>JAEEGG010001566.1_pt1 | contig 61306 bp, 39 predicted proteins | sample 9134161 | NCBI WGS metagenome assembly JAEEGG01 (sample SAMN16246543, study PRJNA631951) | gut metagenome | biome: gut microbiome; feature: rumen; material: CR-attached | host: Bos | place: Iran: Karaj | collected 2018-10
CTTAATCAGGGTGTCCAGGGTTCGAGCCCCTGCGGGTGTACTTAGAAGATGAAGCGACAGACTCAACGGAGTCTGTCATTTCTCGTGTTCGCCCGACATGGGCATAATCTAACGGGTGCAAGTCCCGAGCGCGGCCTAATAGCGGCAAGCGCACAGCCAAAGACAAGGTGCCAATGGTGACATTGGGTCTGAAGGAAGTCGGCGGCAAATCACTGGCCTGACGGACAGAAACTTGATACCAAGGCGTTTGCCCGTGGGTGAGACTGCATGAGAAGTCAAAGCCCGATAGCTATTCGGAACGGGTGGCGTAAATCAAGCAGGTATAAGTGTGAAAGACTATGCTCTTAATCGGGGAGGTCTCACGGACGGGGCGGCGACCCAATAACACTCAAAGCCGCGGAGTAAAGCTTGCCGTGAGAAGTCAGCCGAGGTCATAGTACCTGCCAATGATAGCAGCAGGGAAGGACTGAACCCAACCGAAGTGTACAACCGCTAAAAGACTATCGTATGAAGGATAGAATGCAGAAAATGCCAACGCAGAGTGGCAGCTGCCCGCAGCAGAGTAGGCCGGAAGCCAAGGGAGCTGTGGGAGTGCAGACTTTCATGCGCGTGGTTGACGGATGTCTCACTACGGAACACCCTAACCGATACCCTCTGTTGGAACAGATTCTGTCTCCCGCGAACCTCAACGCCGCCTATAAGCAGGTGATGCGCAACAAGGGTGCGTCAGGCATAGACAGGATGGACTGCGACCGTCTGCTCGGCTATCTTTTGGAGCATAAGGACGCCCTGACAGAGAGCATTCGCCAGAGGACATATCGTCCGAACCCCGTCCGCAGGGTAGAGATACCCAAGGATGGCGGGAAAAAGCGTCTGCTGGGCATCCCCACGGTGGTGGACAGGATGATACAGCAGGCTATCGCCCAAGTGTTAACCCCCATCTATGAATGCCAGTTCAGTCAGGGAAGTCTCGGTTTCCGCCCGAAGCGTGGAGCGAAGCAGGCGTTGGTTCGTGTCACGGAGATAGTGGGCGAGGGCTACCGCTATGCGGTCGGTATCGACCTTGAACGCTTCTTCGACACGGTGAACCACGCCAAGCTGATAGAGATACTGCAACGCACGATAAAGGACGATGCGGTCATCTCGCTCATCCACCGCTACCTCAATGCAGGCGTGATGATTGGCACCAAGGTAGGGCCGAGCCGCGAGGGCACGCCGCAAGGCGGCCCCCTGAGTCCTCTGCTTGCCAACGTGCTGCTGAATGAACTGGACAAGGAACTGGAGCGCCGTGGGCATCCTTTTGTACGCTATGCCGACGACGGCCTTATTTTCTGTAAGAGCCTCCGTGCAGCGGAACGTGTAAGGGACAGCATCACGATGTTCATAGAAGGCAGGCTGAAGCTAAAGGTCAACCGCGAGAAGACCGAGTGCGCCTATATAGGCAGGTTGAAGTTTCTCGGCTACGGCTTCTATGTGCGTAGCGGCAAATGCCGTCTGCGTCTGCATGAGAAGAGCGAGGCCAAGCTGCGCCGCAAGCTCAAGCAGATTACTTCGCGAAGTAACGGCATAGGCTATGAACAACGCAAGACCTCCCTGCGGAACTATCTGCAAGGCTGGACGGAATACTTCAAATATGCCGACATGGGCAGTAAGGTCAGAGACATTGACCAATGGCTTCGTCGTCGTCTGCGCATGTGCATCTGGAAATCGTGGAAGAAGCCACGAACGAGGGTTAATAACCTCATTCAATGCGGGATAGACAGATGGCATGCCTATCAATGGGGTAATACGAGTAAGGGGTACTGGCGCATAGCCGACAGTTGGATACTCTCCCGAGCCATTGGTGACGAGTCACTCCGCAGGGCGGGCTATAGCTGGATAGGTTGTTATTACAGCGCATCTGCGCTGCCGAAAGGTTGAGGAACCGCCGTATGCGGAACCCCTTGTACGGTGGTGTGAGAGGACAAGTGAACACGAAAAGAGGTGAACACCTCTGATTAGTGTTCACCTCCTACTCGATTTAGTTATGAAGAATGATACTAGTGACTTCTCCTTGCGTTTTGTAATTGCCGATGTTATCTCCTCGATATACATGTTTTGCTTCCATAATGCAGCCTTTACTAATTTTGTAGATTTCACATTCATCTCCAACAAGTAAGCTGCTGTTTTCTGTCTTCTCCACTTTTAGGATGTTTTCACCATTACGTTTGACGACGACAAAAGATACTCTTCTGTTCAGGTATGAAACATCCAGATGTATACCAGTCTCTAATGAATGGATATATACCGTTTCATCTTCATCATACCCCCAAATGCTATCAATGTTTATTTTTTTTGTTAAATCTGACCAGTCTATAAAGCCTAGATATAAAGCAATTGTATTCAATGTGTATTCACTGGCTTTACGATCATCGTTAATATAATTGAAAAGGCGTTTTAAGGTAGTAACGCCAATTGTTCTTCCAGTTCCTTTAAAAATCAAAGAACCAAGTATCTCAAAGTCTCCTGCCTTGTCAAAAAGTAAGCTAGATTTCTTTTTGAGTAGATTTATAATTATGCTATTGAGTGTCATATTCAAAAAGTATTGAACTAAATAAATGATTACTTCCAAGCATCCCAATCATCCGAATAGCTAAAACCACCAAGGGCACTACCAAAACTGCTATGGCTGCCTACAGTCTTATGGCGATGTTCTTCTTCTACGCCTCGAATGTTCTCAAAAATATCCTTGAATGGCTTCATCACAATATTGTCGTTTTCCGTGCTGATAGCCAATCCGTAGGCCGTTGAAAGGATGGGACACAAATCATCAAAGATGATGTTGCTAATATCTTTGACGGCTTTTACATTCCATTCTTTGTGTGAGATTTGTTTCCTATCCTGATAACCACCGTAACCAACACGCAGACTCTTAAATGTGCTACCACCTCCGCAGTAGACCAATGGACGGTTTTTCAAAGCGTCAAGCAGTCGGTGCACATGTAGCCCTGTTTGCTTTTTGAACTCCGTCTGGAGTTTATTTTTCAATGAGTCACAAACTTGGTTTACTTCGTTAATGTACGAATTCCTGCGACTCTGAATGATTTCCGACCCATCCAACACGTTGACGGTAGTGCCAGATTGATTGCTCTCATTGGCACCAGTCAGGAAGTTCAGGCCCTTATTGATGGAAAAGAAATCATAGACCTGTGGTTTGTTTTTCTCGATAGTGAAGAAAGATATATCCGTAGTACCCCCACCGATGTCTATCATCAGGCTCATGCCGTCGGCCAACTTTCCCTGACTGATGAGTGGTTTCAGGCAGGCGTAAGCCTCTGGGAATACGAGTAGTCCATATTCATCTTTCACCTCCTTTGAGTACGGAACTAACGTCGTCAGTTCTGTCAGTTCTGTCATAGGTGTGGCCATGAACTTTTGTTTGTCGCCGTTAAATATTTCCTCAACCAGACGATAGGCAGATGCAATGATGCGAGTTGCGATTTGCTTTGCTTGGTTTACATGGCTGCTATCTGTAGGTGCGCCCATCTGTATGGTAAATTCTTGTCCATACAGTTTTTCCAAATCAAACAGGATATATGCCAGATACCAGGTTGAAAAGAACATGGCATTGGTCTGTGTCATTCCCTGAGAACTTGGACGGAATGTACTCTGTTTGAAATAACGAATGATGCGACCATCATAGCGACGAGGCAGATAGCCGTATGACAACAAACCATCATTTCCTACGCCGACAAGAGATGGGAGGGTGTAAAACTTATTATGGTAAGCGTCTTCAAACCGCATGAAGGTGTAGCTGAGTTCCACGCCCTGCTTATTCTCTACGCAGACTTTTGTCTGATGTGTACCAAAGTCGAGTCCAACAGTAATCATATTTCGGTCAGATGATATTTATTAGGTTTAGGGAAATGATACTCTCACTTATTTCTATCTGCGCTGCTTCACGGATTTGAGTCAGTCGGTCTTCCCGTTCTTTCTCCAATTGTTGAACCCTCGCTTTGGCAAGACGAATGATACCCTGCAGCTGTCTAACCCTTTTTTCATCAGAGTCATACACCCATTCCATCTCTGCCTCCCATTCACGGATGTACCTGTGCTGATTGTCAATGACGGTGGTATAGTATTCATTAGTCTGCTTCTCATTGCGTTGGCGGTCGCTCTCCACCTGCAACTTTATCTCTGCCATGCGCTTTGCCTTCACGTCGGAAATCTCCTCGGCAAAGTCATACCTCATGTCTTGAAGCATTTCTGGGTCAACATCTTCGTTGGATGCGTTGTGCTCGATTCCTTCTGTCTGAGAGCGTGAGAACACCCGATCAACCAAGTCTTCGCCTTTTATGATGGATTGCTCCTTAACACTATAGAGAAGTGGAAGCAATGTCTCTGTATGTTTTGGAACACCCAGCACCTTCCTTGTCATGCTCATCTGATACACAATCAGATAGTAAGACATGCCTTTCTGCAGAAGCTCGTCATTTGTCAGCGCATAACAGAAGGAAGTCTTTGCAGCATCGTCATAGCGGTGGAAGTAGTTTAGGCAAGCCTGTATGATTGGATGGTAGATGTTCATAAACAGCAATTTGCTGTTATCGTATGCCTTTTGCTGATTGAAGGTCATTCGGATTGTCAGTTTGTCTTCTATCTCTCTCTTGAACTGACGGAACATCGTAGCGTTCTCCTCTCCTCCAGACTGATACTGGGTAAGGAAGTTTTGTAGAATACGAGGGTTGCTCATTGGCAACTGTAATTCATATACATCTTTCTCCACTTTGACAAGTGAACATGTGGTCAACTCCTGCCGTATGGCAGACTCCAAATAGTTGCGAAGCTCTATCTCAGTAACGTAGGCATTGTTGTTCTGTATGCGGTTAATCTCATCCTTGAAGTAGGCATCATTGGTCAATGCATTGTCGAGGCCTTCCTCCAGATGTTTGATGCTTTCCTTCTCATTGGCTACGGCTAGTTCAATTTCTGCTATTTTCTTTTTCCTTTCCTCTTCAGTCAGGCGACTGGTGTATAGCTCTTTCTCCAGTTTATTATAAATATCCTGAATAGTCACGCTCCCGCCACGTTCCAATGGTGCATCAAGGATGGCTTCCATATCACCTATCGTACCACGGAAGATGCCGATACGGTCGAGCAAACGAATGTAAATGTCCTCCTGGATAGAGTCTGCTACGATGATGTTATAGATGTTCACCGTCGGCGACTGCTGTCCAAAACGATCAATACGACCGATACGCTGTTCCACCACCATCGGGTTCCAAGGCAGGTCGTAGTTCACCATTGAGTTGCAGAATTGCATGTCAAGACCTTCGCTACCCACCTCTGATGACAGAAGGATGTGGGCATCGGGATTGTTCTTGAACTCATCCAGTATGTCAACGCGGTTCTCCACCATGCCATGAATCATCAATGTGCAGAAACCACGCAGTTTGAAGCGAATCTGAAGATACTTCAGTGTCTTACGGAACAAGGCAAAGATGACAATTTTCTTCGTGCCGTGTTTGAACACCTCGTCGATAATTTTCAACAGCTCTTCAAACTTTGCATCAGTACAATCGGCATACTCATCAATGCCTCTGTCAAGGCTATACTCAGAATTTAGATAAGCATAAACACTACTAGCCACTTGACGTTTCTTTTGAACAAGCCCCAAAGCGCCGCCTTGTGTCAGTACCTCTTCACCCCAATAGTCAGTATAGGAGTTGTCATCCTTATATTCGTCAATAACACGGTCAAACTCTGTGCGTTCTTCTTCTGTAAGGACGACCTTGCGCATGTGAGGCTTGCGTTCTGCTTGCGACATATCGGTCGTCACTTCACGTTTGCGAGTGCGTGAGAAGATGTTATTCATCATGCTCATTGACGAGATGAGATATTGCAGACGTGCGCGATTCTTGGAGTTGTCCTCTCCTTTTAACATCTGCATGATTTCCTGATACATTGCATCATCAACGAAGGCTTTGCCGACAGTAGTCTTGTGAGAGAATATCTCTACTTCGTCAGAGAAGAAACGAGTGAGGATTTCAGCCTCGTTTAGTTTCTTAGCAATAGCAGGTAAAGCTACATGGTGATTCAAGTCGGTCAGTGCCTCTACAAACGGACGGTTTTCTTGCAGTCGGTTGTCGAAGATCTGGTAATTGTAATAACGCGTGTTATCGAGTAGGTGCAAGAGGTTGTACAGGTTTTCCGTGCTAATCATCACAGGCGTTGCTGTCAGAAACACGGCTGCATCGGCCTGGCTCATTATGATTTTCGCTCCTTTGTATGTCTGAGTGCTACTATTACGCATTTTGTGTGCCTCGTCACAAAGCACCAGACTGAAATTGAAGTCATGTTGAGAAAGGAAGTCCACAATATTCTTTGGTATGTCTTCCTTTGCCTTCTTGCCCTCATTGTCCTTGTCGCGTTTCAGTCGAATCTTCTCGTAGTTCACGATGGCATGAACAGCAACGCGGTGTTCTATCATGTCTGCGAGCAGATCCTTTTGACTTTCATATATCTTGAATTGCAACCCGAACTTGAATGCCAGTTCGTCTTTCCATTTACGCTGCAGTGATTTTGGACATATAATAAGTACATGGTTCAGCTCACGGCGAGCTTTCAACTCTAACATGATGTGGCCAGCCTCTATGGTCTTACCAAGACCCACCTCGTCGGCCACAAGTAAACGACGGTTGGGAGAATTGAGGAATTTAAGCAGGGGCTTAAACTGATAGGCACGGAAAAGCGTCTTTGATGCTTTCAGTGAAGAGATGGTACTATTATTCGAACTGCGAATTTTAAAAGTAGTATTCTTTTTGGAGTATTCGGAATACGAGCCGAAGATACCGCTTATACATCTATCAAAAGGATCGGAAATGTCGCAGTCTGGCATCAGGTTTACTTCCAACTCGTCTGTAATCAGATTTCCCCAACTTACTTTGTACAGCTGGCGTCCACGACGAGCAGGCATAACCTCAATAATTGTGCCATGCACCTCAGAATCCGCCTTTATGACCTTGTTCCCTATGTTTAATTTGCTCATATTCCTTTACCCCTAATTCTATATAACAATTTTGATAAACGAAAAATTGTCATTCATACTTTCTGCCTTAGCGTCAAGTTTTTCTTTTGTAGACTTCCTATCATTGAGAAGGATACGAACATCCATTTCTTTATGAAATCCATCTGTGCAGAGGATAAGAATATCTTCAGGTAAGACTTCCATTTTAACGGTTTCAATCTTACCAAGTTTGTCATCTCCCATGATGCAGCGTGTCACAATGGAAGCATATTTATCATCATCGTATCCTCGAAGGGTTTTTATTTTCCGCAGTTGGCTTAGAATAGAGTGATCTTGCGTACAGAACAACTGTTTTCCATCCCTGAACAGATAGCATCTACTATCCCCCAGCCATGTCACATGTGCTGCTTGGCCGTCATAGTAAAGAGATACGACGACTGCGCCCATCTCGCAGCCACCAAGAGCAATACGCTTGATGGCCAAACAATCATTCGCATAGTCGTATGCTTCTGCCATAAGACGCATAATGTCAGCTTCATGTTTATAATGAGCCGATACGCTGTCTATAATTGCATCAGCCACGAAACGGGAAGCCACGTCGCCATGCGAGTAGCCTCCCATTCCATCTGCCACTACAAAGATTGCATGATTGTTTTCCAACAATTCATGTTTTACGTAGTCCTGATTCTCAGGCCTTGAGCCCTTGTTAGAGTATTCTGTGATTGTCATTCTACTTCACAGCTTGTATCGTATCGCCTCCGTGCTTAGTCACACGTGGACGTACATTGATTTTCACGGGTTTTGTTGTGATAATGCTATCAGATGCTTTGTTTGCCCATAGGTATGCTTCTCCTGACTTCAGATTCGACATCTCTGCGGCTGTCAGAGTGCCTAACGGTGTGATGGACTTCTGCACATGTTTTACCCATTGTGGAGAATTGAACCTATGGAGCAGCACTATAGAACTAAGTTCGATAATCTCATTAGGCAGACTCATAGGATCCTGGCTTGCAATCATAATAGAAACACCTTTGTGGCGCATTTCACGAATTGCCGTAGTTATAGAACCGACAAGCTCTTTATCATTCATGTATTTGTGTGCTTCATCAAATACGATAAATTTGTTGAATGCCTTGCCATCCACCTGCATAACGCCTGAGAAAATATTAAGCATGACTACGAAGAGTCCAAGTGCTTCATTTTTCTCAATGAACTCATCACGCAGGTCAACTATAATCAAACGACCAGGTTTTAAATAGTCACGGAGCTGTGTTCCATCAGTAATATATTCCTCTGCGAAATCAAGACGCTGTGATGCTAAAGCTTTCTGCCCATTAGACAAAGAATTGCTTGCAGCAACGCCCCGACGGATATTCTTTAAAGACATATCACTACGAATCTTCTTCATAATCATCTTTAGTTCACGGATATAGGTGGAATCGTTACCCATTGCACCTAATAAGAACATCCAGTCTTTGACCTGTAACTCAGAAGAGTCGAACCCAATAGGATGCACCTCGATACTGGGATATTCTGCTCGGCGTTCTTCCACCTTACTTTCAGGCGCAAGGAGTATTACATCGTCTACAGAACCAGCATCAGCTCCATATTGTTCTTTCAACATAGCCAATTGGCGCTCATCATCGTTCGGTAAAACCATAGACGTGAACTCTGGTGCGTAGTCCATACTGTCACTATAATGGAAAATTACGCTGGCAAGTGGTGCCTGTAGTTTATTCACTTTACTGAATTGCTTCAGCACCATTTCTGTTACGGTTCCAATAGTGTAGCTCTTTCCTGCTCCCTGTACGCCAAACAAACTAAACGTGTTGCAACCGTCCAAGTCTACAGCGACAAGTATGTCTTTGGTCACAGTCCTGCCGAGTATTCCAAATTGCGATGATGCAGTTTCCTTGCCTAAAAGAATATCGTATTCAGGCTCTTTATAGTTTGCGTCCACCATATTGTCTTGTCTCTTTGATTTTTGAGACGGAATAACTTCTGATACAGGTTCAGGAGCTATAGTCACTTTTGGAACAGACACTTCTTCTGCTGTATGTGTAGGTTGTTGTTCCACTTCCGCAGACTCTTCAGCGGGATTAACATCGGAATCATTAGCTGGAATCTCAAACTTCACCGATGGTTCCGATTCTTCCTCTTGAATGATACGTTCTATTTCACGCTGCTGACGCCGCTTTGACATAATCGACTCCTTACGATTTGGCTCCATAAATGATATGAAATCCATATCCTCCTGGCTCATATGCTGAGTATTCAGCGTCTTGTCTTTCGATAAGATGTCGGTTATAACAGGATAGCCCATACGATAGAAAACAGCATCGCCCCATTTCTCTTTTTTCTGTTTTTCCTGCTGGTTGAAATCATAGATAATTCCCATCCGCTTGAATTTGATGTCGTATCCTTCATTCAGCGTGTTGAGGAAATCCTGATATTCCTTTACCATCTCAGGGTCTAAGATGTTGTATCTGTTAGCCCTGTCGATATAGAAATTCAGCAGGTTTGCCAACTCAAGCGTCTTTAATTCTCTATCTAATCGATCGTTTTCAGGAAGTGCTTGTTCAAAATGTTCTTTGAGTGCTTCTATCGTATTATCGATTTGATTGAGCATCTGTTCCTCTAGTGAGTCAACATCATTATCTGTAAGCGACTGGCGGCATTTCACTTCAATGACCGTAAAGACAATCTCCCTGCTTTCAGTATTCAGATTCACAAGAAGTGCATCTGCTCGGTTTTTCTTTTGACTGTCAAGATCTTCAAACAATTCCTTGTGCAAGTCAATTGGAATGAGAAATGCCTCAGAAAGCAGATTCTTCTTCTTCAGCAATCTTTTGGTGAAGGTCATGCCCAGCACCTCAAATGCCTTATTTTGAGTGCTGTTCACCTGCATCACCAAAGAACTGCTGACTGTACGAACATCTTCAAGTAACTCCTTAAATAGCTCATCCTTAACATTTATACCAAACTTCTGGAAGTGTGGCTTCATCAGACCTTCTATTTCGCTGGTGGGACGTGTCGTTAGGAACGACGAAATACCTGTCCGTTCCTGTCCAGGAATATAGTCGAGCAAATATGGAGCCTCCTGACCTTCGCCCTGTGGCAAGTCATAGAACTCTGGTCCCATGTTTTTGTCGAATGTCACCACCCAGTCGCTTACCTCATGAACGAATGACAGCATCATGCTTTCATTCTCATTCAGGATGAGTTTCGTAGCTGGCACAGACTCTTTCACGGTAGAAGAGATAATCTTACCAATCACATATTGTAGATTGGCAAAGAGACTGACAGCATCATTGGCAAATTCGTTAATCGGAGAAGGTATTGCCTTCTCAGCAAAATAGCGGTTCCATGCGAATTTGTCAGTTGTCACTTCCATTCCTACTTGACTCTTCACAATAACCCCATTGAGATAGAAAGAGCGTTGCTCGCTCTGAGGCCTTGCCATGCCTGTGACAACAGGGAAGGGGTTGACAAGGAACGAAAGATGAGCCTGATACTGCTGGTGGTTATTGATAAAGTCCTGCATTGGGTTAATTGAGAACCGCAATTTTGGGAACAGTCGGTTTTTCGAAGCCAGTGAGAACACCTCCGCAGCTTCACTTTGATTGGCTTCTGGGTTAATCAAATCACGCAGTGCTTCACCCGGCTGGATTAAATGATCATCTGCAAATAATCTAATTTCATAGTCATAATGCTTACCGATTTTCTCCATCTCAACCATTGCATCTGCAAATACGTTTGCATCGCCAGCATTGAAAAGGTTCATCACAAGTTTGTTCGTATAAGGATGACTCTTCACATAATTCAGTATATGGTGGAAAACCAGGTCTTTGCTTACATCGCTGTCAATTGTCTTCTCACGGCTGATGTTCAGCAGAGAAGAAACGTATGATTTCAACTGACGGAATTCTGATGCGAAGGTGTCATTCACATCTTCTATGGGTACTGCAAATATGCCCCATCCGAATGTCAATTCACCTACATACTGATATATTTGCATAGAGGATTCTGGCAGGACCAAAGGAGCAACATCCATCGGCAACTCACCCATGAAGAGCTTGGACAAATCCTTCCACTGGCTCTTGTATTCCGGGTTCTCAATGGTCTTGTTTTCCCAGTCTTGGTATAAGTCAAACAGGTTGACAAGCCATGCCAGACGTATTGGATGAATAGGCGAAAGCAGTTTTACTTTCTGTTTGCTGCCATCAGGCATCTCCACATACAGCAACACTGTGTCTATATTCTGAATTGCAATCAAAGAAGCATCATTAGGAGCACCTTCTATAAAGGTATGAAGCCATTGAGAATAAGCATTTACATAAGCTTTTATTTCTTCAGAGAATTTGTATATGGGGAAGATGTTAAGAACTCCCGATTCTGATGCAGCACACATTTGAATATGATTGAACAATGCGCTGCGCAGTTCTTTCAGTTCTTGCGGTACATTAACGTCAAATGGAATTTCCTCAAAGCGCCAGTCTTGCAACTTTGTATCTGTCGGATTACCGCTGATTTCCGCAACTACACGGCCCAATTGCGTACAATGTTTATAGAAACCACGTTCCAGCTCCAGCAACTTCTTGGAACATTGTATCTGATAGGCGTAAGCTGCTTTTCCGTAATCGAAGTGATACACGTCATTCAATGTACCTTCTTTCCATTCGGTCTTTTCTGATATTTCAGGAACGTCTATTTCTTCCGATGGATCTGCCTTGCGAATGTTTTCTATCCTGTATGTAAAATATGCCTGTAGCATATTGTCAGGATGGTTGCGCTTTGTGTTCTCTGTATCGATGGGAGGCTCGTTATCATCTTCCTCCTTATTCTTTATTGTGAAGTAGGTTGTTTCATTAGTGGTAAGATACTGACCCTGAACATGGAATTGTTCCTTTGTCAACTCTGGGTTCTGCTCGTGCTCCATCTCCCACAGAGCTTGAATGCTGTCCGGTTTGAAGGGGTTCTCCTTGTCCAATTTCAACCCTTGGTCATCAAGCGCATGAACACGCAGGAAGTACTGTCCGTCATCAAAGGCATTATAGTTGATGTTGATGGTAACGGTTTTTGATGCACTCTTGCTATTTATCTTTGCCAATTTTAGAGTATCCAAGACATTGTAACCATCCTGTTTAACTATCTCTATCTGATACTTCTCCAGCAAAGGCAACTGTGCAGGAGATGGGTTGAATGTTATCTTTACTTTTAGTTTTGATTTCTTTCCATTCGGTATTTGAAGAATCAAATCACCCGCAGTATCCTTTACCAACTCCTTATCTGGATCCTTTCCTGGAACTATCTCAGCGGTCACAACAACATTATTTTTCTCAATATCCTCGAGACTCTTTATTATCCATTCTGAGAAGTACAGATTCGGGTAGTCAGTCAGTATGCGCATACATACTGTATAGTTGTCATAGACATCATGCTCGTTCAAGAAGAACTTGACAATAACCTTCTGTATAGTGTCTGGAGCCAAAGGAAGAGCAGAGGCCTTGTCTGCAGGAGATAGGGAGAAGTCACAAAGGAAGCTGGTACATTCTCTGTTATATACAAAGCGGTTGCGTACATTGTCGAGATTGTCCATTAGCTTGCTGTCAGGAAGCATTCCAAGCAGGGCAAGTCCTTCACCCCATGAAGCCAGTTTCCAGTCATTTAACTCCATGTATAAAAGATAATTGATCCGGTCTGACAATGGAATAGAAAACTCGTCAAAGATTTTTTCCATCCCTTCCGCAAATGGTTTCTGCTCTTCAGGCATTTCATGATGAAGCATCCGCCAGAATTCTATTTGCAAGTCTTTAACGGCAAGATCCTTAAAAGTGGCATCACCGTATGAATCCTCTGCAGATGTACGACTATTGGCTGGGATTAGCACAAGCAATGGTTGATCGCTGCTGTTTCTCAGCTCAATGAGCTTGGTGGCATGGATATAATCCGGCCCTGTTTCCGTATCAGATAGAATGAATACCTGTAGATTCTTATTGATAGGCTTCAATAACGGAAGCAACTGTTTCAATTCGTTCATGGCAAGACCGGTCACCTTCATGCAATGACCAGCTTTGGCTTGCTTTAACTCCTCGCGATAGTATTCAACAACGAGCGCAAGGAACTTCTCGTAATATAATGACTTTATATCCATATCTTAAAGCTTATCAATTTAATAACGGGGACGAATTTTCTGCAACAGGCATGCATCGCTCATGTCGGTATAGAATCCTATCTGTCGCAACTTGTTTTTCAGTGCATCCATGTTTTCCTTAAAGGCAGCATGTGTTTCCACATCGGCATTCTCAAACCTGGGGTCGTTTACCCCATTGATAACCAAACCATATCTGGAACGTATGAGTCCAGCCAGTTCGTCAATACTAAGTGAGCGGCTAACATAACTTCCGTTTCCATCAGGCTGTAGCACCAAAAGTTGAACTATCGTTTCCAACAGCTTAGAGCCAATCACACCTCTCCGTGGATGTTTACGTGAGCGCCGTCCATCAGCAAGTAACATGGAATCAGAATTCTTCATACAAAGAGAGTCCAGCATCCATAAGTGGTATGAATATTGGTATGCGCTACCACCACTCGTTTTTTCGAGTATGTGAACATAGCGGTCGAAGAAGTCGTCTGCATCATAGTATTGAAGCATATCTTCAATTGCCTTTTTATCTTCCTCTTCGCTGACGCTATCCATAATCTGTTTGATTTCGGAAACAAACAAAGGAGAAGATTTGTCGAGGTCATTCTTAAGCGTATTCAATACTCCCTCAATGGAAGCATCTTTTCCCATCACCTCGTTAAAAGGTTGAACAACATTGATTTCAAATGTCGTCTTGAAATATCGATTGAGGGTGTTTATCATACGCTCTGTATCTTTACAAGCATATTTAGCAACACGGCTGTCAAGGTCGTTTGTCATATCGACAACCATAGACCAGTCGTCTTCCACTTGTATGGTACCAGCTTCACGCATTTTTGGAAGCAGGTATATGAGTTTCATCACATACAAGCTAAGATGTAGGCCCACCAATATACGCAGGTATTCTATAAATACAATACGAGGAAGTTTGTCTTTATAGAAAAGAAGTCTGCGAATATCATCATTGAACAATTTGGTTTGTTCAACAAGCAGTGGCTTGGTGTTGTTTACCTCAGTCACTGGTTTCTTCTTCTCCCTTGGCAGTGTTTGCTGAAGTAGAAGAATACCAGCGGTGTCCACATCGAGTTTGTCTGAATCCACCACATTCCCCGCAGCATTATCCCATCCAGTTGTGAGGTAGTCCTTCAGACCACTCATTACTTCAGGTGCAGATTTCAACATCATGTATAGCTGGTCGGCCATACTATAGTCTCGATTGTGCTTCTTGTTCTGGATGCGATAGCTCATAAGATGAACTGGACGAAGGGATGTAATATGCTCTTTTACCACGTTGCCACGGAAAACCATGTTTACGAGATTACTTCTCAGCCAATCTTCAACAGCTTCAATATTCTCATTAGCACCTTTTATTTTTCCACCATGTTCCAACATCCTCATGTTGTCAATGAGCGTGTCCATTGTATGACCACCCTTAGGAGCAGCCAATGTAATGGGAGCACCTCCTGATGATATCAATAAGAAGAGATTGGACAAAACACTTTCCAGATTGATAGCCTTCGCCTCACCAGCAAACAACTGTGGGTTTCTGAAGACTACATTTTTCTTCCTTAACTTTATTATCATAATGCTTGCTGATTTAGAGGTTCAATAGATATGGTCTTATCATCATTCAGGCGAACGACAAAGAATTTCTTATTATTCTTTGTGACAAGAATTTCGTTATAAGTCTTGCTTTCGAGGAGATTTTTGAAAATCTGCAGTTCAATGAACTTGCCCTGCATATCGTTGATAGATGGGCTGAAGCCATTGTTAATGTATTGAAGCATTTCAAAAAGGTCCAATGAAACCGTGAGCTGTATGAACTGTTCTGTCTTGTGGCGGAAGATAAAGCTGTCGCTTTCATATTCAAGATACTCCACAAGGTGCTTGTTGTCCTCTTCTGCGATACAGAAGTCATCGATATTAAAGACACGGTAACTCTTTGACAAAGGATCATTGACATGCGTACATGATAGTAGCATATAGTCATCAATCATCGCCCCACTATTTACACATCCCTCGCTCCTGGATATTGCCTTTGCAATGCTGTGCATGATTCGGGTGTTCATTTCTTCTGTCTTGTTTCGCAGATAGTCATAGAAGTCTTTGATATTTTGGTATGGCAGACGTTTCATAAAGTTGAACTTCTTGATGTCGCTACACCCTTCAAAATATTGATGGCGGATAAAGGCCTGGTGTCTTGCATTCAGCAGGAATTTGTCATTGTCCGTCAATTCGTAACTAGGAACGACTATGCCCACCTCATTGAATTCCTTCAGCAGTGGTTGCTTGCGCTCACCGAATACCAGATAGTTGGTCTCATCTTTCTCCTTGTAATACAAGTCACGGTCGTATGCTGGGAGAGAGACACGTGCAATGTCAGTCTCTTTCAGCATCTGAACCAGACGGTCATTCGACTCGTTAGTAGGGAAGGGGAAGTAAGTATCAATTCGGTTGAAAAACTCTGGAGCTGTCACATTAAAGTAATAGAACTGCCAATAGAATTCCGGTCGCATCTGGTCGGCTTTGATGTGTTCCAGCATCAGTTTAACCTGCTCACAAGAGTAATCGCGAGTCAGCATGAAGGCTATAAATGAACGTAGGTCGCGCATTGTGATATGTAACTCGCGTTTATAGACAATTGTGCGAACCAACCACTCTAAGCGGTTAATAACCTCATCACCTGCATTGCTGTCCTGGAAAGTGTTGACATTATATTTAATAAAGCAACGCTCCTTGATAGGACAGCTTTCACACTTCGCCCACAAAATGGGATTTGTGAGCTTCTTAATCTGCGAGTGAAGCAGGCTTTCACCGTTCTCGTCACGTGCAGTAACGGAGCGCAGATTGAGGTTGATGACCATCAGACCAGGTAACAAATCCACCTTTCCGCCTTTATAGAAGTAGTTGTCTATATTATCGTGAAGGGCTTTTAATTTTGGCATGGTACTTAGGAAATCCACCAGTCGGCCTTCGTTGATAGCGATGATGCGACCTGTGGAGGCCTGAGTATAGTCTGTTAAGTCCATGAATGGATGGAAGAAGGAATGCAGCACATCATCATTAAGCTTATCCGCTTCATCCTGTGAACCGTCATAGTTGCTTTCAAAAGCGATGCCTCCGATGTCGAACCTTGCACCATTCAATCCCTCAATCATCTCACGGTTCGCTCCCTTCTTCTCAATTTCGTGGATGAGGGCTGTCTTTCCGTCACCTGCATTACCTGTAATGATGACCAGCTTGTATTTCCCTGCAACAATGTCTTTAATAAGACGTCGGTGCAACTTGGTCTCGGTATAGGTTAGTTCATCTAAGGATGTCTGTGTCAGTGACGCACGGGTACCAGCATTGCCATGGCGGCTTTGACTGTATAGGGAGTTGATATAGTCAACGATATCTATTTCATGAGCAGTACCATTCATGCTGGTTATGAATGTTGTCTGAGTAGTATCCTTCAGCAACCCGTTTGCGCCAATTGCTTCCAATGCAGCCTTCATTTCCCTTGCAGAGGTGAAGCGCTTAGTATGGTCAGTAATAATACTCTTCATGATGAAGTTAGCAAAAGGTTCTGATAGTGTTTGCTTTGGACTGTTATACACTCTAATATCAGTCGGGGCAACATTAATCTTCGGACAAGGGTCACTGCCTGGCCAAGGGTAGCTATGGGCCAGCAACTCATAAAGGGTAACACCCAGTGAGAAAGTGTCTGCTGAGTTGTCCCAATTCACCTTATGACCATTCACTATCAGGTCGGGTGCCATATATGGGCGAGTACCAGCAAAGGCTGTGTCATCCTCCAAGGCGGTAGATATATTGAAGTCAATGAGCACATATCTCTGGCGCTTGTCCCATACAATATTGTTTGGCTTAATATCCCGGTGATAAACGCCTTTGTCCTGCATATATACCAGTGCATCCAATAGTTGTATGGCCATTTTGTATATCTCGTCGATGGGAAGGCGTAAGTCGCCTTTCGTGTTCGTATAGTCGCTGAGGTTCTCACCATCCAACAACTCCATCAAGGTAAAGAACAATCCTTGATTTGACTTGCCGTTATAAACAAACTTGACAATGTTGTTGTGATGTAACTTTTCAAGGGCCTCAAACTCGTTGAGTGTTTCTTGAACGGAACTAGACTTATCAAAAAGTTTGGCAGCATACCATTTGTTTTGTAAGGTATGTTTAGCCTTAAATACACGCCCAAAGCCTCCCTTACCAAGTTCCTCTCCAAGAACCAGTTCGTTTGTTATCTGCATAGTGGGCTTCAAGTCTCGCAGATCAAAAGTCTTTGGTTGTGTGGGCGGCTCTCCACTACCAGCATTTGCACCTTCACTTGTTTGATAGGCATGGCTGGTGATATACTCTATCAGTTCATCCACCTTTTTAAACCGCTCTGCAGGGTCAAGTGCTATCGTTTCTTTGATTACATTATCCCACCAGTCAGGCAATTCTTTTACATGGGATGGCAGCTTGTCATCGGGGAAAGCGCCTAAAGCACGGAAGGTGGTAGTATCATTAAACGGTGTTTTGCCCACAATCAACTCATAGATTATCACGCCAAGCGAGTAGATATCGCTTTGTGCACCTACTGCATTGTCGGCAAATTCAGGTGGCGTATATGGGCTTTCCTCTCCGGCCAACATGGCTCGGACGGTGTAGTCCATCTTCTGCTCCTCATGTTCTACAAACCAGGACTTGCCGAAGTTCGCTAATGCTGCCGTACCATCGTTCAGGATATAGATATTGGCAGGACACACATCGCGGTGGAATACCCCGTTGTCGTGTGCCATCTTCAAAGCATTGGCCACATCAATGATAATCTTCACCTTCTCCATCTGTGTTAGGGTCTTCATGCGAAGGATGGACTTCAAGTTACGATCGTCCATGTACTCCGACACTTCATAGAAGTATGTCCCTTCCTCATTCATCTGATAAATACTATTGATGATATAGGGACTGGATGAAAGGTGATACTGTGCATTACGGGCATTTTCCACCTTCTTTTGACGAGTCTGTTGCTCCATAGGCGACAAGCCGACTACACTGAGAGAATACTCGCGTACCTTGAAGTGTTTAAAGTCAATACCTCGGGGATGAACGAGGTATTCAGTGAAGAGCTCTGTCTTCTGCAGAATCTCGTCAATTTGATAGTCAAGCACCTCAGTCTTTTCTTCTGCCGTGCGCTGGCTGGAAGCACCTGTCAGGAAATTGGCGATAGCCTCCTGATATTCAGCAATGGCATCCTCACGTTTACCTGCTCTATCTGCATCCTTGATAAATTCTTCAAGGTCAGAGTTGAGCGTGAAGATCTGGTCGAAGCTACGCGCATTCGGATCCAAACCGAATTTCGTCTGCGAGGGATTGCTCAATGTTACTAGTGTGATAACCTTGGCAAAGCGCCATTCAGGATTCTTTTCCACAAGCATTCCCTTCAGCAACTTGCTCTTTAGTTCTGCCGTCTTCAGCGGGTTAGGCCGCTCATGTCCGTTAATAGTCCACTGAAAATCGTCTCCATAGAGTTGCCCGGCCCAGTCCTTGTTCTCGATGTGATAGATGGCATGGGGAGCGATGACAATACAGTCGTATTCCCAGAACTGAACCATGCCCTGTGGATTCTTGTGGGCATACTCTCCATTAGGCACAATGAAGTAATTGTCGGGCAGGTAGACTTCTAAACGTTTTAGTAGTCTTTCTTCGCCAGCATTCACTGGGCCTGCGCCGTGTGTAGGGTTACATATTTTTGCCATATTTTAGGTTTTTATTTCTATCGGGTTAGTTCCATTTTTCGATTTCTTGTTCTACCATAGAGATGGCTCGTTCTTCGGCATTAAAAGCCCTATAGGTACAGTCCATATATTTGCGAATAATCTCCGTTATTTCATTGCTTAACTCCTTTGTTGGCTTAACAACAGGAATTGATTCAACATGAAAAGGTTCAATTCGCTCAATAACAGCACCATATTTCATAGATTGAATATAGTCATATACAAATGGCTGCTGTAGATATACAAACAAGTACTCCTTTGTATATAAATCATCATTGGATTCCAAACGAATAATATCTTGTGATCCAATAGACTCTTTATCTTCATATTCTTTGGTAATAAGTTTAATATCACCAACAGAACCTGCGCATGTTATTAGAATCTGACCTTCCTTCATGGCCATTTCATCTATGAAAGGTGTACGAGTCCTACTCAATTTGTCACAACGTCGAAAAGGATTGGACAAAAAGATTTCAGACCCCTTAATATAAGGTATTCCAGTTTCAACATAAATTCTTTTGAAAATGCCAGGACGATACACTTTTCCTTTGATTTTCCCAATGGTCGTATGTTCCATTCGGTTCTTGACTCCGTTCATAGTTTTTACGCCATCATTCATCAGCGCAGGAGGATCAAGTCTGTGTTGAAGTGAATTCCAAATGTCTTTTGAGGAAACAGAAGAAGACTGAAAATAATGTTTCTCATATTCTGCGCTTATCCACGATGCTAGTATATCCTTTGCATTTTCCAAAGCGCCAATAGCTTCCTCGCGTAAACGGGCTGACTCCTGAATAAGGTCATCTACCTCCTTTTGGAATGCCTGGGGGAAATCAGGAATAGGCAATAATGAAATAAAAGATGGTTCAATGTGTTGTATGACTGCTCCAAATGACCCTTGTGTTAATAATGTCTGTCCATAAACAGAAGCTAAATATGAATACAGGACTCCACCCTTCATTTTTCCATTGGGAACCAAACGAATAATATCCTCTGAGCCATACTTCCCTTCATACAACTTATTTGACCATGCCGTCTGACCAATAGTTCCAGAGCGCGTAACTAAAACCCACCCAGCCTTTAAAGTCATTTCTTTAATAGCTGGTGTGTATTTCCGAGACACAAGCTTTGTTTTTGTTAGGTCTGACTGCATAATTGCCGCTCCTGTCAGAAAAGGTAAAGCATGTTCTCGATTTGTCACATAAATACGATTTGCTCTAACTCCATAGAATACTCGACTGGTTACATCTGCAAATGACAATATTGGATATGGCGTATGGGTTATCGTCCTTCGGTATGCAACCCCATCGCTAAGATGGTAACAAGCATCAAAACGCTTGTTGTCCATTACTGAATGAGAGGACACACTGCATGCTTTCATTTCGAACCCTCCTTAAATTTAATGTATGCAGCAACTACTTTAGGCAGATCATCATCCAAATGCTTGATACGCTCTTTTCTCTGCATTAGACGCTCACGACCATTGTCTTCAATAATAAGATTCTGTTTGATATGGTCAAAGAGTAGTTCTGCACCATCATCATCACGCTCATAAATGGGAACACCACGACGGTCTTTTCCCACCTTCTCCACGATGGCCATAAAGACATCGTAGTCTTCCTTAGTGTAGTCTACACTGATGTCCGTTTTCTTCTGCAGGAAGAGCAAAGAAGCCTGTACTCCCACCTGTGGCAGGAATGCCTCCACAGGCAAATCAACACTGGCCAACAGACGGAAGTGGCGAAGAATCCATTTACGGGTTTCTTCCATGTTCGGGTTACCGAGGATACTATCAGGCAGAACAATCGCCATTTTGCCGCCAGGTTTTAGGAAACGGTAGCACTGTTCAATGAACAATACTTCAGGCGCATTGCTCTGTAATTCATATTGAGCGCGTTGGATGATGGCAGAATCCACTTCTACCTTAGCACCAAATGGTGGATTAGTGAAAATCATGTCAAACTTACCCTGCGCATTCTCTTTTGCAGTAGTAAAGGGGAAATCTTTGTCTGCACTTGCCTCTATACTATGCTGCACAGCAGGTGCAATATTCGGAACATCAGGACGGTCGCCGTGAGGATAGTCAAGAGAGTTGATGTTGAAGATATTAGCATGACCATCACCAGCCATCACCATGTTCATACGAGCAGCTTTCTTCAAGTCGGGGTCGAAGTCGAAACCAAATATCATCCGCTCTGCATACTTGCGCACCTCTTCATTCACATCAGGTGTGTTGAGCATGGCCTCCTGATGCAGTACGTCCATTTTTGGATAAAGCCGTTTCACTATCTTGTGGCGCACATGGTCAAGCACCATAACGAGGAAACCACCGCTGCCACAAGCAGGGTCGAGGACACGGGTGTTCTCGTCTGGGTCAAGCATCTCCACCATACATTTAATGATGTTACGAGGTGTAAAGAACTGACCTGCTTCCTGCTTCAGCGTATTGCTAACAATCGTTTCGTAAGCAGTACCCTTCACATCGACCGTGGCATCAAGGAAAGAGTATTTTGCCAATTCAGAAGCAACTTTTGCGAGTCCGGCATCAGAAAGGTTAATTTGTTCGTTGCCATCAAACACATCCTTGAAGGTGCCATCAGTCTTCAGTTCCTCGAAGAGTGATTTAATGCGCTGCGCAACGGCTTTCTTTCCATCTTCGGTATTCTGCTCTTTCACGCCCACCCAGAACTTACGGCGATAGCTGACACCATTCTTTGCATCCGTGAAACGACGCTTCTCATCAAAGAGCTTACAGAAAATGAGATTAAGCAGTTCCCAGAAAGCAGTTTTCTTCATTCCCTCGTTGCCATAGATGTAATCGTGACAACGTTTGAAAGTCTTGACCAAAGACTCATTGGCAGGTTTACGAGGTGCAGAACGGTCGCCTTGTGCCACCAATTGTTCAAAGGTTTGGTCGAATGCAGGGAAGTCAGTGATGTCTTCACAGGTCATATAGTGGAAGTCGTCTTCCACGCCATGCATATAGTGAAGGTCTTCGCCATTCGTCCAGCATCCGAACTCACAATTCGTATTGAGTAGAATCGGTTCAAGAAGAGCGGCAACACCCTGTTTCTGGTCGGTGTCCTTCACCTTGGCATCCTTCACCACCTGAACGAAGCGGATCATGTTCTCGACATCATGGGCGCGACCTTCCTCAAAGACCGCTATCGAGACCTTCATGCTGCGGGTGCGGCCCTCATCCTGGTCTTCAAACTTGACAGTGAAGTCACGCTCCATGTCGCTTAGGTTGAAGCCATACTCATCAGTGAGCATGGTTATCATCGACTGGAGCGTCAGCTCTTTGTCTGTTACCTTCACAATCTTGTTAGTGAGGGCGCATATCATTTGGTTCTCGTCAAGGACAACTTCATTCTTCGTTGCCTGTTCCTCTTGAATACTCATTGTATGTCGGTTTTTTAAATTTGCAAAATTACATGATTTGTTTTAATCCCATATGGATTTTATATATCCATGTTGGTCCATTTTATTCCCAATCGTTCTCTATACGTCACATTGAGTCCGCACTTTCATCATTTTTCGGCGCATGTTCATCCTCAAACGACTGGATTTCTGCCGCAATGGTCTTTTGCAGTTCTTCCTTTGGAATGATAAGTTTGTAGTCGGCCACACCGATGGGCTTGGTCATGCCTTCAAGAGCCAACTCCACATCCAGTCTATCTTTCTCTGCACATAGGATGATGCCGATAGATGGGTTCTCGCCCTCCTGACGCTCGGTGCGATCGAGAATGGAGAGGTAGTAGTTCATCTTTCCAGCATATTCAGGAATGAACTTGCCAATTTTCAAATCAATTGCCACGAGGCTACGCAGCCCCCTGTGGAAGAAAAGCATATCGACGCGACTCTCCTTGCCATTGTATTCGATGGTATGCTGGTTGCCAATGAAGGTGAAACCTTTGCCCAGTTCCAGCAGGAACAACTTAATCTTCTCAACGAGCCTGTTTTCCAGTTCCAGTTCAAGAATCGGTTTGGTGACTCCAAGGAATCCAAGGTTATAGGTACTGTGGAATACCTCGTTTGCATACTGCGATTGTACAGCAGGAAGGGTGGAATCGAAGTTGTTGTCTGCAGAAGAAACAGAATGTGTTTCATGCATTCCCAACTTGATAGCGTTCAAAAGCAGGTCACGGTTCCAACCCTTTGCTACGGTTTCCTGAGCATAAAACAGAGTGTCATTATCGTTTAAGTCCTTACTCAGAATCAGTACGTTATGAGACCACGGCAAAAGTGCAACGGCGCGTTGCACTTTTGTGTCACATGAATTGTAACGCTCATAGAAAGTCTTCATGTACCACAGATTTCGTGGTGACATTCCCATATCGGGATAGCGTTCCTTTAGGTCAACTGAAAGGCGCTTGACGACACCACTTCCATGCTTGCTTTCCAGCTTCTTTTCATGGAGTAGCTTACCAATTTCCCAATAGGTATTACTGGCTGCAGAAGCTATGTGACGAGCAATGCTTGTTCGAGCATTCTCAATAACTGCAACGGCCTGTTGCAGTAATTCACTATAATCGCTTTCCTTGAACTGTATAATATCGTTTGTCATGTCCTTCTATTATGCAGAAACTCCCAAACAGTGTCTCGACAGGCGACCAAGCCTTTAATTTACACTGTAAGGGAGTTCCGATATGTCTATATTTTGGCTTTTAGCCTTATTGGTCTTTGTCGAGTAGCGGCAATAATTGGTTAATAAACCGCTCAATTGGCTACAAAGTTAGTCAATTTTTGGCAAAAAAGTGTTTTATTTCACTTTTTTTAATAATGTTCGCACATAAAATAGGTTCATGCGAGCTACATTTTGCTGTATTTACTGATTGCTTCTTGATGAATGGCTACGATGTCATCTTCTAAAGACTGTGGTGATATTACGACGAGCCACTGCCCCTTTGAAGCCAGGAATGCCTTAAAGTCAGCCGTTGGTTTCAATTGTAATTCAAAGTCAACATATTCTTCCGTTTCAGCTACTACATGCTGCGACTGATGGATGGGCAAGTCCTTCAAAGCGAACCGCTCACGTCCGAAGGCCCTGAGCCTGATGGTCTCACATTCCGTTCCGTCACCAATGACCACGCCGAAGCAATCCCTGAAGATGCTTTCAGCATCGAAGTCCTCTGGCATGGTGAACTTCTCTTCCAATAGCTGCAGCTGCTTGATGCGGTCTATTGAGAAGATCCTGACAGGCGCAATCTCGCCATCTTCCTTTTCTATGGCCATAGCCACATACCACCTGCGACGGAACTTTCAGCCAATTTGAAAGTTAGAAAAAAAATATCCTATCTAATTAACGTTTTAACCTTTCAATGGCAGTTCCTTTACAGTCATATACATTTTTTAACGTACCGATTTTTGATACATGGAAAATTTTAGGGTTCAAAATTTGCGTGTATCAAAAATAATGCGTACCTTTGCACCCGCTATCTAACTAACTACTTAAAGTAGTATAGAGGACAGCAGGGAGGTAAAGAGTTACCTCATAAAGCCAGAAAGAATGTATGAAGGATGTCAATACTGACAAACGGAATACTTCATCAATAAAAAACCCGTAGGAAGGCGATTGGATACACGTTCCAAAATGTATCAAAAACGCAAGATAAACCGCTGATATTCAGCGAGGGTCAAAGTACCTGCGGGTGTACGAAACAAAATGAAATCGGCGAACTAGTACAGTTCGTCGTTTTTGTTTACTATTTCATTCCTATGCTGAGAATTGTCATTTCCATTTTGCTCGCACTCATCACAATGAATGGTTGGGCACAGAGAGACTTGAAGCCACGCCTCGTGGTGTGTACAGACATTGCACCGGCCGATGTGGAGCCAGACGACATGGAGTCGATGGTGAGGCTGATGGCTTATGCCGACCTCTATGAGATAGAGGCGCTCATCACGTCGGTGGGATGGAACTGCGACCCTTACCCGGTGGAGTGGGCGCAGTATCTGCATCGTGTCGTTGAGGCCTATCGCCAGGATGTGCCGAAGTTGATGAAACGCTCGGGACAGAAAAAGTTCCAGTCAATAACGAAGGAGAACGGCAGGCAGTCCATCGGTTATTGGCCCAGCGCAGTTTACATTAAGAGCCGGGCAGTGATGGGCAGTGTGCACGGAGGCATCAAGGTGATAGGCGAGGGTAACGACTCGCCAGGCAGTGACTTGCTTATCCGACTGGCCGATGAGGATGACCCGCGGCCCATCTACGTGGCGGCATGGGGGGGAGCCAACACCTTGGCTCAGGCCATTTGGCGCGTGAAGCAGACACGAAGCAGCGACGAAGTGAGACAATTCGTCAGCAAGTTTCGCATTTATACCATTACCGACCAGGACATGCAGTACAGCATGCGCATGAACCGTGCCTACAGTTCGCATCAATGGCTGCGACAGGAATTTCATGACGACCTGCAATTCATCTGGGATGAGGGCACGTGGCAGGAGCAGTGTGAGCTGGGCAAACGCCACTGGGCTAAGCATCAGCAGCATATACAGGGCAAAGGCGCGTTGGGCAAGGAGTATCCCACCTATAAATGGGGCGTGGAAGGCGATACGCCAAGTTTCTTGTATGTGATGCCCAACGGTCTCAACGATCCTGAAGAGCCTCTGCAGGCAGGGTGGGCTGGGTATCATGAGCGTGGCCTCTGCGCCGACTCGCTCACTACTGCCTGGACCAGTTGGCAGGAGCCAGTGCGCAGCATCTCCGTGGGCTACAAGAATCGGTTCTATACTGATGAGCTTAACGACTTCTGTGCCCGCATGCAGTGGGCCGACGAGGGAGAGGGCAATCATAATCCGCAGGTCATCGTCAACAAAGTTAAGGGACGTGCCCCCATTCATGTCAATGCAAAGGCTGGCGAAACTATCTGCCTCGACGCTTCACGTTCCACAGATGTTGATGGAAATGCGCTCACTTTTCGTTGGTGGCAGCAAATGGAGATAGGAAGAACTAAGGTGAAGACTGACCAACGGCCTCATGAGGAGTTGTCTGCACTCTGCCTCTCCGACCAACCGAAAGCCATGATACACATTCCTGCCAATGCCGTTGGCGACACTATTCACATCGTATGCGAAGTGCACGATGATGGTCCATTTCATCTCGCCTCCTATCGCCGCATCATCATTTCTGTACAATAGAATGATTAGGGCGCATAGGTGTTGTAGTTGTTGAGAATCAGAAAAAAGAGGCGGAACCGCAGGGCTCCGCCTCATTATTATATACACACATTAATGGTGCGTGGGTGATTCGTGGCTATTCGTGTTAGAATTATGCCAGCAGCTTCTTCACCTGCTCGTATACATTCTGGCCAGTGAAGCCGAGCTTTTCGTCGAGCACCTTGTAAGGAGCAGAGAAGCCGAAACTCTCAAGCCCCCATACGGTGCCGTCGGCACCTACCAGACCTTCGAGGTTGACAGGCAGACCGGCGGTGAGGCCGAACTTCTTCTTGCCTGCGGGCAGCACGGCCTGCTGATACTCCTTCGGCTGGGTGCGGAAGAGACCCTCGGAAGGAACGCTCACCACGCGCGTCTTAATGCCGTCGGCAGCAAGCAGCTTGGCGCCGGCTTCGAGCGTCGACACCTCAGAACCAGAGGCGAGGAGAATGACGTCGTAGTCCTCGGCAGAGCCAGCGACGACGTAGGCACCCTTGGTGGCTTGGTTGTAGTCGTTGCCCTCGGGCAGCATCTCGATGTTCTGGCGTGAGAAGATGAGTGCGGTCGGCGTGTCGACGTTCTCCATAGCCATACGCCAGCATACGGTAGTCTCCTCGGCGTCGGCAGGACGAACCACGAGCACGCTGTTCTTGCCGTGGTGGTTCTTCAGTTTCTCCATCAGGCGAATCTGTGCCTCCTGTTCAACCGGCTCATGGGTGGGACCATCCTCGCCCACGCGGAAGGCGTCGTGCGTCCAGATAAACTTCACGGGCAGCTCCATCAGTGCGGCCATGCGGACGGCGGGCTTCATGTAGTCGCTGAACACGAAGAATGTGCCGCAGGCGGGTATGACACCACCGTGCAGGGCCATGCCGATGCAGCAGCAAGCCATTGTCAGCTCGGCCACGCCAGCCTCGAAGAAAGCACCGCTGAAGTCGCCCTTCACTATGTCGTGAGTCTTCTTCAGGAATCCGTTGGTGTTGTCGCTGTTCGACAGGTCGGCAGAAGCGCAGATCATGTTGGGCACCTGCTCAGCCAGCTGACCCAGGACGGCTGCAGAGGCGCTACGGGTAGCGCTTCCGGCCTTCTGCTCCACCTTTGTCCAGTCAATCTTCGGAGCCTTGCCGCTGAACCACTCTTCGAGTTGGGCTGCCTTCTCGGGATTAGCCTTGGCCCATTCAGCCTTGGCAGCATAACGCTCAGCCACAATCTTCTTCAGTTCTTCAGCACGCTTTGCGTAGAGTTCCTGCACTTCGGGGAAGATCTGGAAAGGATTCTCAGGATCAGCACCGAGGTTCTTCATCGTCTGTACGAAGTTGTCGCCGCCGAGAGGAGCACCGTGGGTAGCGCAGTTGCTCTCGTAGGAAGAACCGTCGGCCTTGCGGGCACCCTTGCCCATGATGCAGTGTCCGATGATGAGTGACGGACGCTCCTTCTCGGCCTGTGCCTTCTTGATGGCCTCGCGTATCTGGTCTACATCGTTACCGTCAATCTTCTGAACATACCAGCCCCATGCCTCATACTTCTTGGCGGTGTCCTCGCAGGTCACCACTTCGGTGCGGGTGGAGAGCTGAATGTCGTTGGCGTCGTAGAACATGATGAGGTTGTCAAGTCCAAGATTACCGGCTATACGGCCAGCGCCCTGAGAAATCTCCTCCTGCACGCCACCGTCGCTGATATATGCATAGATGGTCTGCCCCATCACGTCGCCCAGGCGAGCCTTCAGGAACTTGGCGGCGATGGCAGCGCCCACGGCGAAGGTATGGCCCTGTCCGAGGGGGCCGGAGGTGTTCTCGATGCCGCGCTCAATCTCGCGCTCGGGGTGACCGGGAGTGACGCTGCCCCATTGGCGCAGGTTCTTCAGGTCCTCCAGTCCGTACTTGCCTATGAGGCAGAGCTGCGAGTAGAGCATGGGAGCCATGTGGCCGGGGTCAAGAAAGAAGCGGTCGCGGCCCTCCCAAGCAGGATTCTCAGGGTCGTAGACCAGGAACTCGCTGTACAGCGTGTTAATGAAATCGGCGCCACCCATAGCTCCACCGGGGTGTCCGCTTTTTGCTTTTTCAACCATTGCAGCAGCCAGAATGCGAATGTTATCTGCTGCGCGATTCATCACTTTGTTGTCGTTCATAATACAGGTTATTTAAATAAATAAAATTGTTTGCAAAGATACGAAATAAAATCGAAAACAGGAATGTTTTTCTCTTTTTTTTATTGTTGCTTACTACAAAAAATGAAAAAAGCGACGGGCTTCACAGTCGATCGCTTTATCTTCAATAGGTATTAGTTCTTTTAAGGTAAAAAGATTGTTTTCAGGATAACGTTGCAAAGGTAGTGAACTTTTCTTAAACGCACAAACTTTTCGTCAACTTTTTTTAATTTTTTTTCTTGTGTGGGAACACAATTTCTTGATATATGATAAATAGTGCTGCAAACGATTATTTTTTTCTTTTTACAGTTATCAACGCTCTTTGTAACAGCTCAGCCATGCCTTGTTCAGTTGTATCAAATGACAGCCATCTACATAACGAGAACGTAAATGCTCTGCCTTATCCGCATATATGTGAGATTTGGCGTCTTGATGTGTATGCCTTTCTCGCCCGTCGGGCATCCTGCGGCCACCCTGTGGCTTCAATGGTTGTGGCTATGGCGCACAGTGGCGGCGTGGTGGTGCGGAGTATATTCTGTTTACGCGCGCGCGCAGGAGTGAATGCATCGTGCTACCAGTGCTACCAGTGCTACCAGAGCTACCAGGTGCTGCCGGCCGATGCACTGTATGAAAAATGGTGGCCTCCCATGAAAATTTGGCGGCCACTTTTTCGAAAAAGTGAATGCCAGGTTTTTGTCCCAGGCCTTGGGATTTTTTTATTCAGCCCATCCTCTGCCGTAATTGGTAGCACTGGTAGCACTGGTAGCACGAAAAATCTTTCGCGCGCGCGTATTATGCGCGCGAGGCACAAGAAGCTACCATTGGTGGTGCTGGAGCAGGGCTCAATTCCATGTCTTCGACATGTGTCCATAATGAATTATTGACGGCATCAAACATAAAAACAGAGAAGATGACGCGGAATCCATAAACAAGACGGAGTTGGTTACCGCCCTTCTTTCCGCTGCTCCCAAAGTGCAGGGTGTGTGCAGACATGCTCTGATGGCGGGTGGGAAAAACGATGTCCAGACTAAATGGTGCATATACAAACACTTTGGGGAAGTCCTTTCAGACTTCCCCAAAACGGTTTTAAGTGACTCCGGCGGGATTCAAACCCACAACCTTCTGATCCGTAGTCAGATGCTCTATTCAGTTGAGCTACGGAGCCATCTGCTTAATTGCGGGTGCAAAGGTACGGACTTTTTTTGAATCCACCAAATTTTTCTTCAACTTTTTTAGAAAAAAGTTTAGAAATTGTATGTGAAGCCCAATGAGGAGTACTCTTTGAACTGCCAGTAGCCTAGGTCATCATCCCATACATTGGCATCGTCGAAGCGTGGGAAGAGGAACAGATTGGCTGAAATATACTTGGAGACTCGCAGAGCGAAGGTGTGCTCCCATTCCAGTTCTGCACGGTGATAGCTGGTGAAGGCGTAGAGACGTGACTTCCATGTGACGACGTCGTTCATCTTCCATTCGAGCGATGCAGTAATCTGTGAACCGAAGTCGGTGAGCGAGTGTGTGTGTTTGTCGGTCTTCACACCAAAACTACTGGCCAGTGCAGTGCGGTCGACGTATCGGTAGTTGATGGCGATGGGTGAGAGGTTGATGGTGCCCGTGAGTTTGTTGTTAAACCACGACACTTTATAGTCCATACCGAGACCGACGTTAAAGTTGAAGGGCGACATAAAGTCGGAGAAGGTTTTCACGTTGTTGGCTTTGAAGCCGCGTGCAAACTGCGTGTAGGCCAGCACCTGTAAGGTGTAGTACCACTTGTTGGCAGCCTGAAGGCCCACCTTGCCAGTATAGCGGAAGAGGTCTTCGTTGGCTTTGAACTTATGTACCGTGTCGGTGCGCGAGGTCTGGAAGCCGAGTTTCATTTCTAGCTTGTTCTCCCATTTCCACTTTGACTTATTGTCGTAGTTTGCTTCCAGTGTGAGACTGCCTACGGCCGAGTAGTTGCTTTCACCGCCCTTATACCAGTTGCCTGACACATAGTTCTGCATGAACTGCAGATAGCCGTCGCCTTTGCGTGTCCAGAACTTTGGCTTCTCCACCACCACCTCTACGGGGTCGGCCTGGGGCTCTTCCGGCATGGGCTCGGCCTGCTCCACCATCGTAGTAGCCTGCACAATAGGCTGCTCGATGATGTCCTGTCGCAGCTCGCCCGATTCGTTTTGCTCTGTCTCTGTCACCTCTACGAGGTCGGGGCGGTTGAGATATACACGCATCAGAGCCTCGTCGATGGCTTGGTTCACCTCGTCAGGATTGTCAGAGGCAATGGACAGGTGGGTAGCGGCTACGGAGTGATAGAATGTGAGCGGTGCGAACAGCCTGTAGCTTTGCCCGCCGACGGGGTCTTGTCCATTAGCAGCACTGACACTGATGGTAAGGAGTGCTGCAAGAGAGAATACAATACTTTTCATTTTTACATTGCTTTTTTAAGACAATTATTGTAATAGGGTAGGGGGAAAGGAGTCAGCGTTGGCGGAAGCACTTTCGCATGCGTCTCACAGCCCGGTTGCGGATTTGGCGCACGCGTTCACGCTTCAGTCCCAAATCCTGTGCTATCTCTGCCATGGTCTGGTGCTCTTGGCCTATGCCATAGTAGGCTGCCACCACCTTTCCTTCGCGGTCGTTGAGGCTGCGCAGTGCTCGCTCTACCTGTTCTTCGAGTGCTGCGTTGTAGGCTCGGCTGTCAGCCAGCGGTACATTGCCGTCCATGAGTACAGAGAGCAGACTGACATTGGGCTTGGCTCCCAGTGGAGCATCGAGCGAGCGTGTCTCTCCGCCGGGACGATTCTCCAGCATTTTCTCTGTGCTTTCTTTCTTTAGGGCTTTTTCAATAGCCCTTCGAATGTGTACGACAGCATAACCAGCAAAGCGCAGTCCGTGTGAGGCATCATACTTGGAAGCGGCCTTTACCAGCCCAAGGTTTCCTTCGCTGATGAGGTCGTCCATGCTCAGTCCTTGGTGCTGGTAATCGCGTGCCACATAGGCCACTAAACGCAGGTTGGCTTCCACCAGGCGGTTGAGGGCGCGCTCGTCGCCCTTCAGCACCCGTTCCGAGATTTTCTGCTCCTGCTCTTGGCTGAGCAGCTGGTGCATGCCTATTTCGTCGAAGTACTTCTGCAGCCTGTTCTCTTCCATAGTGTTCTTAGCAGTAGGTGTGTTAGCCTAAGGTCAGATGCTCTTGGCATTCTTGTTGCCGCCGCTCACGCTCTTGCTGCGCTGCACCAAGCCCATGGTCTGTGCACTGGCCAGTCGCACGGCCTTCGATGCTTCGAGCATCTTATTTACCTTTTTCCTGGTGAAGAGGCCAAAGATGATTGTAGCGATGAGCCACACGACGAAGGCTATGCCCACGGCCTTCCATTTGCCCACGAAGTAGAGGGCGAAGACGGGGATGAGAGCCCAGAAGCTCATCTTGAACTGGCTCCACATTCTCTTCACGGTATCGCGCTCTTCGGTGTCGATGGGTGTAGTGCAGTCGGCTTTCTCGCCCATGCCATCCATCACGAAGTAGTAGCGCTGCTCGGTGTCGTAGGTGTAGTAAACGAACCAGAAGGGGGCCAGCACATAGCGTCCGTCATTCTTCAGGTCGTAGCTGTTGGTGACGTGTAGTCCGCGTGTCTTCTGTCCTGAGAGCTGATTCTTCACAGCCTCTTCAGCCATGCTCTTCACTTTGGCGTTGCCACGTGCCTTCCATGCGGTGTCCTTGTCGATGTTGGGAGCCAGTGTCATGGGCGACTGGTCGGTGCCGATGCCGAGCAGCGCAGGGTCGTAATCCTTGGAGTAGATGGCGTTGTAGGGATAGCTGTAGCTGAATCGCTTCAGTTCCTCGGGAATCTCGGTGCCGTCGTAGGCAAGGCACAGGAAGTTGAAGTTGCCTTGCATCTGACCGTTGGCGGGGCGATAGCGGGTAACGGTACGTTCCTCGCGTTCTCCCTTGTTGTTATAATGCGTCTCGCTCTCCTCATAGCCCACCTCGCAGCTCCACTGTGCATTGTAGGTGCCCTCAAAGAGATACATGGGCAGATAGGCGCGTATGACATCTTCTGAGCGTATTTTGCGGAAGATGTCTTTGGGCACGTAGTCGCGCCTAATAAGGGTGTCGACAAGCTTCTTCTCGAAGTCGTCCTCCTGAGTGTTAAACAGTAACACACGCTCAGGTACGGGCATGTCCTTTGCCGTAATCATCGGGTTGATGGACTCTGTGTGGCAGAAAGGACATTCTACCTTCGATTGGAAGGGATTAAACGATGTGAGTATATTGCCACAGCTTGGGCACTTCACCTGTTGTAGTTTGATGGTCTCTGACATATCCTTTACGTTTTAAAGCTTGTTGTTGTGCTGTTCCGTAGATTTGTCTACAGACGGCTTGGGTTTTTAATGCATGAATTTCAGCACTTGTTCGCGCTGTTCTATGAGCTGCTTCAGTTTCTCCACAAGAGGAGCGGCGGCTGTTGGTTCAGCCACTACGCGTTCCAGCTCGTTGAGCACACCGTCGAGGTCGTAGTTCAGCTGTTCAACGGCAGGGCTGTTCTTGATGGGAGTGCGCATCAGCCGGTCGTAGCATTGGCTCAGTTGCTGACGCAGATTGGTGTCCTGGGCCTTAGACAACAGCATCTTTACGCGCAGAGAGTGCTGTTGGGCCACTTCGCGATTAGCCAAACGCTCTTTTTCCAGTCCGGCATCCATGTTGTTGACCCATGCCGTGGCTATCAGTGCGATGAGGAACACCAGGAAGAGCAGCACTTCGATGATGAGCACCCAAGTGTGGCTGCTTGGAGAGATAAGTATAATGATGATGCCCACCACCATTTGGATGGCAAAGAATGACAGCGTTAGGCTGGAAAGCACCATGGCGTTTACGGGATGGTCAAGCTTGCTTACCATGGCTGGCGTGCCCAGGCAGATAATCCACGCTAAGTGAATGCAGGTGTAAGCTATCCACACGCTGGTGGGATGGTTGGAACCTCCGATGAGGAAAAACAGCACGTTGAACGCTATGATAGGCAACGTGAACAGGGCGATTCGGAATAAATTGTTTTTCATTGCAAGTTACTCATTTACTCATTACAGGTTGTTCATTAGAGTCTCGACATGATTTCAGCCACTTTGGCATCGTACTGCTGCTGGTTGATGAGGCCGGCGTCAAGCAGCTGCTTCATCTTGGCCAGCGACTCCATGGGGTCGGGCTGAGCAGGCTGCTGCGGTTGTCCGTATGGCTGCTGCGGTTGTCCGTACGGTTGCTGTGGCTGTCCGTATGGCTGTTGAGGCTGTCCGTACGGCTGTTGCGGCTGTCCGTATGGCTGCTGCGGTTGGCCGTAAGGTTGCTGAGGCTGTCCATAGGGTTGCTGTCCGTAGGGCTGCTGTGGCTGTCCGTAGGGCTGTTGAGGCCCGTGTCCGAACACCTGCTGTGTCATTCCGGCGAAGGCTCCTGCTGATGCTATGGCCATGCCCAGACCGGCGCCAGTGTTGGCCATGTCGCCAGCGGCACTGCCTCCAGTACCCGGCTGGCTCATGTTCTCCATGATTTCGAATCCCTTTATCTGCTGATAGGCATCGCCCATGATGTCGAACTCCTCGCGACGTCCTTGTGCTTCCTGTACACGCTGCCTGCGGGCACCCTTGCCGTCGAACTCCTTGCTACGCACCTTCTCGTTGTACATGGCCACCTGCTCGTCGTCGGGAGTGAGGTTTGCCGACATGTTGATGAGTTCAATGCCATAGGGCTGCAGCAGCTCACGTACTTGTGGGACAAGTTGAGGCAGCAGGTCTTTCTTGCTGCGGTCGGCTTCCATGGCCTTGATGTTGTTCGATTCCAGCAGGTCGGCCAAGAAAGAGCTGAGGCTGGTGCTGATGTATTGGCCCAGACGGCGTGACAGGTCATCGGCAGTGTAGCTGAAGCTGTCGCGAAGTATCTTCTGTACAAAAGCGGGTGTGTCGCTTACGCGCATCAGGTATGTTCCGTTGGCCCTTACGATGGCACCCTCGCCCAAGTCGGGGGCAGTGTAGCTAACGGGTGTCTGTAGTCCCCAGTTCACATTAAACTCTTCTGTAGAGACGAAGAACACGCGGCAGGGGAAGGTACTTTGCCCGCCGCTGATAGCCTCGCGGAACGAGCGGATAATCACCTTGTTCGATGTTTTCAGCACATAGCGACCCGGCGTGAATACGTCGGATATGTCGCCTTGGTTCACGAATACGGCCTCCTCGCCAGGGTTCACCACCAGCGTGGCGTGGGTGTTGAAGTCTTCGTGTGGGTCGCGCCAAGCTATGATGCCTCGGCGGGTCATTCCACCTTCATTTTGAATGACATCAGTTACGGAGCGTCCGTCTATCTGAATGCCTTTGCTTCCAAATAATGCCATAGTTTTACTGTATTTATGAATTACTATTTATCATTTCCAAGATTCAGAGCGCTAAATATTAGCTATCGACATGATGTTGGCGAAGACACCGGCTGCGGTGACAGCTGCGCCAGCACCGTAGCCCTGTATGAGCATGGGGTACTCTTTGTAGCGCTCGGTGGTTAGCATGACGATGTTGTTAGAGCCTTCCAGTCCGTAGAAGGGATGACCCATGGGCACCTCCTTCAGGGCAACATTGGTCTTGCCGTTCTCCATGGTGGCAACGAAGCGCCAGCGCTTGCCCTCGGCCTCCAGCACCTTGCGGCGGGCCTCAAAGTCGGCGTCGAGTTCGGGCAGCCTGTTCCAGAAGTCGTCGATACTGCCTTCGAAGTAGCTGTCGGGTACGAAGAGATGTTTCTCCACGTCGTCTTGCTCCACCTTGTAACCTGCTTCGCGAGTGAGGATGACCAGTTTGCGGATGACATCGGTACCGCTGAGGTCGATGCGTGGGTCGGGCTCGGAGTAACGCTGTTCCTTGGCGCGGCGCACGGTTTCAGAGAATGGCACATCGGCGGCTATCTCGTTGAAGATAAAGTTGAGCGTTCCGCTGAGAATAGCCTCGATTTTCAGTATCTTATCGCCAGAGTTGCATAGGTCGTTGATGGTGCCGATAATAGGCAGTCCGGCACCCACGTTGGTTTCGTAGCGGAACCACACACCGCGGTCGCGGGCTGTCTGTTTCAGTTTCAGGTAGCTGTCATAGTCGCTTGAGGCGGCTATCTTGTTGGCGGCCACCACACTGATGTTATGCTCTAAGAAGGTCTGGTAGAGCGAGGCTATCTGTCGGCTGGCGGTGCAGTCTACGAAGACGCTGTTAAAGATGTTCATCTTCACTATTTCATCGCGCATGTGCTCTGTGTTAGCAGGATAGCCGGCGCGCAGAATCTTTACGTAGTTGTCGAGGTCAATACCGTCGCGGTCTAATACGAAATTGTCTACGTCGGAAATGCCCACTACGTTCAGCTTCAAGCGTCTTGACTGCATGAGGAACTGTTGCTGGGTGCGAATCTGTTCCAGCAGCATGCCGCCCACGGTGCCGATGCCGCAGATGAAGATATTGAGTACCTTGTACTCGGAGAGGAAGAATGAGTCGTGGAGAACGTTAAGCGATTTGCGCAAGAAGCGCCCCTCAACGACAAACGAGATGTTGGTCTCTGAAGCGCCCTGTGCACATGCAATGACGCTGATGCCGCTTCGGCCGAGTGTGCCGAACAGTTTGCCTGCAATGCCTGGCGTGTGCTTCATGTTTTCGCCCACGATGGCAATGGTGGCCAGGCCGCTCTCTGCCTGCATGGGGAACATAGCGCCCGTCTCTATTTCCTTGGCAAACTCTTCGTTCAGCACTTCGACGGCGGCGTCGGCATCCTCGTCGCGCACGCCGATGGAGGTGGAGTTCTCTGAAGAAGCCTGACTGACCATGAACACAGAGATGCCCTTGTTGGCCAAAGTGGTAAAGATTCGGCGGTTTACACCTATGACACCTACCATCGAGAGACCTGTTACGGTGATGAGTGTAGTGCCCTTGATGCTGGAGATACCCTTAATAGGCTTCAGGTCATCGTCAATCTTGTCCTTGATGAGTGTGCCCGGATGCTCAGGGTTGAAGGTATTCTTTACGCGTATGGGTATGTGCTTGATGCAGACGGGGTAGATGGTGGGAGGATAGACTACTTTTGCGCCAAAGTTACACAGCTCCATGGCCTCCACATAGCTTAGCTCGTTGATGGTATAGGCCGACTGTATAACCTTCGGGTCGGCAGTCATAAAGCCATCTACGTCAGTCCATATTTCCAACACTTCGGCGTCGAGGGCAGCGGCTATGATGGCTGCTGTGTAATCGCTGCCACCGCGCCCCAGGTTCGTGGTTTCGTGGCTGTCGCGGTCGCGGGCGATAAATCCGGGTACAACAGCTGTGAGTTGAGAGTCGGGGGCTGAGAATTGGGCTTTAAACGTGTCGCGTACTAACTGGGCAGTCAGCTCAGCGTCGAGCACGTGTTTGCCGTTCTTCTTCTCCGTGCGTATGAAGTCGCGGCTGTTCATGCGCTCGCCGTTCTCAATAAGTGCTGCCACTATGTTCGATGACAAACGCTCACCATAGGAAACGATGGCGTCTTCAGTCTTCTTCGAAAGGTCATGGATGAGGAACACGCCGTAATAGATGCTCTTCAGCTGATCGAAGAGAGCGTCTACCTTGCTGAGCACGTCGGCTCGCTTTTCTTGGCTGATGATGTCTTCAATCATCTGGTGGTGGCGTGCAACGATTGCCTCAAACTCATCGCGCCATTTCTCCTCGCCTCTGAGAGCAAGCTGTGAAGTGGCAATCAGCTTGTCTGTGATTCCGTCCAATGCGCTGACTACTACTATGACAGGTTGTGTCCGAGCCTCTGCCTCGACAATTCTCTTCAGGTTAAGAATGCTTTTTACGGAACCTACGGACGTTCCGCCGAATTTCATTACTTTCATTTTTCAAGTGTTGATTTGTTTTCTGTTTCCAATCAGCGTGCAAAGGTACAAAAAAAAACACAATTCACCACATTATCATTCACAATTTTTTTATGCCTTTTCTCCTGTAATGACATAAAAACTGTACTTGTACAGCCTTCAGTGATGTCTGATGCTTTTCTTTTCTGAAAAAATAAGTTTGGAAAGAACGCGGTCGCGTTGCGTGTGATGAATTATATGTTATTCAACAACAAATAGTTAAGTACGCATGAATGAGGTATAGGTTGAGAAAGAAATATAGTGCGTTGCATACAAAAGCAAGCTGTGAATTATTTCACAGCTTGCAGTAGGTAATCAGAATGGCAGGTCGTCAGTAGCTTCGTCGCCGGCGGGCTGTTCAGGAGGGAAGGGCATGGCCTGCTGTGCTGTTGGCTGCACCTGCGGCTGTTGTGGTGCAAAGGGTGCGGCAGGGGCAGCTCCTGTTGTAGTGGCGGCAGGTACACTTTGCGCGATGGGGCCACGGATAATGTTAAAGGCGCGAATCTCATTGAACCAGCGTCCATTATATTCATGAGCATCGATGTCGAACTGCACTGTGACTTCCTCTCCTGGCTGTATGTTGAACTGCTTAATGCGGTCTTCGCCAAAAATGCGGAACATACATCTGCGTGGGTAGGTGCCGGGTACTTCGATGACATACTCCTGACTCATCCAGGGATTTCCGGTACGGTTGGATACACCGCTATTGGCCGGAAGGATGGCAATAATTTTTCCTGTTAAATCCATAATACTTTCGGGTTGTTATTTGTTTGTTTTGTCAAAATCGCTTGCGAAATTACAAAATTATTTGAAAACGCGCAAATTTTTTCCGATTATTTTGTTGCAGACATATTTTTTTTGTATTTTTGTAGTCCGAAACTGAATGAATATATTAATAATGTAATAACAACTATGAGATTTACCGTATCAAGTACAGCTCTCAGTAGTCGTTTGGCTACTCTTGCAAGAGTCATCAACAGTAAAAACTCGTTGCCCATATTGGGCGACTTCCTCTTTGAAATCATTGAAGGACATCTTCACCTTACTGCTTCCGATAGCGAAGTGATGATGAAGACAGCAATCGAACTGAACGAGTGTGACAGCGATGGCCGTTTCTGTGTGGTCAACCACGATTTGTTAGAGGCCGTGAAGGGAATCAGCGAGCAGCCCATCACCTTCGAGATAGACCAGGTGTCGAACATTGCTAAGATAAGCTATCAGAACGGTATGTTCTCGCTGCCCGTGGAGAATGCTGATGAGTTCCCCCAGCCGCAGCTGGTGAGCGATGATGCTACCACCATTACCATACCCACACCCGTGCTGAGCGACAATATCAACCGTTCGCTCTTCGCTACAGCTCAAGACGAGTTGCGTCCTGTGATGAATGGCATCTACTTCGATCTTACCCCCGACTGTCTAGCCGTGGTGGCTAGCGACGGCCACAAGCTCGTGCGCAATAAGATTCTGAATATCAGGAGCGAACAGCCTGCTTCGTTCATCCTTCCCAAGAAGCCTGCTTCGTTGCTCAAGGGCGTACTAGGCAAGCAGGGCGGTGATGTGTTCATTCGCTTTGACGACCGTAATGCTGAGATTAATTACGAGGAGGGCGTTATCATCTGCCGTCTCATAGAGGGACGTTATCCCAACTATAACTCCGTCATTCCACAGAGCAATCCTAACCAGCTCACCGTCGACCGCCAGGGCCTGTTGTCAGCACTGCGTCGTGTGCAGCCGTTCTCCAATGAGTCGAGCAACCTCATCCGCTTCCATGTGGAGAATGGTACGCTGCAGCTCGATGCCGAGGACTACGACTTCTCGAAGACTGCCTCGGAAAAGATGTCGTGCGACTACAACGGCATGCCCATGAGCATTGGCTTCAAGGGCTCGTCGTTCATCGAGATCCTGAGCAATTTCGAGTGTCAGGAGGTCGTTATCCAGTTGGCCGACCCCAGCCGTGCTGGTCTGGTGCTTCCTTCTGAGCAGCCTGCCGACCAGGATGTGCTGATGCTGATGATGCCAATGCTGATTAATGACTAGGGAGTAGAGAAGTAAAGGATAAACATTAATGAAACTGAATTTAAAGAAACCGCTTGTTGTCTTCGATTTGGAGACAACCGGCCTTGATTTGGTGAAAGACCGAATCATACAACTCTCGTATATCAAAATTTTGCCTACTGGTGAGGAGCAGCGTGGTGACTATCTCATCAACCCCGAATGCCACATCGCACCCATGATTACTCAGTTGACGGGCATCTCTGATGAGGACGTGAAAGACAAACCCACTTTCAAGCAGTTGGCGCAGACACTCAACCAGCTGTTTACTGGCTGCGATTTTGCGGGGTTCAATTCCAATCATTTCGACATTCCCCTGCTGGCCGAGGAGTTCCTGCGTGCCGGCATTGATTTCGACTTCTCGCGTTGCCACTGCATTGATGTGCAGACCATCTTCCACAAGATGGAGCGCCGCAATCTGGCTGCCGCCTATAAGTTCTACTGCGGAAGGAAGATGGAGGATGATTTTACCGCTCACCGCGCCGATGAAGATACGGAGGCCACCTGGCGTGTGCTGCAGGGCGAGCTTGACTACTATACCGAGGAGCACCAGCGCTCATTGGGCGAAGATCCCGAAGGACGCACCTTGCAGAACGATGTGCAGGCGCTGGCCGAATTCTCACGCGTTAATAATAATGTGGACTTCGCAGGCCGCATTGTTTGGGGCGAGGCCAAGGATGCCAAGGGCAAGCCCATCGTTGACAAGGACGGCCACCCCGTGATGACAGAGTACTTCAACTTTGGCAAGCACAAGGGAAAGACCGTGGCCGACGTGCTCCGCATAGAACCCAGCTATTACTCTTGGATGATGGGTGGCGACTTCACCTACAACACCAAGCAAGTGCTCACACGCATACGTTTGCGCGAGGCACAGAAGGTTGCGGGAACAGGTCTATGATGATGCGCTGAATCCATAAAAGTTTCCCACCGCACTTCTCCCCATCCCCTCTGGAAGTGGGAGTCTCTCTTCGCCCTTTGTGCGAGGAATGAAAATGTCCGTAGGCCTCTCCTCCCTGACAAGGGATGGGAGGCCTACGGACTATATGTGCGGACAAATGGTAGTCCCTATGTCATAGCCTTATTTTTTGCGCAGTGTCTCTACGATGCGGGCCAGCTGGTTGGGAATACGTATCTGTTGTGGGCATTTCGACAGACACTCCTCGCAATCCTGGCATTTCTTGGCCCAAGTTTTTTCGTCGGGAAGTGCCTTTTTATATCCCTTGGCAAATTTCTTTGCACGCTTGGCATAGTCGCGCGATTCTTTGGCGGGCAGGGGAAGCAGGTGTTCGTTGACGGCTTCGTTGTAGTAGGCGAAGTTCTTGGGAATGTCAACCCCATAAGGACATGGCATGCAATATGCGCAGGTGGTGCAAGGTATGGTGGGGAAGCCCGACATCTGGTCGGCAATGCTTGCCAGCAGCTGGTTCTCCTGTGGTGTGCAGGGATCGAGTGGCGAAAAGGTCTTCACGTTCTCTTCAAGATGGTCCATGCGGTTCATGCCGCTCAGCGTGGTGAGTATGTTGGGGTATGTACCCACCCAGCGGAAGGCCCAGCGGGCGGTGCTGTCATCGGGATGTACTGCGCGCAGTTGGTCGGTCAGCTCCTGTGCCATTCGCCCGAAGGCGCCTCCGCGCAGCGGTTCCATTACCACACACTGCACACCGGCTTTCTCGGCTTTGCCATACAGGTATTCTGCGTCTGCGTCGCTGCGGCGTCCTCCGCGCATCGAGGCGTGCCGCCAGTCAAGGAAGTTCATCTGTATCTGGCAGAAATCCCAGTGATACTCCTCCTGTCGGTCGAGCAGCCAGTCAAAGTCGCGCACATCGCCGTGGTAGCTGAAGCCCAGATGCTTGATGCGTCCTGCCTGGCGTTCCTGCAGCAGGAAGTCGAGAATGCCGTTGTCGAGGAATCGGCCTTTCAGTGAGTCCATGCCGCCGCCAATGCCGTGCAGCAGGTAGTAGTCGATGTGGTCAACGCGCAGACGCTCCAAAGAGTTTTCGTACATGCGTTTCGAATCGTCGAACGACCACGAGCGTCGGTTCTGGTTCGACATTTTCGTGGCCACGAAGAACTTCTCGCGGGGGTGGCGTGCCAAGGCGTTTCCGGTGAGCACTTCCGACTGCCCGCCCATGTACATTGGTGCGGTGTCGAAGTAGTTTACGCCGTGCTCTATGGCATAGTCTACCAATTCATTCACCTGCTCCTGATCGTTGGGCAGGCGCATCATGCCGAAGCCCAAGAGCGAAATCTGTTCGCCCGATCCGTGCTGCACACGGTAAGTCATGCGGATGTCGCCATCCGTCCTGCGCTTTTGTTCATTGCTGTTTGCAAAGGCCGACAGCGGTTCCAAGGCCATCAGTGCAACGGCAGAACCTGCTCCGGCACTGAGCCGTTTAATAAATTCTCGTCTGTTCATGTTTCCTCCTTTTTGTTGTGTTGGGAATGTTAGGTTAGTAACGAAAAGCCGCAAAGCTACGAGATGTCTCTCTGTATCTTTGCGACTTTGCCTACGATGAAATTATTGTTTCTCAATGATTTTTCCACCCTCTTCTATGGCCTGCATGTTCAGGGGGATGAGTGAGTGATGGCGCTCGGGCAGCGTTTTCTTCAGTGCTTTCTCCACGCCTCCGGTTCCCACCACGGGGCACACCTTCAGCAGTCCGCCAAGCACAATCATGTTGAATATCTTGCCGTTCTTCATCTCAGCAGCCTTGTCCATGGCATCAATCTTATACACGTTGATGTCCTTGCGCGTTGGCGGGTTGATAATGCCGTAGCTGTCGTATATGAGAATGCCTCCGGGCTTTAGCTTCGGCTCAAACTTCTCGAGCGATGGCTGGTTGAGCACGATGGCGATGTCATACTTGCTGAGGATGGGCGACGAGATGCGTTCATCGCTCACGATGACGGTGACGTTGGCTGTGCCGCCGCGCTGCTCAGGGCCGTAGGCAGGCATCCATGTCACTTCCTTGTCTTCCATCAATCCGCTGTAAGCCAGGATCTTTCCCATGGAGAGCACGCCTTGGCCGCCGAATCCTGATATGATGATTTCTTTTTTCATTGTTATTTGTTGTTAGGGGAGTAAATGTGGAGTGAATGCTTTTTTTCACTCCATAGTTGTATCCTTTAAGTCTCCCTTTGGGTAGAAGGGGAACATGTTTTCCTTCATCCATTCGTTAGCCTTCGAGGGAGTCAGCTTCCAACCGCTGTTGCAGGTGCTGACGAACTCTACGAGGCTTGAGCCCTTGCCGTCCATCGAAGCCTGAAACGCCTTCTTCAGTGCTTTCTTTGCCTTGAGGATGCTGGCCACGCTCTCCACGCTTTGGCGGGTAACGTAGCACGTGCCTTCCAGCCCGGCGGCAATGTCTGCCATTTTCAGTGGGTAGCCGTGCAGTTTCGGGTCGCGTCCGTAGGGGCATGTGCTGGTCTTCTGTCCGAGCAGGGTGGTGGGGGCCATCTGTCCGCCCGTCATGCCGTAGATGGCATTGTTGACGAAGATGATGACGATGTTCTCGCCGCGGTTCAGGGCGTGTATGGTCTCACAGGTGCCTATGCAGGCCAGGTCGCCGTCGCCCTGATAGGTGAATACGAGCCGGTCGGGCCAGCAGCGCTTGATGCCGGTGGCAATGGCGGGTGCGCGGCCGTGGGCAGCCTCCTGCCAGTCTATGTCTATATAGTTGTAGGCGAAGACGGCGCAGCCCACGGGGCTAACGCCAACGGCCTTCTCCTCCATGCCCATCTCCTCTATGACCTCGGCTATGAGCTTGTGCACCACTCCGTGCGAGCAGCCCGGACAGTAGTGCATGTTATTGTCGTTCAGGAGCGTTGGTTTCTTGTAAACCAGGTTCTCTTGTGAAATGATGTCTTTTGCTTCCATTGTCACTATTCACTATTCATTTATTCATTAGCTTTGTTTGCAAAGCGCCAACGATTTCCTCCGGGTCGGGCACTATGCCACCCAGGCGTCCGAACTGCTCCACGGGCACTGCTCCGTTGATGGCCAGGCGCACGTCCTGCACCATTTGTCCGGCGTTGATCTCAGCCACCAGCACGCCCTTCTTGCCCTGGGCCATGGCGGCAATCTCCTTTGTGGGGAAGGGCCACAGTGTGATGGGGCGGAACAGTCCCACCTTGATGCCCTCGGCGCGGGCTATCTCTACGCTCTTCTCGGCTATGCGGGCGGCGGAGCCGAAGGCCACTATCATGTACTCGGCATCGTCGAGCTGCTGTGTCTCGTAGCGCACCTCGTTCTCCTTTATCTTGCGGTATTTCTCTTGCAGTGCCAGGTTGCGCTGCTCCATGATCTCGGGCTTCAGCTCGAGTGAGGTGATGACGTTGCGCTTGCGGTCTTTCGTCTTGCCAGTCGATGCCCATGGGCACTGCTCAATCACCTCCTCGTCGGTGCGGCGGGGCTTGAATGGCGGCAGCACCACCTTCTCCATCATCTGACCTATTACTCCGTCGGAGAGAATCATTGCCGGGTTGCGGTATTTGAAGGCCAGCTCAAAGGCCAGGTCTACGAAGTCGGCCATCTCCTGCACCGATGCGGGAGCCAGCACGATGACGTTGTAGTCGCCGTTGCCGCCGCCGCGTGTAGCCTGGAAGTAGTCGCCCTGTGAGGGCTGAATAGTGCCCAGACCGGGGCCTCCGCGCTGCACGTTCACTATGAGTGCGGGCAGCTCGGCGCCTGCCAGGTAGGTGATGCCCTCCTGCATCAGCGCCACGCCGGGACTCGACGACGATGTCATGGCACGCTTGCCGGCACCGGCAGCGCCATACACCATATAGATACTTGCCAGCTCGCTCTCGGCCTGCACCACCTGCATGCCGGTGGTCTCCCAGGGCTTCAGCTCGGCCAGCGTTTCAATGACTTCACTTTGCGGGGTAATGGGGTAGCCGAAGTATCCGTCTACTCCGCATCGGATGGCAGCGCGGGCTATGGCCTCGTTGCCTTTCATCAATACAACTTCTTTCTCTGCCATACTCCTTACTCCTTTACTACTTTACTCCTGTAAACAGTGATACACCCGTCAGGGCAGACGATGCCGCACGAAGCGCAGCCCACGCAGGCCTCCTCGTTGGCGGCAGTTACATAGGGATAGCCATGCACGTTGACCTTTCCCGCCAGTGCAATAACGTTCTGCGGGCAAGCCTCTATGCAGAGCGAACATCCTTTGCAGCGTGCGGTGTCAATGACGATGGCGCCTTTCATTTTTGCCATGGTAATTGTTTAATGGGATTGTTGTCAATTAAAAACTCGGCAAAGTTAACAAAACTTTCTGAATTGTCAAAACAATTGTCTCTTTTTTTCTTTTTATACCCTCATTATGCTGACTTACCGCAATCTCAACTCGTTGTTGCTGCTGTTGGAACACTAAGGTGCAGACGGAATGACAAGGTGGCTCTCGCGCGCGCGTATTATCGCGCGCGTGACTGTCAGGTGCTTGCACCACTTGCACCAATGTCTTCACTTTCCACTCACACCTTGCAATGGTAAGTGGTGAGTTCTTATGCAGTTTACGTGGCGGCCTCCTGTGAAAATTTGGCGGCCTCCTGTGAAAAAAAACGGCCGCCAAATTTTTCTGGGGAGCCGCTTCCTTCACAAAGCGCGTATGGTTATGTCTTTGTCTGCACTCTCAACCATAACCTCTCAACCCGAAAGTGGTGCAAGTGGTGCAAGCACCTGACAGTCACGCGCGCATATAAATACGCGCGCGCGTAGAAGGCCGACGAAGGCATCGGCTCCTTGCCTGAGCTGAAAAACAATGTAAAAAAATGAAAGAAATCACACTTTTTCTTGTTCATGTCGAGAATAATGCTTACCTTTGTGCTCAATATGAACTGGACATTTATACTTCGCTGGGTCATCACCTTTACGGTGTGCCTGATAATATATGATTTGACTGGCTCGTTCTGGATGTCGCTTGGCATTCTGATACTGTTGGCCGTGGTTGAGAGTTTGGTGCTTGATTGGTGGGAAAAGAGAAAGGAGGCACGCCAATGAAACGCCTTTCCATCCTGTTGTTGGCCGGCTGCTTGCATGTAGGAGCACAGACCACCATACCTGGTGCCATGGAGTCGCAGAACACAGGCGTTGCCGGCCAGCCGCGTGCGCAGCAGTACAGGCCTGAAGGCAATTCGTTTGTGAACGAGAACGGGCAGAACCGTTTCACGAGGGCGCTCTATGCCGGAGCCAACTATCGTGTAGAGACGAGCGACCATCCCGTGTTTGCCGTGGTGGGGAAGAACGTGCGCAAGAGCGTGCGCTTCGAGATAGAGGGCGTTCCCCTCGACTCTACCGACTACTGCAAGGCGTGGTATCATGACGGCATGCGCTCCTATCTGCTGGGCGACCACCGCTGGGAGGGCATGGGCAATGGCATTATACGTGTGCACGTGGTGGCACTGCCCGACACCGACGGCGCTATCTGGCAGTTTATCTGCGACAAGCTGCGCGGACGCCAGTTGGAGGTGAAGGTGATGGTGTGCGACGTGGCGCAGCCCAAGCTGAAGCGCAACGGCGACCTGGGTGCCGACCCTCCAGGAGTGTTCGAACCGTCGCCCACGCGCCAGGGGCTTGTCATAGGCAAGGCCACACGCAGCAGCAACTTCGCTCATCTGGTGATGATGGGCGACAGCATACACTTTATGCACGACGGCGATGCCTTCAAGCGCTACAACGATGCCGTAGACAGTTGCCGCCACTTAGCGCGGCGAGTGCAGTTTGAAACGCCCGACCCCTTCATTAACACCCTTGGCGGCGCACTGGTGATGGCTGCCGACGGCGACTGGGACGGGCAGACGTGGCTGCACGGCTGTATAGGATGGCGCATGCCGCTGGCAGGATGGCGGGCTGCCTATGCCGGCGATGTATTGGGGTGGCCCGACCGCGCTGTGAGCCACTTCAACGCCTATGCCAAGAGCCAGGTCACCAATGTGCCGCCCACGGTGGCGCACCCCTCGCAGGATGCTGCCATGAACCTTGCGCGCGCCGAGAAGAAGTGGGGCACGCAGATGTACAGCAACGGATACATCTGCCGCAATCCCGGGCGTAACGACCAGATGCATCACTACGACATGAACCTGAACTACATTGACGAGCTGCTGTGGCACTTTCAGTATGACGCCGACCCTGCCTACATGCGTCAGATGTGGCCCGTCATCAAGGCACACTTGGAGTGGGAGAAACGCAACTTCGACCCTGACGGCGACCACCTGTACGACGCTTACTGCTGCATCTGGGCCAGCGACGCATTATATTATAGTGGCGGCGCCGTGACCCACAGCTCGGCCTATAACTACCGGGGCAACCTCTTGGCAGCACGCATTGCAGAGCTGATAGGCGAGAATCCTGCTCCCTACCGTCAGGAGGCCGAAGCCATACTCAAGGCCATGAACGAGCGCCTGTGGCTCCCCTCCCACGGAGAAGGACAGGGCTACAAGCCAGGCCACTGGGCCGAGTATCAGGATGCACTGGGGCTGCAGCGCGTGCATGAGAGTGCCGCCGTGTGGAGCATTTATACCCCCATCGACTGCGGCGCATGCACGCCTGAACAAGCTTATCAGGCCACACAGTATGTTGACCGCGAGATACCGCACATAGCCATTGACCCCTTCAGCCACACCATAGCCACCACCAACTGGATGCCCTATGCCTGGAGCATTAACAACGTGGCCGCCGCCGAGGTGATGCACACCGCACTGGCCTATTACGAGGCGGGACGCACGGAGGAGGCCTTCAGGCTGATGAAGGGCAACATCATGGACCAGATGTACTACGGCCAGTCGCCTGCCAACTTCGGACAGCTGAGCCACTATGACGCGGCGCGCGGCGAGTGCTACCGCGACTTTGGCGACTGCATAGGCATCTCTTCGCGCACACTCATACAAGGCCTCTTCGGCGTGCAGCCGCAAGCGCTCTACGGCAAGTGCATCATTCGGCCGGGATTCCCGCAGGAGTGGGACTCGGTGCGACTCGTCACACCTTATATAGAGTATAGGTACGCGCGCAAGAACGGCAAGCAGCGTTTCACCGTGATACAGAACTTCAGCCGCCCGTTGCAGATTGTGGTGAGGCAGAACCTGGGCGGTGGACGCACACGCGACTTCGTTGGCAACAGCGAGCGGCGGCAGGTCATTGAGATAGATGACGTGAAGCCAGAGCCGGAGCCAGTGGTGCAGGTTTCCACGAGTAGGATATCGTCAGCCGCCGTGGCGCGTGTAAAGCCGATGGGGCTGGCCGACCCGGACCTCACACGCACCTTCCTGCCACAGGACATCGACAACTACTGGAACGCCAATGTGACTGACATATTCAGAAACCAGTACACCTCGCCCAGGCCACAGACCACTACACTGCAGATTCCCGTGCAAGGGGTAGGGGAGTGGTGCCATCCGCAGTACACTCCCGTCATCAACGACTCCGTGTTCCGACACCTCGTTCGCGACGGCCAGATAACCGTGGAAGGCGTGCCGTTCCGCACGCCCAGCAAGGGACACAATATTATATACACCTCTCTTTGGGACAACTATCCCGACGAGGTGAACATGCCCATGAAAGGCAGCTACTCGTCGGCCTATCTGCTCATGGCCGGCAGCACTAACCACATGCAGAGCCGCATAGACAACGGGCTGGTGATAGCTGCCTATCGCGACGGTAGCGCCGACACGCTGCGTCTGCGCAATCCCGACAACTGGTGTCCTATAGAGCAGGACTACTATGTAGACGGAAAGGCGTTTAGCACCATGGAGCCAAGGCCCATACGCGTGGCACTAGGAACGGGCACGGTGGGCCGCAATCTGGGACAAGTATTGGGCATAGAGGGCGTATATGGGCGTGAGATACCCGGAGGAGCGGCACAGATGCTGCGCATGCCACTCAACGCCCGCAAGAAGCTGAAGAGCCTCACGCTGAAGACACTCTCAAACGATGTGGTCATAGGGCTGATGGCCGTCACCTTGCAGCCGTAGCACCGCATCGCTGCCATTGACCATCAGTAGCATCAGTCACATTAGTCCCCATAACAAATACAACAACACACACAAATATGAAAAGAAACATCCTTTTTGCTGTGGCTCTCATTGCCCTTCAGGCACAGGCACAGCGCAGCGGAGGCATCAGTGAGAAGATGCTCCACGAGATTCAGAAAGAACAGCAGCTGCAGGCCGGCGACCGTGCGCTGATGAATGCCATTGCCGCTAATGCCATAGACAACCTGACGCAGAACCGCGAGAATGCCGGGGCCATAGACACACACTTCAGCATAGAGACACGCACACAGAGCATCACCGACCAGAAGTCGTCGGGGCGCTGCTGGATGTTCAGCGGCATGAACGTGCTGCGTGGCGACTATGCCCTGCGCACTGACTCATTGAGGGTGAACTTCTCGCAGGCCTACCTCTTCTTCTGGGATCAGCTGGAGAAAGCCAACCTCATGCTGCAGGGCTGCATAGAGACGGCCGACAAACCCATGGACGACGTGCGGGTGCAGTTCTTCTTCCGCTCGCCCATAGGCGACGGCGGCACCTTCTGCGGTGTGGCCGACCTCGCCGACAAGTATGGACTGGTGCCTGCGGAGGTCATGCCTGAGTCGTTCTCTACCGACAATACGTCGAAGGTACGACAGCTCATCGCATCGAAGCTGCGCGAGTATGGTCTGCAACTGCGCGAAATGGTGCAGAAGGGCAAGAAGAGCGGCGCATTGGAGAAGGCCAAGTCGCGCATGCTCAGCCAGATATACCACATGCTGCAGTACGCCATAGGCAACCCGCCACAGAAGTTTACCTATGCCTTTAAGAACAGCCGTGGCAACGCTGTGGGCGAACCCAAGGAGTATACTCCTATGACGTTCTATCAGGAGGTCATGGGCGGAAAGAAGCTCAACGGCACCTTTATCATGGTGATGAACGACCCGCGCCGCGAGTACTACAAGACCTACGAGGTGGAGCTGGACCGCCACATGCAGGACGGACACAACTGGAAGTACGTGAACCTGCCTATGGACGACATAGAGGAGATGGCCATCGCCGCCATGCGTGCCGGACACAAGCTCTACAGCTCGTATGACGTTGGCAAGATGCTCGACCGCAAGCGCGGCTATGCTGACACCGAGAACTTTGACTACGGCTCGCTCTTTGGCACCAACTTCCCCATGACCAAGGCCGAGCGCATAGCCACATTCGACAGCGGCTCTACCCACGCCATGACGCTCACTGCCGTTGACCTGGACAAGCGGGGCAAGGCCACGAAGTGGAAGGTGGAGAACTCGTGGGGCAGCGACTGGGGGCAGAAGGGATGTCTCATCATGACCGACCGCTGGCTGCGTGAGTACATGTTCCGCCTTGTAGTGCCCAATGAGTTCGTTACAGAGAAGGTGATGCAGGCCTGGCAGACGGCTCCGGTCATGGTGATGCCCGAAGACCCGCTCTTCCTGCCCGATGAGCAGGCCACGCTCGGCTCTGGAATCGACCTTGGCAACCTCGATACCTCCGCACGCCCGGCCGACGATTTCTATCAGTATGCCTGCGGCGGATGGATGCAGAAGCATCCGCTCCCTGCTGCCTATTCGCGCTTCGGCTCGTTTGACATGCTTGGCGAGGAGAACAACAAGCGCATCAACGGCATACTCGACGAACTGCTGCACGGCACCTATGCCGAAGGCACCACCGAGAAGAAGCTGAGCGACCTCTATAAGCTGGCCATGGACAGCGTGAAACGCGATGCCGACGGTGTGGAACCCGCCATGGGCATCCTTCGCCAGATGGAGAAGGCAAAAACCAAGCAGCAACTGTTCGACATACAGCTGCAGCTGGCGCCTTACGGCAATAGTGAGTTCTATCATGCCGGCATCGGCGCCGACGAGAAGAATGCTAGTCAGAATATACTTCAGGTGCGGCAGGGCGGCCTCACTTTGGGCATGAAAGACTATTATCTCGACAACGACGCTGAGACCACGAAGATACGCGAGGCCTACAAACAGCACATCGTGCGCATGTTCCAGCGCTTCGGCTTCAGCAAGGCCCAGTCGCAGAAGAAGATGAAGAACATTATGCGCCTCGAGACCGAACTGGCCAAGGTGAGCCGCTCGCGCACCGAGTTGCGCGACCCTCAGCGCAACTACAATAAGACTACGCTGGCTGAGTTTGCTGCTGCCTATCCCAACCTTCAGCTGGAGCGCTTGATGAACGCTCAGGGCGTTGACTCCAAGTACATACAGGAGCTGGTGGTGGGTCAGCCTGAGTTTATGGCAGGAGCCGATAAGTTGCTGGCTGCAATGACCGTTGCCGAATATCGCGACTATATGGAGTGGGGGCAGATTATGACGAGCGCCTCCTATCTTGATGCCGCCACGCAGCAGGCCAATTTCGAGTTCTTCGGCAAAGTAATGTCAGGCCGGAAGGAAGACCATCCGCTCTGGCGTCGTGCCACTATGCAGATGGAGAGCCAGATGGGCCAGGCACTGGGAAAAATCTACGCTGAGAAATACTTCCCCGAGGCTGCCAAGAAACGTATGATTGAATTGGTGAGGAATCTGCAGATTGCATTGGGCGAGCGCATAGCCGCACAAGACTGGATGAGCGACTCCACTAAGGTGAACGCTCTGCTGAAGCTCAATTCCTTTTACGTAAAGGTGGGCTATCCCGACAAATGGATTAACATGGCCAAGCTGCAAATAGATGCCTCGAAGTCGTACTATGAGAACATAAGGGAGTGCCACAAGTTCTGGACGGCCTACGAGATAGACCACACAGCAGGCAAACCCGTTGACCGCGACGATTGGTACATGTATCCACAAACCGTCAATGCCTACTACAACCCCACCACCAATGAGATATGCTTCCCCGCAGGCATACTGCAGAAGCCATTCTTCGACATGCAGGCCGACGATGCCTTCAACTACGGAGCCATCGGCGTGGTGATAGGTCACGAAATGACGCACGGATTCGACGACCAGGGACGCCAGTTTGATAAGGACGGCAACATGCACGACTGGTGGGCTGTTGCCGATGGTGAGCAGTTCAAGGCCCGTACCGACAAGTATGCCGACTTCTTCTCGGCCATAAAAGTACTGCCCGACCTTAACGCTAACGGACGCCTGACACTGGGCGAGAACCTGGCCGACCATGGCGGCCTGCAGGTGGCATACGCCGCCTTTAAGAACGCTATGCGTGGCAGCCAGCTGCCCGTCATCGACGGTTTCACACCCGAACAGCGCTTCTTCCTGGCCTATTCTGGCGTGTGGGCAGGCAACATTACCGATGAGGAGATTCGCAACCGCACGAAGAGCGACCCGCACGCCCTTGGCCGCTGGCGCGTGAATGGTGCCCTGCCACATATTGATGCATGGTATGAGGCCTTTGGCGTGAAACAGGGCGATAAGATGTTCATTCCCAAGGAGCAGCGCCTGCCGCTCTGGTAAGGAGGTTACCACCTTGTCAGCTCATGGAGTCCGTAGGCCTCCCTCCCCTGACTTTAAGGGTAGGGAGGCCTACGAGCATCTTCAGAATAGGTTAACAGCTATATCATTGCCAATAAATTGCCAACAAAAAGAGCATTATCTGAAAATTTGTTCAAATAAATTTGGTCATATCAAAAAAACTTTGTAACTTTGCACCCGCATTTGAGCGATAGTGCACTTCGGCTTCGGGTAACACCGATGGAAGTTTGGGTGAGTGGCTGAAACCAGCAGTTTGCTAAACTGCCGTACGGGTTCCCGTACCGGGGGTTCGAATCCCCCAGCTTCCGCAACCTGGTCAAAGAGAGTCATAAACAGGCTCTCTTTTTCATTTTCAACCTGTAATATGCACGAATTTACTATATTCTCTCATCTGTTATATACATCTCCGTCTCCCATTATGTACAAATTATGTACAGTGGGGCGTACATTATGTACACAAATACGGCCATTACCATTTCTTAATCGTTAATTATATTTTGGGGCGTGTGACGTTGGAGTATATGTAATAATGTGTAAAGAAGTATTGAATGTGATGATGTAAAACATGAACAAGAAATAATAAGGAGTGTTATGGAAAAGGCGAAATTTGAGCAATGGAAAAACGAGAATAAACATCTGACGGATGCGATACGCGATTCGGCTTGGGCACTGCACGAGGGAGTGAACCAGCACTACGACGGCGACAAGCCCTATGGGGTGCACCTTGATATGGTGGCACAGTCGGTGCTGGAGTATGCCTATTTGGTTTGCGACAGCGAGGACGACTTGATTCCCTTAATCTTTAGCGCCTATTATCACGACAGCATAGAGGATGCCCGGCTGACATACAACGATGTGGTAAAGACGGCCCGTAAGTGGATGGACGAAAAACAGGCTTACTTGGCTGCGGAGATAGTATATGCACTGACCAACGACAAAGGCCGCACACGGGCAGAAAGGGCCGGAGAGCGTTATTACAACGGCATAAGGAATACTCCTTACGCGCCTTTTGTCAAACTGGCCGACCGGCTGGCCAATACCTCTTATTCATGCGGGGCGCAAGGACAGCAAGGCCAGCACATGTGTCAGCAATATCGAAAGGAATGGCCCCACTTCTTTGAGGCTATCAGCACTCATTCTGATGACAAGCGCTTCGCCCTGCCACAGGAAATGATAGACTGCATTCTTTCTCTTTGAAAATGGCTTCAGCTAAAATAAAACACCAATATATTCAGTGCTTCGGCATCACGGTGCTTATACTTGCACTGGTGAGGTGTGTGTTTCCCGGTGTTGCCAATAATGAAGGCAGTGATGACACTAGCAGCAGCGACACGGTGGCCACAGAGCAGGAGACTGCAGCTTTATGGAAGCAGTGGAGCAGCGGCAAGAAAAGCGCTGAGAGCGCAGTTGCCACTGTGGACCATAAAGACACTCAGCGAGAGGTCAGGCGCCGCATACCTTTAATTACCGTGGGCGACTATGATGCAGCCTTCCCCGACAGCAACCATGTACAGCTGGTGGCAGCTCAACGTTGGGGCGTAGGTCCGGTGAAGAATCGTGCTGATGCTGAACAGCGCAAGGACGAAGTGGTGTATATGGGACTCTCCCCCTATTATGAAGTGGCAAAACTCGATGCCAGCATACCCTATTTGGTGCCCAGGGCGGCAGTGCTGTTGGAGGATATAGGCCGCAACTTCCTCGACAGTCTACAGGCCAAGGGTATTCCTCTTTGCCGCATGGTGGTGAGCAGCGTCCTACGCTCTGAGGAAGATATTGCGCGTTTGCGGCGCAAGAACAAAAACGCCACAGAGCAGTCGTGCCATCTCTACGGCACTACCTTCGACATCAGATACGACCTCTTTGCTCCCGTCACCTCACGGTCTAACGTACAAAGTGCCGAACTGAAGAGAGTGCTCGGCTATGTGCTGAGTGACCTGCGCCTGCAGGACCGCTGCTACGTGAAGTATGAGAAGCTGCAGCCCTGCTTCCACATCACTGTGAGATGATGGTCAGCTCTTGCTCTAACTTCTCCAGGCTCTTGCCTTTCGTTTCGGGGCAGCGGCGGAAGAGGAAGATGAAGGTGCAGAGGCAGATGACACTATAAACCCAGAATGTGCCGCTGCTACCCAACGCGCTGTTCATCGAAGGGAAGGAGAAGGTGAGCGTGCAGCATCCCACCCACAGAGCAAATGTGCATGTAGCCATGGCTATGCCTCGTATGCGGTGGGGGAATATCTCTGCCAGCAGGGTCCAGGTAACGGGGCCGAGTGTCATGGCATATACCGAGATGGCCGTCACTACCAACACCACCATCATCACCCCTTTCACCTCAAGGAAGTAACATGTGCCCAGCGTAAGGTATATCAGACCTAATCCGCCGGCACCGATAAGCATGAGTGTGCGGCGCCCCCATCGCTCTATGGTGTAGAGGGCCACGAATGTGAATAGCACATTGGCTATTCCTGTGATAACGATATTGATGAACATACCGTCAACATCAAAACCTGCTCCTACGAAGATCTCCTGGGCATAGTTGAAGATGACATTGGTGCCACACCACTGCTGGAAAACGGCAATGACGAGGCCAAGCAGAAGCACTCGGCGGAACTTCTTTGAGCTGAGGACTCTGAACTGAGCGCTGAGAGGTGTTGCTACCTCGCTCATCTGTTTTTCATCGCCAGGCACATTCATGCCTTTCAGCTCTGCTCTCTCAGCTTTGAGTTTAGTGTACACAGGACTCTCAGGTATGAAGAAACTCAGCACGAGGAACAGTGCTGCGGGCAACGTCTCTGCCCAGAACATCCAGCGCCAGCCCCATGCCACGTTCCATGCTTGCTCAGCGGCTATGGAGGTGTCGCGCGCCAGCAGCATGTTCACTATCTGTGCCGACAGTATTCCCAGTACTATTGCCATCTGGTTGAGGCTCACCATGCGTCCGCGAATGTGCGTCGGACTCACCTCGGCAATATACATCGGAGCCAGTGCCGATGCCACGCCGATGCCAACGCCACCAACGAAGCGCGCAACATTGAACAGCGTGAAGTCGTTGAATAGTCCGGTGCCTATGGCTGAAGCAGTAAACAGCACAGCCGCAGTGGTGAGCAATGGCTTACGTCCATATCTGTCGGCGGCAGCGCCAGCCACCATTGCACCCACCAGACACCCCACAAGTGCCGTTGACATGGCTATGCCCTGCATCAGCGGCGAACTGCCTATGCCGAAGTATAGCTCGTAAAAGGGCTTTGCACCGCCTATTACCACCCAGTCGTAGCCAAAGAGCAGACCGCCCATGGCCGACACGCAGCAGATGAAATAGAGAAATCCTTTGTTCTTTTCGTTCATATTGTTTTCTTAAGTTGTTTTTCCTCTCCCTTCATCTTCGGAGATAGTAAAGAATTTTGAACTGCAAAGATACATATTTTTATTTGAAAAAGAAAAATAATGAAGAATGAATTATAATATTTGTGTAATAATTCGTACCTTTGGCTGTGGCCGAAGGTACTTTCGTTCGGAAGAACAAAAGAAAAAACCGTTTTTCCTTTGTTTTTCGCTCACTTATTCGTACCTTTGGCTGTGGCCGAAGGTACTTTCGTTCGGAAGAACAAAAGAAAAACCTGTTTTTCTTTTGTTTTTCGCTCACTTATTCGTACCTTTGCAGCCAATTTTATAAAGATGAGAGAGAGAAAGCCCACAACAGCCTATAAAGAACAACTGCGGGAGCGCATCGTCAAGACGGCGGTGCGTCATTTCTGCATGAATGGCATCAAGGCTGTGAAGATGGACGACATTGCCCAGCTACTGGGCATTTCCAAGCGCACACTTTATGAGCTGTACGACAACAAGGAGGATCTGCTCTACGAAACCGTAAAGATGTATCGTGCAGAGCAGGAGGCCAGGATGCTGCAGGAAGCCGAACGCTGCCAAAGCGTGATGGACATAATCCTCTTGGTGTACAGGGAAAAGGTGGAGGAGTTCAAGCAGGTGTCGCCCCAGTTTTACGCTGATCTCATCAAGTATCCGCGTGTCATGGAAATGCTTGAGCACATGCGCCAAAGCAACCGTGAGCGCATGATGGAGTTCCTGCACCGTGGCGTAGGTGAGGGCTACTTTCGCAGTGAAATAGACTATGAACTGGTGGCAGAAATGTTTGATGCCATAGGCTATCACATCATGATTCACCAGCTATACAACAAGTACAGCATGCAGCAGATATTCAAGAGCATGGTGTTCTCTTCGCTCAGGGGCATCTGCACCGCTCGTGGCTTGAGCATTCTCGACACATCATTATGAACCATACAGCACGTACCTTTGTCTTCGTAGCGCTTACAGTCAGCATTCTGTTGGCACTTCATTTCCTGCCGCGCATCAGTATAGGCGATACGGAACTGCGGCGTGTGAGCGTACTTAGCGACATACTGCCCGACCTCTATGACGCTGAGGATGTCATTGACCCCATTCCGCAACTGCCTGACGTGCCACAGCCCATCATCGTGGCCGACCCTCAGCAGGGAACGCCTGTGGCAGTGCAGCAGGCAGCAACCCAGTCTTCCTCTACATCAGCTGCAACGCCAGTCACTCAGTCCGACAGTGTAGCCACCACAGCAAGCCCCGCAGCCATAGCACAAGCTGAAGCTACGGCCATAGCCGACACCACGGCCACTGCTGTAGTAGCTCCCGCACCCTCACAGCCGCAGGACCAGAGCGTCACCCCCATACTCGACTATTCGGGCGGTCAGGCGGGCGGCATGTACCACTTCTATCAGGCTCTGTCACGTTCGCGCCAGCTGGGCCGCCCCGTGCGTGTGGCCTACTATGGCGACTCATTCATTGAGGGCGACATCTTCACCGCCGACCTGCGCGAACTGCTGCAGGACCAGTTTGGCGGCAACGGCGTGGGCTGGGTCGACTGTGCCAGTCAGGTGCATGGCTTCCGCACCACCGTGGGCCATAATTTCAGCGGCATTAACGAATACGAGGTGGTGAAACGACCCTTTAGTGCCTCAAACCAGGGCATAGCTCAGCGCTATTTCACTGCTTCTGAGGGGGCACGCATCAACTACAAGGGTGCAAAGGTGCGCCGGCACTTGGCTCAGTGGGACCGGGCCGTGTTCTACCTGCGCTCTGATGGCGGCTTGCGACTGCGCACCACTCTCAATGGCGACACCACCGTGGTTGACACCGTGAGCGGAGCACCGCGCCTGCAGGCCATTGTGCGCAATGCCGGCTATGCTCCCGGCGACTCGCTGCAGCGTCAGCGCAGCATGAGCAGTGTCAGTTACTCCATTCAGGGCATCAGCAGCGGCACCTTGCTCTATGGAGTGGCGCTCGAGGGCGTCAGTGGCGTCTCCGTCGACAACTTCAGCATGCGCGGCTCTGCGGGCTACACCATAGGCCAGATACCTCAGGCCACGCTGCAGCAGTTTGCCGCCCTCAGGCCCTACGACCTCATAGTGATACACTTTGGCCTGAACGTGGCCAACAGCAAGCAGTCGAATTATTCTGGCTATACAAAGAATATGGCGCAGGCCATCAACAACCTGCGGCAGGCATTCCCCCAGACCAGCATTCTCGTCGTGGGCATGCCCGACCGCGACCAGCGCTCCCAGTCAGGACTGCATACCATGAAGGGGGTGGAGCAGTTGGTGGCCTACCAGCAGATCATGGCCAGCGACTGCCGCGTCAGTTTTTTCAACCTGTTCCAGGCCATGGGAGGACGCGACAGCATGAAGGGGCTTGTAGAGCGTGGCATGGCCAACAAGGACTACACCCACATCAACTTCAAAGGCGGTCGCTATCTGGCACGTTTCCTCTACGACGCCCTAATGGCCGGTTACCATAGCTACGGATTTTGATTTGATATTTGCTTATGATAGACAATATATTACAGCAGCTCACATACAACCCGCAGGAACCGCTCATCTTCTCGTCGGGACTCTTCCTGTTCCTGTTCCTGGCCTTTACGTTCTGCTATATGCTCATGCAGCGCACCACCACACTGCGCCTGCTCTTCGTCACTGCCTTCAGCTACTATTTCTACTACAAGTCGAGCGGATTCTACTTCTTCCTCCTCGCCGTGGTGACGCTGAGCGACTTCTTCATAGCACGTAAGATAGCCGGAATAAAAGCTGAGGAAACCGACAGTCAGAAAACAGCAAATCGCACATGCAAGTGGCTCGTCGCCCTGTCGCTCCTCATCGACCTGGGGCTGCTCGCCTACTTCAAGTATACCAACTTCTTTGCCGGCATGTGGACGCAGATGGTGGGGGGCAACTTCCAGCCTTGGGACATCTTCTTGCCCGTAGGCATATCGTTCTTTACCTTCCAGAGCATGAGCTACGTCATCGATGTCTACCGAGGCGACCTCAAGCCCCTGCCGCGCCTGCTCGACTATGCTTTCTATGTGAGCTTCTTCCCTCAGCTGGTGGCTGGCCCCATTGTGCGTGCCCGCGACTTTGCTCCGCAGATACGCAAGCCGCTGCGCGTCACTAACGAGATGTTTGCCCGCGGTGTGTTCTTCATCATGATAGGCCTGTTCAAGAAGGCTGTCATCAGCGACTACATATCACTCAACTTCGTTGACCGCATATTCGAGAACCCCTCGCTCTATAGCGGTGTGGAGAACCTGCTGGGCGTCTATGGTTACGCCATGCAGATATATTGCGACTTTTCCGGCTACAGCGACATGGCCATCGGCATTGCGCTGCTCTTGGGCTTCCGCTTCCCCATGAACTTCAACGCCCCCTACACCTCCATCAGCATCACCGACTTCTGGCGGCGCTGGCACATCTCGCTCTCCTCGTGGATACGCGACTACATATACATCTCACTGGGCGGCAACCGCAAGGGCAAGGTGCGTCAGTACTTCAATCTCATCGTCACTATGCTGCTTGGCGGACTCTGGCACGGTGCCAGTCTCAACTTCGTGGCGTGGGGAGGTATGCACGGCGTGGCGTTAGCCATACACAAGTGGATGCGTGAGCATGTGTTCCACCACGACAAGCACTACCAGAGTCACGGGCTGAGAAAGGCCCTCGCCATCCTGCTCACCTTCCATTTCGTGGTGTTCTGCTGGATATTCTTCCGCCACCACACCTTTGATGCCGCGTGGACGATGATTGCCAAGATATTCACAGACTTCCATCCCGAACTGTTCACGCAGGTGATAGAAGGCTACTGGGAGGTGTTCGCCATGCTGCTCTTCGCCTATCTCACCCACTTCATACCCGACGGCTGGAACAACCGCTGTGTGGCGGTTATTCGCCGTGGCGGCGTAGTGCTTGCCGCTCTGCTCCTCACCATCGTCATCTATATTGTCATACAAGTGAAGAGCAGCGAGATACAGCCCTTCATCTACTTCCAGTTCTGATAACGGGAACGGCCCCCCCTACTGCCCCCAAGGGGGCTTCATTACTCCGCAGCACAACATTTGTGTCCCCCTCGGGGGACGCGCTCGACCTCTGGTCGCTTGCTACCGAAGGGACGCAAGAAGGGGGGCTTTAACGATAACTCTAATGATAACCTTAACGCCCCCCACTTTGTCTCCCCGATGGAAGAAGCTATTGTGTCCCCCTCGGGGGACGAAAGGGGAGCTATAACGATAACTCTAATGATAACCTTAACGCCCCCCACTTTGTCTCCCCGATGGAAGAAGCTATTGTGTCCCCCTCGGGGGACGAAAGGGGGGCTTTAACTCCCAACTCCTTATGACTGAGCAGCAACGGCTATTCAAGAAAATCAACGAGCGCTTCGTCAAGGCGTTTGTAGCCTATCAGTTGCTCGCCGATGGCGACCACATCCTGATAGGACTCTCCGGCGGCAAGGACTCGCTGCTGCTCACCGAGCTGCTCGCCCGCCGCTCGCGCATACAGCACCCGCACTTTCAGGTAGAGGCCGTGCATGTGCGTATGGAAAACATCACCTACGAAACTGACACCACCTATCTGCAGCACTTCTGCCAGCAGCTCGGCGTGCCATTGCATGTAGTCACCACACAGTTCGTTTCCGAGCCAGACACGCCAAGCCTTTCCTCTCTTAGTTCTCAGCTCCCACCCTCCAGCACTCAGTCCAGCAAGCCCCCCTGCTTCCTCTGCTCCTGGCAGCGGCGCAAGCAACTGTTCAACCTGGCACAGCAGTTAGGGTGCAACAAAATAGCACTCGGTCACCATCAGGACGACCTGCTGCACACTGCCCTGATGAACCTCCTCTACCAAGGCCGCTTTGGCACTATGCCCGCCCGCCTGCAGATGCGCAAGATGCCGCTGCAAATCATACGCCCCCTGTGTCTCATTCCTGAACGGCTCATAGCCAGCTATGCCCAGCTGAGTGGCTATGAGAAGCAGCTGAAGCGCTGTCCCTACGAGCACGACACACAGCGCACGCAGGCCCGCCAGCTCTTTGAGCAGCAGGAGCAGGCCAACCCCGAAGTGCGCTTCTCGCTGTGGAGCGCGTTGGAGCGTGAGGGAAAGCTAGTGGAAGAGTGACTCCTTCTTCACCCTTCTCACGCAGAAAACGCAGCGAGTGACTGTAAGGCGCTTTGCCCCCGATGCCCCACCTCTCAAAATGCGGAAAAACGATTTGTGACTTTGTGACTTTGTGACTCCAGCGGTTTTAAAGGGGTTTTCAGCGATTTACACCTAAAATACACCCCTGAGACACCCTGCTACACCCAGCTATACCTGCTACACCCTTGCACTGCCCTTGCTTGTTGGTCACAATGTCACAAAGTCACAAATGGGTTTTTGACATATTTACCTTGCCCTTGTGCCTGCTGTCCTTGCTTGTTGGTCACAAAGTCACAAAGTCACAAAGTCACAAATAGGTTTTTGATATATTTATCACATATTTAATATATAATAATTAATAATGTACGTGAAATGGGCATTTTCCATTTGTGACTTTGTGACTTTTGTGACTCCAGCGGTTTTACGGGGGTTTTGAGAGATTTTGCCCTAAAATACACCCTTTACACACCTGCAGGTGTAGCAGGTGTATAAGGGTGTGTTGCAGGGACAGCAGAAGCTCGCGCGCGAAGGACAGGCTGAACAGTGAACTTGAAAACGATGGCAATCTGCTGAAAATTAGCAGATTGCCTTTTCTTTCATGCTGTGGGAAATTCATTTGTTTCATTTGATTCATTTGTTCATTTCAAAAATAGCCCTCTACGCGAACATTATTATATATATAAAATATAAATATGTATATATAAAAAGCACCAAAATGAAATGAACAAATGAATCAAATGAAACGCCACCACGCAACCCGCTGATTATTAGCAATATATTTAGAACGCTGCTGTAGCGACTCCTCACGCACGCGCGAGGAAAACCATCCTCTCCCCCCCACAGGCGCAGTCCCGGCATTTTTGTGAGCTACTCATCGCGCGCGCGGAAACCATCTCCTCCCTGCGCGTCAACGAGAATAAGTCCGTTGTGCTACTCATCGCGCGCGCGTGAAAACCATCTCCTCCCAGCCCACCGCGCTGATAGCGAAGTTTACTTTCAGTGTAGGGAGGTGGCTCTGGCACTTGAAAAAGCACTTTTTCGAGAGATCCAGATATAGGGGGATGGCGAAACGATGGCGAAACGATGGCGAAACGATGGCGATCTGCTAATCATGGCAGATTGACCTTTTTTTTTGCTTACCTTTGCAATGTCGGTCACAGTGGTCTCAAGCCACCATCCGACCGGCAAAGGAGCTCCTATATATAAAT
>JAEEGG010001568.1_pt1 | contig 61273 bp, 49 predicted proteins | sample 9134161 | NCBI WGS metagenome assembly JAEEGG01 (sample SAMN16246543, study PRJNA631951) | gut metagenome | biome: gut microbiome; feature: rumen; material: CR-attached | host: Bos | place: Iran: Karaj | collected 2018-10
AGAAGTAGTTCTTGCGGGTCCACATCGCGTTCAGGTCGATTTCGCAGTTCAGGGCGAGGCCCAGGCGAATTGCATATTCCACCGCCTTCTTGTTCGGCACGGGCATGGCACCCGGCATACCGAGGCAAACAGGGCAAACGTGCTTGTTCGGGGTCGTATTCACTTCGATTTCGCAGCCGCAGAACATCTTCGTCTTCGTCGCGAGCTGGCAATGGATTTCAAGACCGATAACAGGACAATAGTTGGACATAAAAACTCCGTAATTTTACGGGGAAAAGATAGAAATTTAGACGGGATACGTGGTTCTTCAAGTCCCGGTTTCTAGTCCTTTATACAACGAATCGGGAACTTGTAACGGGACTCAATATCACCAACACGCGGATTTGCATCGAAAACGTTTTCGAACAACACCATGCAGACGACATAATAGTTCTGGCTTAATCCAGAGGGATACGCCATCAAAGTCGAAGACATAAAGATTGATATTTGTTCTCCATAAGATTTGTCATAAGAAGCACCCCTTTCAAAATTATCGACCGAGATTGGCAGAGCCGTGAAACCGAACTCGTCGGTGCCACGATCACTGAAACGCCAGGAATATTCAGCTTTCAGGCCTCTATTCACAGTGTTGCTGTCCAGATTCAGGTCCTCCGTTAGATAGCGCAGCAGTTCATCCCATTCGCCCTTGTTCGGAATATGCCATCCCGCCGGGCAAAGTCCCCTAACGGGACTCGTCGCAGAATCCGATATCGCCGGGCACATTACAAAACTTCCGCAAGTTTGCGGATTGTCTGGATCATTGGCCAAAGCCGTCGAGTCAATTGCCACGGAGAACGCGTAAAGGCGACCGAACAGTTCGCATGAACTGTCCGCCTCCGTAAAGCACCTGGAGCGCGTCGCAATCTCGGGAACCGCCACCGAATCCGCATAGTCCAGATTTTGAGCCATCCATGTCTGGTTGCCAATCACGACGGTTTTATAAACCTTGCCGTCGCGTTCATCTACGATGGAATCCTTCGGTACGAGCGAGGGCTCATCGCGACCGATATTTTTGATACAGCGGATAGAGAAGGCGGAAGTATCATTTTCAATCTTGTCGTAACTTAAGTTCCCATACGCGGCATTTTCAAAGTTACTGAATGCAAACGCATAGGGATGGGTTCCCGAGTTCCAATTAAGATTCCAGAACGCCGCGCTCTCATTTTCATCTTCGAAAAATCCAAAATTGTTCCTGTATCCCGCAGGGATAGCCGAAAAGCCGAATAAATCCGTACCATCATTTTTCAACCAGCCCTTCTTGGTCCTCAAGGCTTTAATGACATATCCACTGTTTCCATCAAGTTCTTCGACCTCGCTCAGCAAGGAATAATAATCCTCATATATGGGCAGATGCCAACCGGACGGGCAAATTCCTTGAATAGTGTCGTATATGAGTGGCTGCGTGTTAAAGTTAGAAGCGGCAGTCCAGTTGTAAAGCCTGCCATATCTTTCGCAATTCTTGGGGTCATCACCATAGCACCATGTGTTCCCTTTGAGTTCCGGAACTGCAACAGTGTCAAAATAGTTCAGGTTCTCGGCCATCCAGAAACGGTTGTTGATATATACGAACCTGTACTCATGCCCATCGCGTTCATCGATAAACGTTCTGTACCTTATATCCGGGTTCAGGCATTCGTCGACAGACTTACAAGCCCCTGCAAAGGACGAACTGCTCGCAATGCTGCTGGAAGACCGTTTAATCGAAACAGACGAACTGGAAACCTCGTTCGACGAACTCACTATTTTTTCAGAAGAACTGGACGGAATTATAAAGCTGCTGGAACTTTCCGGTTCATCGGATGCAATGACGATTGCCGATTCAGACCCCTTGCCATTGTCACAACCAAAAAAAACAGGGAAAAACAACAAAGATGCTGCAATAAAAAACCTTTTCAAAACCAACCTCCTTCTATGTCGGTAAAGATAAACTAAATCTCGTCCAACATAAAGGCCGCAATGTCGGTCGCATCGCGGAAAGATTCACATTCGGTGAGGATGCAGTCGGCGCCGTTCACGAACGCCGTCGCAAGGCGCAGAGACTCCGCCTCGGTCAACTTGTGGTTCGTGCGGTTTGCGTAGGCCCACAGTTCGGCAGCCTTTACAGAAACCTCGGCATCTACCGGGCACACCTTCACGTTCGCGGAATGTTCGAAAAACTCGCGGTACTGCCGGGCAAGCACGCCCTCGTTCGCAGCGAACGCCTTCTGGCTAATTTCAAACAAAGTAACAGAAGACACGAGAACCTGCATATTCTTCTCGTACACCATGTCGAGTACGCCCGACACCGCCGGATAAAAGTCCGGGTGCATCTGCAACAGCCGGACCAGCGGTCCGGAATCGAGGAACAGTATCCGACTTTGCTCAATGGAATTTATCATTCGTAAATTTCCATGTAGGCGATATCTTCGCGCATGCCGGCGCGGACCATCTTGAGGCGTTCGGCCTTCGGGTAGAAATACCAAATCATCCACTCGCCACTCATGTCGGTGCGCTTGGTCTTGATGGCAATGGGCTTTTCGCCCTTGTAGTAATCGCGCTTGTGCGGAATCATGTGTTCAAACGGACGGTAGGTGTGCACCTCCTCGCCCGCCTGTCTCTCGACAAAGCCGTTACCGTCCTTGCTCCAGGTGATAGTGATAACGCCGTTGTCGTCCTTCACCTTCTCGCAGCTGTCAAAGCCGCTACCGCACCACAGGTACTTCTTGAACTTGAACTGCTGCTCCGGCATGTTGAACACCTCTGTCTTGCGGGTGTTGCCCTTGTACGTGGGGTATTCGCCTTCGAGCTTGTACTTGCCGATGTTGTATTCATAGCAGCCACGTTGCGCGACCTTCACCTGACGGTTGAATACGCCTATTTCAATATTGCAACCTTCTTCATGGTAAGAAAGCCTTGCGTGGCCATTGCTCTCTTGGATTTCCAGATTACCCATCTCGATTTCCGAACGTTCCGTAGCGGGCCCGTTCTGGATAATCACGTCGAACCGCTTGGGATTGTTCGGGGATTTCCTCAGGAACACGCTGCCTGTGGAAGATGCGTATTCACCGCTGAGGTCCTTCGCCTCCTGTTGGAATCGGGCCAGTTCGGCGCGCTTCACGTAAACTTTCTTGCCCAGTTTACATTCGATAGGAACAAAGCGCGGGGGTTCCTTCGGCTTGCGGACTTCCCAGGAGATGTAGCGTTTGGTGACCTTCTGGATTTTCTTCTTGCCGTTCTTTCCTACGACTTCGCGGCGCGTCTTTTCTTCACGAACATGCTTGATGGAATCCGGCGGCAGGGGCAACTCCTTGATCCAGTCCGACTTGGAAAGCGATCCGATAGGATTAGCTTCGTCGACCTCATGGTTGACTTTCTTATAAACGGGCAAAGTCTCTTGTCCAAAACAGAAAGCGCATCCGAATACGATCAAAAAAACAAGTAATTTTTTCAAATTCCGCCTCTTATAACAAAAAAAGCACCTCATTTACTCAAAAAAGGTAATATTTTAAACCTACATGGAAACAATATTTTTATAATTCTAATTGAATTTTACAATTGGAGTATTCGTAAAATATCACCCATAAGGAGATCGTGTCATGAAGAAAATTTTCCTAGCATCCTGCATGCTGGCAGCCTCTGTGTTTGCCGCTCCGCAGGCTGCTGCTAATGCAAATGCCGCTCCGGCCAAGGCCGCTCCCGCAGCAGCCCCGGCCGCTGCACCTGCTGCTGCGCCTGCAAAGGCTGCTCCTGCCGCTCCGGCTAAGGATGCAAAGGCTGCTCCTGCCGCTCCGGCCAAGGATGCAAAGGCTGCTCCCGCTGCAGAAGCCGCAAAACCCGCTGCCGCTCCGGCCGCAGCCCCGGCTGCCGCTGCTCCTGCTGCCGCACCCGCCAAGGCTGAACCGGCTAAGGACGCGAAGGCTGCTCCGGCTGCTGCACCTGCCAAGGCTGAACCGGCCAAGGATGCAAAGGCTGCTCCTGCTGCCGAAGCAAAGCCTGCCGAACAGGCTGCCGCTCCCGTAGCCGCTCCGGCTGACACGGCAAAGGCCGCTCCGGCTGCCAAGGCTGAAGAACCGGCTCCTGCCGCCGCTCCGGCCGAAGAAACCAAGGCCGAACCCGCAGCCGAAGTCGCCGCAAAGGACACGGCAAAGGTCTCCGAAGCCCAGATTGCAGCAAACACCGACGACCAGGGCTTCATCTCGGCTCCGGAAAAGCAGGACCCGCAGGACAAGCCCAAGAAGAAAAAACGCCGCAAAAAGAAAAAATTGGTTGAAAACGCCGTTATCTCTACGGACAAGGCCGAATTCGGCATTCTCGCCGACTTCGAATTGAGCGCCGAAAAGGTGTTCTGGAACGGTGAAGATGACGTCAACAACGACAACTTCGAAACCTGGCAGGGCGAAGCCAACTTTGCCATCCTTGCCGAAGGCGAGAACTTCAAGGGCAAGTTGGCCCTGGCCTTCTACCCGGGCGACCTCAGGGACGAAAACTTCGGCGGCAAGGACGCCAAGCAGGAAGCCCTCCGTCGCAACGAGAACGGCAACCTTGACGATTACTTCTCCCTTGACGAAGCCTGGGCCTACCAGAGCACCGACCTGTTCAACTTCAAGGTCGGTCGTTGGGACAACACCGACAAGAACGGTGACTTCTTCGGTGGTTACGTCGACGGCTACCTGACTGGCTTCCTTTCCACTCAGAAGCCCGAGAACCAGTTGCAGTTCGGTATCTCCCCGACAGACAACCTGGACTTCACACTCGCCCTCATCAGCAAGGCCCAGAACCTGGATAACGGCGACCTCCGTGCAGCATTCAGCTTCCACGGTCTCGAAGGCATCAACGAGCTGAAGATCCAGTTGGCATACCGCAGCAACCTCTTCGACGAAGTCTACGACTCTGACTCCAAGATCAAGCACAACGTTTCCTTGAAGGCCAGCCTCCCGCTTGTCAAGAACGCTGTTAGCCTCTTTGCCGAAGCCGCTCTGCTCGACATCTCCAGCGACGACGACATGGTTATCCCGCTGACGGGCGGTTTCCTGTTCCAGACGAAGGTCGTGGACCGCATCATCCTCGAAGCGGAATACATCGGCGACCGTCAGGAACATCCGGCCTACTGGGGACTCGAGAACCCGAACCACATCAAGGATGTGCTCGGCGCCCTCTACCTCGAAAAGGCATTCACCGACCGCTTCAGCCTGTCTGCTGGTTTCCACAGCTTCGGCTGCACGAAGGACTTTGCCCTCTCTGGCAACCTGATCGGCAGAATCAACTAAGCGAGTCTCCCCGAAAGGGAATAGACAGCAAAAAAGCTCCCGCAAGGGAGCTTTTTTTTGTTTGAGTTTTGTTCGACGTTCAGTAGAATCCAGCTAGATTCCCTTCCTGTCCAGATCCATCAGAAGCGCCTGCAGAGATTCCTCGACAGAATCCCTGAAACTCGCGGCACCCAGGCTGCAGCTCGCCACGACTTCGTCGCCTTTGCAGATTCGAATAACAGAAAAACCATTTTCTTCGGAGAACGTTATATTCAGGCCCTTTTTAAGAACTTTTTCAAGAAGGTCTCGCATTAAAAACTCCTTTTTATTTAGACACAGGGAATCACGGCCCTGGGCCCCTTTAAACTAGGCTTTTTATTCCAAAAAAACAAGCAAAAAAAGTAAAGAAAATATTTTCAGGGCAAAAATCATCGTTTTTCGGGAATTATATTGTTCCATATGTTCGACTTTCACCTGCATCCGGCCAGGCTCCCCCACCCAGAAAAGCTTATCGGCGCATTCAAGGCTGCCGATTACCATTTTGTCGCCATCGCATGCGAGCCTTGGGAATGGGAGGCCGTGTCCACCATGGACACAAACAACAAGGCCTTCGGCATCCATCCGATGGTGGCGTCGCAGGTTTCGGAAGACGATTTCAAAAAACTCGAGGGCTACTTGCGCAGCGATCCGTCGGCATCCGTCGGCGAATGCGGGCTGGACAAGCGCTACCCGGGATACGGCGAGAACGGCGTGCAGGAAGCGGTCTTCATGCGACAGGTGGAACTGGCCAGGGACCTCCGACGCAACCTGCAGATTCATTGCGTGGGCGACTACGATAGGATCGTGGCACTGCTAAAGGCGGCAAAGTTTCCGGATGCTGCTGGGCTGTCGGGTTCGGCAAAATTTTCAGAAGTGGCAAGGCTGTCGGGTTCGGCAAATTCGGTGCCAAGGCCCGTTTTCCATAGGTTCGGCGGCGACGCGGGCATCGTGCGGGCGGCCCTCCCGATGGGGGCGATTTTCAGCCTGCACGCGGACAGTTTCAAGAAAAAGTCGACGCTCGCGGCCATTCCCCTGATCCCGGAACTGAACGTGCGGTTCGAGACGGACGCCGACGAGACGACGTTCGCGACCAAAGAAAACACGTTCGCGGGCGACGGCCGGGGTGCCACGAATGGCGACGCTGCGGCAGAATACGGCGTGGAGCAAATCGTCCAGTCGCTCAGGGAGCGCTGGCTTGCCACGAAGTCCCTCTGGGACAATCTCAAAGTTTAGCGGGAGTGATCTCGATAGGTGCGAACGCCCGGAACGCCTCGAGCGTCTTTTCGGCGTAGATGTTGGGCGTGCCGTTACCGAGTTCGATGACAGCCTGCATAGGCGTGCTGCCAAGAATGCGGATGGGGAACGGGCAGAGCGAGGTCATCTCCGAGGCGACGCGCAGGTCGGGCGGCGGGAATTCCGTGAATGTCGCGGCGAGCATGCCCTTGCGCTGCACAAGGCCCTGGATGCGCAGGCGTCCAGCCAAAAGCCCGATCTCGGTGACGGCGAGGAGCATCTTCGTGGCGACGGGCAGCGGGCCGAAGCGGTCCACGAGTTCCTGCGATATGCTCTCGACTTCGGCCGTGGAGCGGGTGCGCGAGATGCGCTGGTACAGCGAGATGCGCGTAAGACCGTCCTGGATGTAGTCTTCGGGAAGGTAGGCGTCCACGCCCAGTTCCACGCGGGTCTGCACGGGCTTGTCGAGCGGGCTTCCGCCGCGAAGGGCCTCGACGGCCTCCTTGACGAGGCGGACATAGGTCTCGAAGCCGACTTCGGCGATGAAGCCGTGCTGTTCCTGGCCCAGGAGGTTGCCGGCTCCGCGGATTTCGAGGTCGCGCATGGCGAGCTGGTAGCCGCTGCCGAGGTCGGAGAACTGCTCGAGGGCCTTCAGGCGGGTCATGGATTCCTGCGAAATCTCGCCGCGGGCGGGGATGACGAGGAAAGCCTTCGCGAGCACGCTGCTGCGCCCGACGCGGCCGCGCATCTGGTAAAGCTGGCTGATGCCGAAGTGGTGCGCGTTGATGACGATGATGGTGTTCGCGTTGGGCACGTCGAGGCCGGACTCGATGATGCTCGTGCTCACGAGGACATCGAACTTGCGGCTGAGGAAGGCATCCATCACGCGTTCCAGGTCGTGGTCGTCCATCTGGCCGTGCGCGACGGCGATGCGGGCCTGCGGCACGAGCGCCTCGATTTCTTCGGCCAAAGTATAAATCGTCTGCACGCGGTCGTTCACGATGAACACCTGGCCGCCGCGGGCCAGCTCGTCGAGGATCGCGTTCTTGATGACCTCGTCGTCGCGCTTGAGCATGACGGTCTCGACGGGCAGGCGGTTCACGGGAGGCGTGTTGATGAGCGAAATGTCGCGGACGCCGGTCATGCTGAGGTGCAAGGAGCGCGGGATAGGCGTGGCGCTCATGCTGAGCGTGTCGACGGCGAGACGCAGCTCGCGGAGCTTTTCCTTCTGCTTCACGCCGAACTTCTGTTCCTCGTCGATGATGAGGAGGCCCAGGTCCTTGAACTCGTTCTTGGCCGAGAGCAGCGCGTGCGTTCCGATGACGATGTCGACCTTGCCCTCGCTCACGCGCTTGAGGATTTCCTTCTTTTCCTTGGGGCTCTTGTAGCGGTTGACGAGCGCGATGTTCACTGCCGGGAAGGCGGCGAAGCGGTCGCAGAAATTCTCGTAATGCTGGGCGGCGAGGATGGTCGTCGGCACGAGGACGGCCACCTGTTTCTTGGCAAGGATGCACTTGAAGGCGGCGCGCATGGCGACTTCCGTCTTGCCGAACCCGACGTCGCCGCAGATGAGGCGGTCCATGGGCTTGCGGGCTTCCATGTCGCGCTTGATGTCGGCCGTGGCCTTGACCTGGTCCGGGGTGGGTTCGTACTCGAAGGCGTCCTCGAATTCCTTCTGGAACTTGCCATCGGGCGGGAAGCCAAAACCTTCCACGAGTTCGCGGCGGGCATAAAGGTCCACAAGTTCGCGCGCAATCTGCACGACCTTCTGCTTCATGCGCTTTTTCTTGTTTTCCCAGTTCTTGGAACCCAGTCGGTCGAGCTTGAGCGGGTTGTCCTGCGGGGAATCGACCTTCTCTATCTTCTGGAGGTCGGCCACGGGGAACTTGAGGCGGTCGCCGCCCTCGTACTCGAGCAGGGCGCAGTCCACCATACCGCCGTTCACTTCCACGCGGACAAGTCCCAGGTAGCGGCCGATGCCGTGATCCTCGTGGGCGACGAAGTCGCCGCGGTTCAGCGACTCGACCATCAGCGCGCTGGATACCGAGCCGGAGATCTTGCGCTTGCGGGCTTTATTGGGATGGCGGTTGAAGATTCGCGTCTCCGTCAAGAAGGCGACCTTGTCGTCTTCGAGCCAGAAACCTTCGGTGATGTTGCCGACAAAGTAACCTTCTATCGGCAAGTCCTCGAAATAGTGCTGCAGGCGGGTCAGGCCGCCTTGCGTCGGTGCCACGACGTAGACTCGCCCACCCCTGGCGTAAAAATTCTCGATTTCCCTCGCAACGGCATCGGTGCCTGTCGAGGAAAAATCCTGTTTTTTGAGGTTGACCTTGTACCAGTTCGAGGCGTCGGTCTCGACGTTGGTCATGTCGAGGCACGGGCGCATGGCGAAGTTAGCGGAGAGTTCGCCCATCTTGAACCAGAACGCATTGGGCGGCGAAACTTGGGATTCGGGGCCGCGTGCGTTCTCGTAGGCGGCCTCGTATGCCAGGTAGAGCTTGCTCGCCGTTTCGGAGAGGACGGAAAGTTCCTCGAACACAAGCGCAGCGCCCGGCAAATAGTCCAAAAGGCTCGACGTGAGCGGCTGGTAACGATCCCTACGCCACCAGATGTCGTGAACGTCCTCGCCCATCAGGGCCGCTTCTCGCTCAGGAATCGTGAACTCGCCCATCGGGAACAGGTCGACAAACTTCTTTTCTTCTACGGAACGCTGGCTAAAAATGTCGAAGGAACGGATGGACTCCACCTCGTCGCCAAAGAACTCGATACGGATGGGATGCGGGTACAAAAGGCAGTTCACGTCCACAATGCAGCCGCGGATGGAGAACTCGCCCACACCGCTCACCACAGGCTGTTCGACGAACCCATGATCCAGGAACCAGGGCCTGAGCTTTGCGGGCTCGATGACATCGCCCACCTTTATCTTCAAAATGGATTCAAGCACGCTTCCCGGCTTCGGGAGCTTCGCAAGCAAAGCATCAAGCGGGCATACCACGACAAGCGGGATGTCCTTGCGGGCTATATCGCGAAAAAACTTGAGGCGTTCTTCAAGTACGCCTTCAAACGGAATCTTGGACTCGTAGGGCTTGAGCCCGAGAGAAGGGAAAAATCGGACAAAATCCTCGCCCACAAGGCTTTCCAGGTTCTCGACCCAGACTTCGGCACTCCGGTAGTCTTTCGCGACTACGAGCACGGGCTCGGGACGCTTCAGGAAACGGCTCGCGACCGCCATGGCAAGCATGGGGACACTCGCCCCGCACACATGCATCGAACCGGAATCCATGCCATCGAAAAGCGCAATGGACCCGCTGGCCGACTCCTGAAGAAATTCCGATAAAGTTTCCATAAAAGACCAAACTAAAAACCGGCCCCGAGACTTCGGAGCCGGTTTTCTGAGCTATGAAGGGCTCGAACCTTCGACCCACGCCTTAAAAGGGCGTTGCTCTACCAACTGAGCTAATAGCCCGAGCGAACCAAATATACAAAAAAACGCAAAATTTGTAAAGGCAGAAGGCAAAAAAATGCTTTTTAGGACCATCAAGTTTTGGGGATTTTTCTAGATTTAGAGCATGGACCTGTTGAAAAGAGTTACGTTTTGTGCCGCGCTTGCGTCAGCCGCACCGGCCTTGTGCCATGCCTATTTTTCGCAAGACAATTCCGGCGAAGAAGCGTTCTCTTTCGTAAGCACGTTTGACAGCCCGCGCAACGCCGCGCTAGAACACTCCGCAGGAGCCATGCCCAGCACGGATCCCACCGTTTCGCAGATGAACATGGCTGCTCTCCGCATGCAAGAAGGGAAAAAACACGTCGTGGAAGCCCACTGGCAGACCGGAGACTTTGCCGAAAACCAGGGTTCCCTGTTCTACACGACAAAGTACAGGGACTATGCCATCCAAATTTCGTACAACTGGTACGATGTCGGTGCAATCCAGGGTGTCGATGAGAACGGCGAGTACACCAACAAGGAGTACAACCCCTTCGGACACCTGTTCACGGCAGGGCTTGCCTTCCCGATGAAGCACATCCAGTTCGGTGCAGGCCTCAAAGTCGTGGCTGAAAAGCTCGCCGAAGAACGCAATACCGACCGTACGGCCATCGGCGCGGCATTCGACTGGGGCATAGCCTGGCAGAACACAAGCAACAGCCTTGGCTTCTCTTTGGCGGGCAAGGACTTCGGATCCATGCTACGCGACTACACGGACGATGGGCAGGACGACTTCTACGCGATGAGCCAGACGTTCACTGCATCCGGATTTTTCAAGCCCAAGAGCATCCGCCGCCTGACCATCTACACGGCAACAGAATTTCCTCGTTTCACGCCCCCGATTCTTGACATCGGCGCCGAATATGCACTGGGAACAAGCTTTACCATACGAGGCGGCTGGACACGCAGCTGGCTAGACCTCGTACGCGACATCAAGGAACTCGCTGCATCCAACAGCCGTCCCGACGAAGCCAATACGGCAAGGCTGCTCAGCCTTGGCCTCGGCTACAGTTCCAACCTGTTCGCCCTCGATTACGCTTTCTCCTACCTGGCCGAAGGCCTCGGGATGGAGCACCGCATCGGTTTGCGAGTAGGATTCTAGGGATTCCAGCATGCTCCGCCAGTTCGACGTCATCGTCGTGAGCGAACGCTTCAAGGCGGGCACAGCAAATTCCGCACAAGACACGCAACAAAACATACCGCCGTTTACCGACCCATCGCTCGGCTGGTTTTTCGTGGACGACATCAACAAGGGCCTGGAGGCGAGCGAGGCGGAATGGATTGTCGTCGCCACGGAAAATGTTGAGATAACGCGAGACTTCCTGAACAACCTGGCTGAATGCAACGCGTCCTTCCCCATGACGGACGCGTTGGCCCCGCGAATCAAAGCGGCCGGAAAATTCCTAGGCGGCTCCATCATCGCAAAAAACGGCGATTTCGAACAAATTTCAGAGAATGCACCCATCCGCTTTGTCGCGGGCCCGCATCCTGACGTCGCGGCATTCAGCCGCCGCATCATCCAGCGCACAGGCCGGGTCGACACGACGCTCCCTGCACAGTTCCAGCTCACGGACTATTCGCTCCGAATGCTCCATGCTGGCGGAAGGATGCTGAGCGTTCCCTACTTAGTCATCGACGGAAACCCGACGGCTAGCCCGCTTGACCCCAAAGAATACGATGCGGGCTGCGTCAGAACTTTGTACAAGAGTCTCGGCATCGCCGCCGCCGGCAAGTTCGCCCTAAGGCACCCTCGGGCTTGGCTCGCCCTTTTCAAGGAACACAAGGCGCTGAACGCCAAGAGGGAGGCGGCCATCTCGCTCAGCAAGATGACCCCCGAAATGCTCAAGGACATTCGCGAATAAGTCCTATTCAATCATGCGGCGCAGTGCCGCAGACGTCATTCAAGAGATTCTGCCAAGGCCTCGCCCACGCGACGAGCAAAGGATTCGTTGGAACAGTATTCTAGCAACTGCGTTTTTTTCGCATCGTTGACGACGTTTTCGCCAGCAAGGACACGCTTGAGAATCTCCACATACGCATCGACATCCGTCGGCGGATCCACCAACGGCACAACGCCATCCAGGTTTTCCTTCATGGCAGACGTCGCGGCGGCAACAGAAGGCGTTCCGCAAGAAAGCGCCTCGATGGGCGGCATGCCAAAGCCTTCCAGCAGGGACGGGTAAACCATCAGGTCAGCATGGCGGTAGAAGTCGCACAGTTCATGCGCCTTGAACTCGGGAAAATGGAACACGTTCGTCAGTTTGTCTCGATTGATAATCTGAGACAAACGTTCCGAGAGTCTTCCCACCCTCACAAACGCCACGTCCGGGCACTGACGAGCCATTTCGAAATACGTCTCGATATTCTTCCGGGGCTCGTCCAAACTAACGTTCAGGCACACAGCCCTATAAGATGCCAAGCCGAACTTCCTACGGAACGCATCGCGTGCAGCGTCATCCACCGGTTGTTCTGGCGGGCAAAACAAGTTCGAATCGATAGGGCATCCAATAACCTTGCCCCGAGTTCCGGCAGTACCGAAATGCGCCTCGGCCTCACCTCGCGTCCAACGGGAATTGTACACGTAGTAATCCGACTTGACCGTATCGCGGATAAAGAAGCGATTTAAGACCTTGAACTTGAGGCTGTCCGGATAGAGCGTTTCGGCAAACGTGTCGTGAACGAACATGACAACCTTTGCCGCACAGGCTGATTTTGCGACAGGCACAAGGAAACCAAGTTCCGGACGGATAAAGAAGACAACGTCGGGACATTCCCGCCGGAGAATCTTCTTGAAGGGGTGACGGAACGTGAAAAACCCCACGTGCAGGGACGGCGCCCAAATTTCAAGATTGTTGCGAGTTGCATTTTTCCCGAAGAACTTAGGCGTCTTGAGCCAAAGCGTGTCGACGTCAAAATCCGGCTCCAAGGCGTGCATGATAGACAGTGCAAGGCGACCGAAACTAGTGCATTCGTTCTTGTCGCAAACGAGCAAAACCTTCTTTCGAGCGTTCATCATCGGCCTCTGCAGCAATCCTTTTACTTAATGTAAAACAAAATACAAATATAAATCAAAAACGGGTGTCTTCAATCACAACATTGGTGTACATTATTAACTATATTCAAAACATGGCTAGAATCTGCATCGTCCTTGCAACCTACAACGGGAAAAAGTATCTCCAGGAGATGCTCGATTCCCTGGTGGCGCAAACTCGACCTGCAGACATGATTATCGCCGTGGACGACGGTTCCACCGATTCCACCATGAGCATTTTGGAGCAGAACCTGGACAGGCTCCCGATGGAAATCGTCCGCTCCCCCAAAAACCAGGGGCACCGGGCCGCATTCTCCAGGGGGCTCGAAGAGGCACGCCATCGATTGGGCAACGACGACTATATCGCACTTGCCGACCAGGACGACATCTGGCTTCCCGAAAAGCTCGAGACCCTTGAAAAAGAAATCGATGAGGCCGCCCTCGTTTACGGTGATGCCGAGGTCATCGACGGAAAAGGCGAACTCATCGCACCATCGTGGCGGGCATACTCAAATATCGACACGCGCAACAGCATGCGGCGCCAGATTGCCGGAATCAACAACGTCACGGGATGCCTTTCGCTGTTCCGTGCAAGCCTCCTGCCCTTGATACTCCCCATTTCTGAAAACGTCACGGTTCACGACCGCTGGATTGCCATGTACGCCCAGAAAAACGGGGGAATCAAGGCCATCCCGCAAAAGGTCGCCCAATACAGGATTCACGGAAACAACGCCGTCGGGGGCGCACGCCAGCCTTCCATGAGCGAGACTCTCTCGACGCAGCAGAAATGGATCGAGGAAATCCTCTGCCACAGGCACGATATGCGACTTTCCAACGGCGAAACTCGCTTCGCCGAAAGACTCCTTGAAATCACCCTCCGCCGCCAGGTGGAAAGCTTTATTCCCTCCATCGTGCCCTGGGTATTCGCGAACCGCAACTTTCTTTTCTTGAAGGCAGACACCATCAAGACACTCCAGCGGGTCCTCTTCACGGCCATCGGGCTCCCCCTCGCCCAAAAATTTTTCGGTAAGGACTGATGCGCATCGGAATCGACATAAAGTGCCTCCGCTACAACAACGCCGGCATCGGGCGTTACCTGCGCTGCATTCTCGACGCACTGCAAAAGATCGACAGTCAGAACGAATACCTGCTGTTTGCGCCGACCGAAGCCCCGTTCGAGCCGACCGCCCCAAACTTCAAGGTGAAAGTCTGCAAGAGCGAAATCAAGCTCCCGGGAATCCTGTGGCAGCAGAGCACGCTCCCCGGAATCATCCGCGAGAATGCAATAGACATTTTCTGGGGACCAGAACAGACGCTCCCTGTCGGCAATACCGGAAAAACCATCCGCGTGCTGACCGTACACGACCTTGTATACAAGCGTTTCCCTGAAACAATGGCCAAGAGCGTCCTCTGGGTCAACAAGATTTTCGGCAACAAGTCGATAGAAGTAGCCGATGCCATCTGCCCCGTTTCCAAGTTCACGCAAAACGAAATCGCCCATTTTTATCCTGAGATAAACAAGGACAAGATGCACCTGGTCTGTTGCGGAACGGAAACCGGAACAACAGAGTCAAAACCGCAGCGGAGAGGCGAAAACCTACTCTTCGTGGGCAGTCTGGAACCTCGCAAGAACCTACCCACCCTGATCCGAGCACTGGAAATATTGCACGACGAAGGAATGGACATTCCCCTGACAATGACAGGGCCCAAAGGCTGGAGGAACAAGTCCATCCACGACATTCTTTCAAAGACTCCCATCGCCAATAACATAACGCACCTGGGCTATGTCGACGATTCCACGCTCGGCGAACTCTACGACACCTGTGCAGCCGTGGTATTTCCTTCGCTATACGAAGGATTCGGGCTTCCCGCCATTGAGGCGCTGGCCCACAGGACCCCGCTTCTCACAACCAAGGGCAGTTCGATGGAAGAAATCACCGGTGAATTCGCCATGTATTTCGACGCAAACGACCCAACATCCATCGCAGATGCAATCCGGTCGTTCTACAGCAACAGGGAAGCAGCCGAACAGAAGTTACGGCAGGAATCCGCCAAGCTAAACGAACTGCTGGCCCGCTACAGCTGGGAAAATTCGGCCAGAGCATTGCTACGCCTGTTCGAATCCCTTATCCAAAAGGGGGAAAGCCGATGAAGACAGCCATTATCATGGTCACATACAACGGCTGGCCCATCACGGAAAACTGCCTTGCCGACCTCGCCGCACTCCCGCAAGACGACTTCGTCATCGCCGTGGCCGACAACGCAAGCACCGACGGGACCGTGGAAAACATCCGCAGCCAGTTCCCGCACGTGAAGGTGTATCCCCAAGCAGAGAACCTGGGTTTCGGCCGGGCCAACAATGCTGCCGTCCAAGGGCTCAAGGACGACGGCATCAAGTTCGACGCCATCTGCCTCCTGAACAACGATACGCGCCTCGACCCGGCAACAATCATCGAACTGCGCAAGTCCCTGACCGAGGCACAGACCCATTTCGGCGACGTCATCGTGGTTCCCACCGTGCGCAACAGCGACGGCACGCCACAGCACAACTATTTCGCGAAAATCAGCCCGCTGCAATTTTTCCTGAACGCCTTCCGGATGGAATCTGGTGCAGCGCGCTATCTGGAAGGTACGCCCAAACTTTGCCCCGAAACCACGTTCTACGAAACATACTGGGCGAGCGCTGTGTGCTGGATGATGCCCGCAAACCTGTACGGCATGCTGGGCGGATTCGACGAGAACATCTTCATGTATTACGAAGACTGGGACCTCGCTCACCGCGCCATCAAGATCGGCTACCGTTTTTACATCCAGAGCAAGTGCAGCATCATCCACCTGGGCGGCGGATCGGCCAAGAGCAACTTGAGCCGGGCGCTCCAGCACGACAGATCGCAGGAATACGTTTTCGGCAAGCACATGGGCAAAAAAGGAGTTATCCTTTCCAAGAGTTTCCGCATCTGTCGCAGTTTTGCACGCATGCTCCCCGTGTGCGTCTTCGCCCTGTTCAACAGAAAATTCGCAGAATACGCCAAGAACCACCTGACCCTGCTAAAGGAAGCCCTATGAGTTCACTAAAACGCACTCCGTTTACAATTTTCTCGGCCTCCTTGGCTCTTTCGCTGGCATCACAGGCGCTTGCCTTCGAGGGCTTTGACGATTCCACGGCGTTCACGCTCGCGGACTCCTCGCGCGGCGCAGCGGTGAACATCCACGCGCAACTGATCGATTCCGCGGCCATCACGAACCTTTCGGGGGCTCCGACACACTATGACAATTCCGCATCGGTTCGAATTTTCCTCGACGGGAAATTCACCGACGCCTTCAACTTCGCTGCCCGTGTCAAGGTGAGCACGGACCACACGAACAGGGATATAGCCGACCACTTCTACAACCCGAACGAAGGCATTCCCTACAACAAGCAGAGCGACAACAAGCGCACATGGGACATTTTCGCTGCAAACGCACGCTACGACATCGCTCCGCTCGGCCTGCTCGCCGGATTTGACTACCTCGAAGCCGGCCCCGCACGCCGTCACCATGTGATCATGCGCGGGGAACGCAGTTTCTACCGTCCGTGGCAAGACAGCAGCAGCCGCATATACGACCCGGCACCAACCCCGTACTTCGGCTACGAATTCACGTTGGGCCCCCTAACTTACACACAGCACGCCGCCAAGCTATACGAAAAGAAGGGTGCAGGCAAGTACTTCCACAACCACCGCCTTGCAATGAACCTGCCCTTCGACATCACGTTCGGGCTTTCCGAAACGGCACTCTACGGAACCACGACAGAAGACCCGGGAACCAACCCGAATGCCGACGCCGAATACGCCTCGCGCGAAATGGAATGGGCATACGTCATCCCGTTCGTCCCCTATGTTTTCGAGGAGCACCTCCTCGGCGACCAGGATAACATCTCGCTAGCGTTCGACCTGAGCGTAAAGACCATCCGGAACTGGGAATTCTATGCGGAACTCCTCTGGGACGACATGAAGTCACCGACATCCATGTTCGATGACTCCTGGTGGGGAAACAAGTGGGCGGCAACTGTCGGGCTCGCCCGCGACAACCTGAAACTCGGCCCCGTAATGCTGGACTGGTTTGCGGAATATACCCGAATCGAACCCTGGGTGTACACGCACCACAAGGGCGGCGGATACACTTATGCGAACTACGCTCAGAGCCTAGGCAGCGACCTCGGCCCCAACGCCCAAGAGATCCACAGCGAGCTGAGCGCTTCATGGAAATTTGTCAAGGGAACGCTTATCGCAGGCGCTGTCGCCAAGGACACGGCTTTCGGCGGGAACATCGCCGACATCCACGGCCCCGAGGACCGCACCGACAAGAAGTTCCTGGACGACGATTCCTCCATCCGCTACGAAGAACTCGGCGGCGCATTGGCCATTACCCCGTGGTACTGGGCAACGCTAAAGACGTCGTACACGCGCTTCTTCGGCGACTACGAAGGATTCCGGGCAACGTTATCCGGATCGATACAGTTCTAGAAAAGGGCGGCTATTTCCGCATCGTCACGGCAGGCAAGCGCCTTCGCCTTCCATTCCTTATCCAGAATGAGGCGGGCCATTTCGGCAATGGCCTGGGTATGCACAGTCGCAGATTCAGCCGGTGAAAGGAGCAGGCACATGAACTGCGCCGTTTCCCTGCCGGGAATGGTCACTCCCGAAAAGCCTTCCGGAGCAACGACAAAAGCCATCAATGGTGCTGACAGCCCCGGGACGCGCGTATGCGGCAACAGCAGGCCATCCCCCATGTAGACACCCTGCGACACGCGTTCCGAAAGTTTGGTCCACGCAGCAATGGAATCGAATTCATGAGGAGTATTGACTAGGGCCTCGTAAGCGAGACCCAACGCACGCCCAAAATCCACAGACTCAGAATAAAGCTTACAAGATACCGGTTTCATGAGGGCTACGCAAGGGCTTCTTCCATGAACGGGAAGAGTTCCTTGTCCGTTGCATTGGCGATGAGCTTGAATTCGTTGAACAAGGCAAGCAGTTGCTTTTTGCCCGGTTCAATATACTGTGCAAACTTTTCAATCTTTTTCTGCCTCGAAAGGAAGCAGTAAGCACCCAAGGCCTGCATCACGCGCTGGAGGCTTGCATGGATGAAGCACATCCAGGCATCTTCCTTGGAATAGATTCTCGCGCCGGCATAATAGGTATGCCAGTACTCGAAGAAATCCTTGATCATGTCAAGGGGCAGGCAAACGTAAGGGTCCCAGAGCAGCGAAGCGATGTCGTAGAACATGGAACCGCGACGAGCTCCCTGGAAATCAACAAAAGCGATTTCGGAGTTCGGACGCACCATGATGTTCTGCGACTGGAAATCGCGGTGCATGAGCACCTTGGTCTGCGCTTCCACAGAAACAGCCAACAGAGAATAGAAGTTCTGGACAGCAGACGGAATTTCCTGAATGCCCTTGTAGTCCTTCAAGTAGTTCTGGGTAAAGTAATCCGTCTCCCACTTGAGCGAGGCAAAATCGAATCGGTAAAGCCAGATGTTCGTATGGCTGCTGAACAGCGACTGCGAGGCGTTCTGCCACCGAATCAGGGCTTCGATGACTTCCGGATAAAGGATGCGGATGCTCCCGGAATGGTTCTCGGGAGCCACGTAATCATAAAGGCTGCGCTTGCCCAGGTCTTCCTGCAGGATTTGGCAATCCGTCGTATCGACGCAATAGACACGCGGTACGGGAAGCTTGTAATCGAGGAATGTCTTGGAATACTCGACAAAACGGTTGAAATCGTCATTCACCGCAGGGGAAACCTGCAAGACGCAGGAGCGTTCCGAATTCTTGATTCTGTAATAACGGCGGCCGGAACCAGCACCGGCAATGGGCTCAACCTCAAAGCCGTCGGAATAGCCGTGAGCAAAAAGATAAGTGTTGATTTTGGGGGATATGACAAGTTCTTCTTTATTCATACGTTCAATATATGTTTTCAAAAGCACGTAAAACAGTTTTTTTTAGAAAAAAACGCTAAAAATGGTCTATCCTGTGACGAATCACAAGAAACGAAGCCTAAACTTTCCAGCAGAACCCCTTACCCCGGATTTCGCGGACCACTTTCTCGCCGGGAAAAACTTCCGCTCCGGCGAAAATGACCGAATCGGTCAGCGTTGCGTCGGCCGGGATATCCGCAGCGCACTCCACCACCGAACGGACAAAGCGCGGATCGGCAGAAGGGGCGTCGCCCACCCAGCTATCCACGCCCAAATCCTTGCGGCGGGCATCGCAGGCGGCCTTGAGGCCTTCCGGGCTTCCCATATCGATCCAGAGAGCGTCCTTCTGGCTCATGTCCACAAAGGGAGCACGGCCGTCCGCGACTTCCTTTTCCCAGAACTTGAGAATGTCGAACTCGCCGGGCTCGATTCTCGACAGGGCCGCGTCACTGTACCACGAGACCCCGGAGAAGGTCACCGCCTCCCCCGCGTCGGTGCCGAAGCGCCGCAGCACACCGGAGAGCTTGCCGTCTCCGCCCACGCGGAGAGAATTCACCTTCGGGAAATCGACGCCGAGGAGGGCGAAGTCCGCCCCCGACGATTCCGCCCCGGCAACGAACCGCGCCAAGTCAAACTGGCAGTAGGCATCGCTGTTCATCACGAGGAGGCCGCCACGGTAGCCGCTGCGGTAGATGCGGCTGAGTGGCCCCGCCGTGCCGAGTATTTCGGGTTCGACCCACACCTTCTCGAAACCGAGGCGTGCCCCCTCGGCCACAATCTGGTCGGCCAAATAGTGCGCATTGGCATGCAGGGCGACATTCCCGAGCGCCCGCGCCTTCTGCACCTGCAACTCGAGAATCGGGGCGTCCACCACGCGCACCAGCGGCTTGGGCACATCGCTTGTCAGGGGGCGCAGGCGCGTCCCGAGACCGGCTGCCAGGATAAGGACGTTCATCTTTACACCATGGCTGCGCTGAAGCTAGCCTTGCTCATGAGCGTATCGCCCTGATAGATTTCACCGGTGTACTTGTAGATGCCGCGACGGGCAAGGATGAGCGTAGCCTTGAGCGTAAGGTCGGCCTTCGGGATGACCGGGGCACGGAAACGGCATTCCTCGACACCCATGAACGCAGGACGCTTGCCCGCGACTTCGGCTTCCTTCACGATCAGCGTGAGGACGGTTGCCGCCTGGGCCATCGCCTCGATCTGGATGACACCGGGCATCACCGGATTGCCGGGGAAATGTCCCTTCAGGAAACCTTCCTCGCCGGTCAGGTGGAAGTTTGCGACAATGCTCGGATTCACGGCTTCAGCGCCTTCGGTGGCATCCTTGCCCACTTCGAGCGAAACGACTTCGTCGACAAAGGCGAAGGGGAACTTCTGCGGCAAAAGTTCATGGACGACATCGGCGTCGTAAAGGATTCCCGGCTTATCCGACTTGCGAAGGGTTTCTAAGAGCGACATAAGGTAATAACCTCCTTACTATTTGGTGATGGGCCACATGGCCTCCGTTTAAAATTTCGATACGTATCCTGGGAAGCGAGGGGCAGACGAACGCGATGTCGCCGAGCAGGTCAAGCACCTTGTGCCTCGCCGGTTCCTCGTCCACGCGGTACAAATTCTTGTTTGCAGAGCCGTCCTGCAGCAAAAGGCCGCAGGTTTCGTCGACACCGGCCAGGAGCCCCGCAGCACGGGCCTCCCTGTAATCTTTTTCGGTAATGAACGTGCGCGCCATGAATTCGGCGAAAAGGTCCTCGGCAGAATAGATCGCCACCGAGACGGCAGAATCGACTGACGTCAGCCGGTAATCCACCTCGAATGCTTCCGAAGGCGCGATGCGAACGCATCCGTACGCAGTCTCGCCGGGGCGGGACAGTTCCCACTCCGCACGCACCGGAGCGTCGTAAAAAGAAAGTTCCTGCGGCACGCCTGCCTCACGACGCAGTCGGCTAAAGAACGGCAATGCACTGCCGTCCATCATCGGGACCTCGGGTTCCTCGGCATTCAACAGGTTCACGTCGAAAATGCGTCCCGGCCACATCAAGAAAACGGGAGCAAGATGCTCCGGCGAACAAAGGCGGAGCTTTCCGGCACTGCCTAAGCCGTCATCAAGTTCATAGATTGTCGTCCGGCTCACGGAATGGAGCAATTCTCCATAAAGTTTGTGCGCGGAAGTGCTGTAAAACGGATGTCCATCTACATACCAGTTCACGCCCGGTGCGCTTGTCACGCTCGCATCGCGGAGCGTCACCTCGACGGAGGTGGAACGGTAGCTGAGCGAGGGGGACGCGAATTGCACCCGGCGATCCTTATTGCCATTTCCCTTGCCCATCACTTCTTCCCCATCTGACGCAAGCGGACCACGGAACGCCTCCACACGGCGATGTCTTCGGCAGGGAAACCGGCGTACACGGCATTCGCGGGGATGCTCTTGGTGATACCGGCCTTGGCCGCCACCTTGGCGCCCTTCCCAATCGTCAAATGCCCGGCGGACTGCGCCCCGCCGGCAAGTTCCACGTCGTCTTCGACCACGACGGAGCCGGCCAGGCCCGACTGCGACGCCATGAAGATGTTGTTGCCCAACGTGCAATTGTGGGCGACCTGTACAAAAGAATCAAAATGGCAATTGTCGCCGATGACCGTCGGCGAGAGGAATCCCGCAGCAACAACACAGTTGGCACCGAAGCTGCAGCCATCGCCGATAACGACGCCCGCAAGGTGCGGAACCATCATCTTTCGGCCCCTGTACCCGTAAAATCCGAACCCGCGACTGCCAATGACGGAACCGGCCTGGAACACGCATCCCTTGCCGACTTTCACGTGCGAGTAGACAGTCACGTTGGCTTCCAGCGCGCAGCCGTCTCCAATCTCAGAGCCGCCCATCACCACACATCCCGGCCCGACAATCACATTCTCGCCCAGGCGACCCTCGACGACAGCGCTCGGGTGTACCCTGGCAGACGCGGGAACGACCGCCTCGCCCACGGATTCTTCCGCGGCGAATGCGTTTAAAAACTGGACCATGGCATGGTAGGGGTTTTCCACGGCGCAGGCGTACTTCACGTTCGGGAACTTCTCCCCCGCGCCGGAGGCAACCGCCTGCGGAACGAACAGCAGGCCGGCCCGGATGGAATCGAGGTTCGCACCGCTCACGCCGCCGGCATTCCCGGAAAGCCCGGTTTCCACGGAAGCGTCCCCGGTCCAGAACGAAACATCGCCCCCGCCCGCCGATCCAACCGGAGCAAACCCCGTAAGTTCAAAATCGACAGAACGCGAAGCGGCATCCTGCGCATAAGCAGTCCCTTCAAGACGGTCAACAAAAGAAAGTATCTCGGAAAGCCTTACCGGGCGCATCAAGCCCCCAACGAAAGCATCTGCACCTGGCTTGCATACTTGATGACGATGCGGTCACCGAGTTTTCCGCTCACGTCTTCCCCGTCAAGCTGTAAAAATTCCTGGGAATCGAGGTCTATCTGGATGGACTGCACCTTGATAGACTTCAGGACAAACTTCTTGAAGAGGTAACCAACAACGGGAACGGTGCCCAAGGCAATAGATGAAAGAAAGTTGAACATATTGGGCACAACGACTAGGTCGAGCAGCCCATCGGCCATGTCGGAACCGAAGAATGGATTGCTGCCGCTGGCGTAACTCGGGATATTGCCAATGATAACTGTGCGGTTACCGGAAATATCCACGGTCTTGGCAGTTCCTGCATCGTCCACATAGTGAACCTTGGTCGTCTTGAGATGGTAAGACCTATCGGCAAAGAAACGACGCACATAATGCAGTTTGTTCAAAAACACAGAATTCGAGGCGATGACACCCGTCGCACGGTCCTGGTTGAAATCGTGAGCGATACGGGCATCAATGCCGCCGGAGAAATAATTCGCCATGGCCAGTTTCCCGTTCACCTGCCACAGGTCGAACGGACGGGGCTTGGCAAGAAGCAGCCTGCGGACCAGGAACAGGAGCCCCCGGTCGACAAAAGGCTTGTACAGGTGCAGCACTCGGGCAAGGTCATTACCCGTCCCAAGCGGGATAAGACCAATCTTCACCTTGCTCGCAAAGCCGCTCAAAAGCATCGTGGAAAGAACTGCCGATACAGTACCGTCACCGCCAACGGCAATCAACGTTTCCGTACTGGCCAGAGCCTCACGGGTCTGTTCTTCCATCCGGTCCTTGTCGGTAAATTCGGCCTTCCACTCGGAGTCCTTGTGATTCATGGACTCCATGATCTCGGGAAGGAACTTATAGATGACCTTGCCCTGGCCGCCACCGCTTATCGGATTGATGAGAAAAAAGAACTTGTACACAATCTACCTTTCTATCCAAAAAATATAAAAATCATTTCCCTTTCAACAATTCGTCCTTGATTTGGAGGTAATGCTGGGCGTTTTCCTGCGCCTTGCGGATTTCATCTTCGGTAAGGCTCCGCACGACATGCGCCGGAGTGCCCACGATAAGCGAGCCCTCCGGAAATTCCCTGTCTTGCGTCACAAGCGCCCCGGCCCCGACAATGCAGTTGGATTTGATGTGCGCCCCGTCCATCACAATGGCCCCCATGCCAATAAGCACGCGGTTGTCAATTGTACAGGCATGCAGCACGGCGTTATGCCCGACAATCACATCATCGCCAATATGGACTCCGACCCCCGTGGAGAGGTGGACCGTCACATTGTCCTGGATGTTCGACCTCTGCCCGACACGGATTTCGGCAAGGTCGGCCCTGAGGACCGCATTATAGAACACGGAAGAATCGTCGCCGATTTCCACATCACCGATAAGGCGTGCGCCCTCGGCAATAAACACGCGCTCGCCAATCTTGGGAGTCATTCCCTTGTATTCGATTAAAGAAGCCATACTTTTAATGTACATAAAAAAACAGCATACGATAAGCAACCTTCCCCAAAAAAAGGCCGTAACAATTAAATAAGCATCTCGGAACACGGAGGAAAGCCGAAATAATTCTAGTTTAATTATTACTCCACCCATCTCTCTCTCAACAACCATGCAGTTTATCGATTCAAGACAAATTAATCGTATCTTTGAAGACCAGGGTCAAAAACGCTGGGCTATTGCCGCCACATCCTCCGGCGAACGAATTGCCAAGCTCAAGCGACTCCGCAAGGCCCTCGTAAAACGGAAAGAAGAATTTTTTGACGCCATCTGGAAAGATTTTCACAAGAGCCGTTTCGAAGCCTGGACGACTGAACTCCTCCCCGCCATCGAAGAGATAGACTACGCCACAAGACACCTCAAGAAATGGATGAAGGACAAGCCCGCCAAGCGTACCCTCATCCTGCCGACAACGCGCAGCTACTCCAGATTCGAGCCCAAGGGCCGCGTGCTCATTATGGCCCCGTGGAACTATCCCCTGTTGCTTTGCGTATCCCCGATAGTATCGGCCATCGCCGCCGGAAACGTCATCATCGCAAAGCCGAGCAACAAGACGCCCAACGTGAGCGCATTCCTCGCATCGCTTTTCGAGTCCCTGTTCGAAAGGGACGAAATCGCCATCATCGAGGCGTCCGGACCCATCGCCGGAGACATTCTCCTGCGTCTTCCCTTTGACCACGTTTTCTTTACCGGCAGCCCCGAAGTCGGTGCGCACGTCGGTGAAATGAGCCAAAAGATCCACGCCGGGCTCACACTTGAACTGGGCGGGAAATCCCCGGCTATTGTCCTTGACGATGCCGACATAAAGGACGCCGCCCCAAAAATCGCATGGGGCAAGCTAATCAATGCGGGACAGACCTGCATTGCCCCGGATTACGTTCTCTGCGCCAGCAACAAGGTCGATTCCCTGGCCAACGAGATTGCCAACAGCATCAAGGCCATGTATGGCGAAACCGAGGAAGACCGCAAAAAGAACAAGGACTTCGCAAGGATTATCGATAAACGGGCAACCGAAAAACTCCAGGACCTTATCTACGACGCCGTGGGAAAAGGCGCCGCCGTCGCCATCGGTGGAAAGTGCGTCATCGGAGAACGCTATGTAGCCCCCACCGTGCTCAAAGACGTTACGCTCCAAATGAAGGTGATGTCCGGCGAAATATTCGGCCCAATCCTCCCGATTCTCGCCTACAATTCGCCCGAAGAAGCCATCCACTACGTGCAAGACAACCCCAAGCCCCTCGCACTCTACATCTTCGGCAAGTCACCTAAGGCAATCCGGTCCATCATCGCGCAGACCACGGCAGGCTCCACCTGCGTCAACAACTGCATCATCCAAATAGAGAACCTCTCCGTCCCCTTCGGCGGTGTCGGCAATAGCGGCATCGGCAATTACCACGGCTTTTACGGCTTCAAGACGTTCAGCCACGAAAGGAACGTGATGAAACAGTGGGGATTCGACGTCATCCGGTTTTTCCGCGCCCCCTACGGCAAGGCTGGAGCCCAGGCGGTCATCCAGAAAGCCCTCCGTTTCATCAAAAAAATGTAACCAAAGCCCCCATTCCGCCCAAAAACCAATCAAAAACCCGTGAAATCCTTCACATCGGGTGTAAAAAATTTTTTTTCGCCCATATGGCTGTTATAGGGAAAAACTTATTTTCTGAAGAAACAAGCACACTTATTGGTTGGTTAAAACATGAGTATTCTCAAGACTATCCCGTTCGGTATCGCCTCCGTATTCATCATTGCCTGTAGTGACAGTTCCTCCAGCGTATCACCGCAAGAATCGGCCCTCCAAGACGACGACACCGCTATCGAAATTTCAAGCGGAGCGACAACGGACTCCTCCGGCACTCAGCAGGACTCTCCCAAAACATCAGCCGAAGACAAGACGCCCGCTACGAACCCGACCAGTTCAGGTTCACAGCCCGACAGCACAGGAAAAAAGCCCGACTCCTCGGCTCAGGCCACAAATACAGACCCCAGCACAACTAGTTCTGCATCCCAGACCACGCCGGAAGTCCACCCCCAGCCTGGCGGAAACACCGACGACAACGAAGAAGACGACAACGTGAATCTCGATGGTTCCGAGACAACCCTTACTTTCAGCGGCACCGACGTCACCATCACCAACGATAACGGATGCCTCGAGAAGGCGGCCGGAGTCGTCACCGTCAAGTGCTCCGGTAACTACTACCTCACGGGCACAGCGAGCGACTACCAGGTCATCGTGAACACCGCGGCGACCGACACCGGCAAGGTCGACCTGTTCTTGAACGGGGTTTCGCTCAAGAGCAGCGACGCGCCCATCTACGTGCAAAATGCCGAAAAGGCCGAACTCCACCTGGTCAGGGGCACCACGAACTCCGTCGAGGACGGCGCGACGCGCTCCAAGACGTACACGGGCAACAGCGGAACAGATACGACGAAGGCCGCCATCTATGCAAAAGACGACTTGAGCATCAAGGGCAGCGGAAGCCTCACCGTCAAGGCAAACTACAACAACGGCATCCACACGAGCAACGACCTCAAGATCAAGAAAAGCACCGGCACCCTGAACGTCACGGCGGCAAACTGCGGCATCAAGGGTAAAGCCTCGCTCACAATCAACGGCGGCACCATCACCGTGAACGCGGCCAAGGGCGACGGCATCAAGAGCGACGAAGATGACGCCGCAGCGCTCGCGCAGGGCAAGGGCAACGTCAAGATTGCCGGCGGCACCATCACCGTGAACGCGGCCAAGGGCGACGGCATCAGCGCGAACAACACCGTGCTTATCACCAAGGGCGAGACCACCGACGAGCCGACCATCAAGATTACGGCGGGCGGCGGCCAGACATGCCAAGGCAACAGCACCGGCAGCCAGAGTGGCAGAGGCGGCGGGATGGGATTCGGCATGGGCGGCAACTCCTGCGCCCCCGATTCCAGCATGAAGGGCTTCAAAGCAGACTCGAACATCGTCATCGAGGCGGGCAAAATCGAAATCAACAGCCGTGATGACGGCATCCACAGCGACGGCGACCTCACCATCACCGGCGGTTTCGCGACTGTCAAGTCCGACGACGACGGCATCCACGCCGAACAGACGTTGACCATCAAGGGCGGCACCGTCGAAGTCACCATGGCCTACGAGGGCATGGAAGCGGCCTATATGAACTTCGAGGGCGGCGTCACGAGCGTGGTCACCACGAACGATGCCTGGAATGCGGCCGGAGCGAACGCTTCGAGCAGCACCGGCGGGAACAACGGCGGACGCCCGGGCGGCGGCGGATTCGGTTTCGGCAGCGACGGCAGCAAGATCAAGGTTACCGGCGGCTTCCACTACCTCTATGTGGGCACGGGCGACACCGACGGCATGGACAGCAACGGCGATATCGACATGACCGGAGGAGTCGTCATCATCGAATGCCGCATGAACGGCGGCATGGGCGGCATGGTCGATTCCAACGGCGAGACAAATATCAAGGGCGGCAAGATGCTCGGCTTCGGCACGAACAACTCCGAAGAGGGCACGCAGTACAGCGTGACCTTCACCTCCGAGAACTACTACGGCACCTCCGAAATCGCCTTCAAGCCGACATTCAACGGCAGCAAGATGGTCTCGAACGTAGGCCAGCCCGCCGCCGTGAGCAGCGTCGACGGCATGCAGAAACAATGCTTCGGAAGCAGCACAACGAACTGCGTGTACTACAAGTAATCCTTATTTCGCATAGCACAAAAAAGCCACGATTTCTCGTGGCTTTTTCCTCTTAAACCAACCCCTGTACGCCTATTTGTTCGCGCACCTGTCGTAGGAGCCGAACTTGTCGACGAGTACTTCTCCATCCGAGATGAACTGGAGCTGAACCGAAGTAACCTTTCCCAGGGCTTCTTCAATCGTTTCATCGGAATAGACATCGATATTCTTGAATTCATCCCAAGAGACCTTAGCCCACTCCATTTCGTCCTTAGAGCCAACATCGGCATACCAGTACTTATTTTCAGATGCATCGGTAACGATCGCTATCCTGATAACGTCGTAAGTGCTGTAATGTATGCAGAAGCCGCCCCATGCACTGATATCGGCCGGTTCCCCGTTCGAACTGACGGTATAGAAGCCAATATACGCAATACTGTCCAAATAAATGGATGTCTCCGCAGACCTGGTCTTCACATACATTATAAACTTATGATACTTGCTCACCAGGGACGGAACGGGATTGTGCTTGTCATCAGGCTTCACGTCATCGGGGAAATTGTAACGGAAGAGGTCAGGAGATTCAGGATTATTGATCCAGACTCCGCCAGTCTCCGCAGTTCCCGTGCCGAGATTTATGCGGGCTCCGTCAACAGCGCCATTCCACAAGAAGCCGTTTCCCGACTTGTTGTCGGACGAGTCCGCAGGATCTGTTTCCCTGGATTCGTCGAGATCCTTACCGGCAAGATCTTCCGGCAACAGGTAACTAAGCCGCCTGATGTTGAAGCCCGTACCGGATCTATTTTCACTTGCAAATTTCAGGCGAACAGTCGTCAGTTTCTTCAGGACTTGATAGGAATTCGGCACATTCGCGAATTCGTAACACTTATTTTCCATGAGGGATACACCATCGTCAAGATCCTCAACGGTCGTATCTACACCATAGACATTCTTCGCAAAGGGCAACCTGAGAATATCTTCTTCGCGGGCCCCCTCGGGAACCAATTCCATCACGATATCCATCTGCGACTTGTACTGTAGACATATTCCCATCCACCGTGCCGAGACATCTGCCGAATGTATAGTTTCTTCACCATCCTTGGTTGTTTTTCCGGCAACAAGGAATTGGAAGCCAACATCGGGATTCGAGGCGGATTCGTTGAAAACAACATCACCCCAAAAACCCTCGTAGTAGTAGGTCCTGTAATTCGAATGGAATCTATAATCGTTATTCCAGGAAATGTAAGCCGTAGAAGAATCCTCGATAGTAGTCCACTTGCCCGACGTTTCCTCGTCACCTTTGTCAAAGCCGGTGTTCACGAAGAGAGACCCATCCTTGCCATACCACATATCCCTGCGAACATAGGGTCCCAACCGCTGGATGTCAAATTCACCCGATGAACCCGGATTACCGATGAAGACAATCTGCACGTTACGGACATTCATGGCGATGGCCTTGCCATCCGAACCCGAACCATTCGACTTGAAATCTTCCCAGGTTACGCAATGGGAGACTTCCCCGTCACCCTTCATTGAGAAGCTCGCATAGGGCAAATCCTTATCTACGGAAGAACTGGCGTAATCACCGTCGTCCAGGCGGACTTCCACATCGAAGTCGGACTTGTAAACAATGCACAAGCCACCGCTGTTTTGGGACAGGTCAACCGGAGAGCCATCCGAGTTGGCCGCATCGTAGACAATGCCTGCACGTTTCAAGCCCTTTTTGCTGGATTTATCGAACGAGACTCGACCAGCCAAGGTATTCCTGGACGCATCCAGGCTGATTTCAGATCCATCTATGACATTCCAAGCCTTAAGATTCGACGCTTCATCCCAAAAGGCATTCTTTTCTTCGGTCGTTCCGTAATTTTGTGCATTTTCGGAAGTCTCCGTGCACGCGATCAATGAAAGGGCACATAACAAGCCCAAGCAAAGAATATTTGTTTTTATATAGTTAGACATGTCATCCCTCCTATTTATTCAGTGTATTTTTTGACAATGGGAACATCTGCAAGTTCAAGCGATAAACTTGACAAGGTTCCTTACTCATGTTGGCAATAGCCACAATCTTTCTGCGACAGGAGTCCAACTCCCGCACAATCTGTTCATAGGCATCGCGGTCAATCCCCATGGTCACGCCGGAAACATCACGTTCCTGGATATCAAATGCGTCAATAGCCTTCTGCGCAAAGCCCGCCATTTCACGGTGCATGGAGCGGACCACCAAAGGCATCACTTCGGAATTTCCGACCAGGCCCTTATCCGTCTGCACATAGACATTCTTGGACTTGCGCTTCAAAATTCCGACACTCACCATAAAGTCCAAGGATTTACGGACTTCATCAGCAGTAATTGGCTGCCAGCACATTTCGGCAACAGCCTCGGGAGTGGCCCCCGGCATCATCGCCACGAGTTCACGCAAAACCGGATTTTTCCAAGATTCAAAATAAGTGAAAGCGTCTGCGTCAACCACACGAATCTTGTTGGCGTTCGCGATATCCTTCATGCTGGCGAAGGCGTTCTTTTTAGTTTCGTCATCCTTAGCCTGATTATACCGCACCAAATAGCGGAAATAGGCACATTCAAAACCACCCAAATTCATGGCCGAAGCGACCCGCTCAATTCCCAGTTCACTGAGGCTACTTTTACCTTCGCACACCAGCTTTAAATACGTTGGCGACGTAAAACCCGCCAAACGCGCAAATTCGCGCCAAGTAAACGAACTCGTCCTCTTACGTTCATCGTAAAAGTCCTGCATGCAGCAGCGATAATCGTTATATTCCGTTATCGGTTTCATAAAGACTCCTAACATGAAACATTTACCTTGTATTCTCAATATAAACTATTTTGTATCATCAGTCAATACTTTCATGATACAAAAATAAAAAAAGCAATAAAGTGCCGCTAAAATCACAGAATTAAGCATTTTCCTTGAATTTTCAAATAAGCCACCTAGACTTTTTATGTTATCTTTGACAGGAGGGCGTTATGAATATCAGACTATTATACACTACCGTGGCAGCATTGTCCGCAGTGGCAATGGCCTTCGAGCTTTGGGAGGGCGACACAGAAAAGGTCGAAACAGAACTTGAAAACGAAACCAAAACAGGTGGTTATTGGTTCGAGTTCAACGACTCCATTCACAACGGCCAGTCCAAAATCATATGGCCGGTCGATAAGGGTATGGAAGGGAACGAGAACTCCTTTCAACCCGTGGTTGATCATTGTCATGGCATTTGCGGCCATATCGTGCTGTCCACTGCAGACACGACCTACGCCCCGTTCGCCGGAGTCGGCTTCAATGTCGTCGGCTACGCCAGCCCAACGGACAGCATCCCGGTAGCAGGTGATGCTACTATGTGGGGAGGTATTTGCATTCGTTATTCTTCTACCCTCCCTGCCACGCTTGAATTGAGTCTCGGCGAGGACATCGACAAAGCTTTGAATTACGATACGCCAGTTGTCGAGCTTCCCGAGTACAAAGACAGCACTACAAAGGGATATCCTTGGGATAGCTACGACGGCACTACAAAGAGATTTCCTTGGGAAAGTTTCGCGCAGGCCGGTTTTGGCAAGAGTGACAAAATTACCGGCCCGGAAGCTGCCGCTAAGCTCGTTGCCATCAAGTTCAAGATCCAAGCTAAGGAAAGTACGGAAGGAGACTTCTACATATCCCAAATCGGGCCATTAGACGCATGCCCTCATAAGAAGAACGTGCTCAAGATCCACCAAACAGCTCCAAGCGTAAACACAATCGTTGCTGGCCGAAAGGTTTCCTTCACTGGGATTACGTCCAGCGCCTCCGTCAAGATTGCCAATCTCCAGGGTAAGATTGTCAAGAAGGGTTCCGTGACGGGAACTTCCGCTCTTGACCTATCCACCCTTGATGCGGGCGTCTACATAGTCCGTATATCCAACAAGTCTGTTGATTTCAGCGGCATAATTGTCCTGAAGTAGTAATGAAAATCTTTTACCACCTTCCTGGACTGTTCGAATTTTATGACCTCTACAAGGCCTTCTTGCCGCTTTGGCGCGAGCACCAGGAATACTTTTACGATTGGTGTGATATCGGCTCCATTTACGGGGCGCCGAGCGATTGCATCTGGGGAGGTGGACGCGTCGGTTTCGGCGATGCCGAGCCGGATAAGGTTGCCGCACTCATAAAGGAATACGGGATTTCACCTCGACTTACCTTCAGCAATTCACTTATTCGCGAAGAACACCTTGGCGACGCGCGGTGCAATGCGTTGTGCAAGATGTTCGAATGTTGCGCGGATAACGGCGCAGACAATGGCGCGGGCAAAGACCGTGCCGGCATCATCGTTCACTCGGACCACCTGCTCGACTACATCAAGGCAAAATACCCCAAGTTTTACTTCGTTTCCTCAACCACGAAAGTGCTCACGGACTTCGAACAGTTCATGGCAGAGCTGGACCGCGACGATTTCAGCTATGTAGTGCCGGACTTCCGCCTAAACAAGCAATTTGACAAGCTGAACACGCTCACGGACGCACAAAAGCAGAAGGTCGAGTTCCTGTGCAATGAATGCTGCTGGTTCGGTTGCCACGATCGCAAGAATTGCTACGAGAACGTAAGCCGCAAAAGCCTCGGCGAAGACTGCGCAGACCATGAATGCGTCTCGCCCACCGCCCAAAGAGGCTACCGCTTTTCCGACGCGATGAAGAACCCCGGCTTTATCGGGATAAACGACATCCAGAACGTGTACGCTCCCGCGGGATTCCGTCACTTCAAAATCGAGGGCCGCAGCCTCGGCAGCGCCATCATCCTGGAATTTCTACTTTACTACATGACTAGGCCCGAGCACCAACTCAAGGTGCGCGAAGAAATCTATCTAGACAGTTCGCTGGATTTGTTCTAAATGAAGAAAAAGATTATGATAGCCCTGATTGTTGTTGCCGCCCTCATCCTGATTCTGGCAGTATGGTTCAACATTCCCTACTCGCCCGTCAAGACGCAGTTCAATAATGATGTCGAGGCAAGAACGCAAAGAGTCGCAGCCGCCGCCAGCGAAAAATATACGGCAGACGATTTCAAGGACTTGCCGCCAACAATTCAAAAGTATCTGGAATTGAACGGCTACATCGGAGCAAAGCGGCACACCGTCTTGTCGATGGAATACAATGATGTCGATTTCGGCCTGGGCGTAAACAAGCCGCGGCTCAAAATCGATTACACGCACACAGACTTTGCCGATTCCCCGGACAGGCTCGCATTTATCGATAGCAAGATGTTCGGTGTCCCCTTCCAGGGCTACGATTACTATATGGACGGCAAGGGCGGCATGAAAGGAGTCCTCGCGAAACTCTTTACCCTGTTCGACCAGACCGGCCCCGAAATGGACAAGGCATGCCTCATCACCTACCTTGCCGAAGCGTTCTTCTTGCCGGACGCACTCCTGAAGGATTTCATCACGTTCACGCAGGTTGACGAACGCACCGTAGAGGCTACCATCACGAACAAGGGAGTGACCGCATCCGGAGCCTTCCACTTCAACGATTCCTACGAGATGATCTCGTTCACAACGAATGACCGCGGGCAGATTGCCCCCGACGGGACCATCGAATACACCCCTTGGGAAGCGCAGTGCGTAAACTACAAGGAATACTCGGATGGTATTAGGCGCCCGACCGTTTTCCGCGCCATATGGAAAAACAAAGGCGGCGATTTTATCTACTTTGACGGGGTGATAAGCCGCGTAAACGGAACTGAGGTAAAATGAAATTCCTTAGGCAAAATATCCTCTCGATGATTGCGGTCGCGGTGTTCGCGATCAGTGCCGCCATTGTCGAAGGGTCTTTTGTTTACGATTACGGGAATTCCTCTGATGCGGTCCAGGTTTCAGACGGAGCAAGTCACGATCTCCTCGCCAACGACTTTGCTGGCGAACGGTTATTCCTCTCCCGCGAGACGACATCGGAAGCCGTTTTACTCACCCGCAGACCTGGCCAACAGACGCTTTCGCGGACATTCCGGAGCGGCAACTTCCAAGGATTCGGCGGGCGCGATTCCGAATTTTCCAGACGAGCCGCGGCACATGCGGGCATCCACAGCACACCCCGCACTACCGCACACAACGGGTTCCCTACCCCGCTCGCATACCAAGCACCCAAAGATTATTACGTATTCACACTAAAACGCATTCTCTGTTAACAAGATTCTTTCTCCACATTGCCATTCTGGAGACCCAAGCGGTCGACAGAATTAACAGCGACAAAAAATCAAATAATTTAACCAGACGGTTTATTCCGTCGGAGAAAGAAAATGGAAAACATTTCCAAAATGGAGATGGCGAGCGCCCTCTTCAGTCAAATCTACATCAAGACCGAAAAGAAGTTCTTCGGCCTCATAACCAAAGTCACCTACACCCCGACAAACTCGCCAATCGTGGGAGTCTGCCTGGATTATAGCCCCGCCGAAGGCCAAAAAGTCAAGGCGATTCTCGAAGCCGCACCAAGCGAACTCTATGCAGTCCTCAAAAAAGAGGGCCGCCCGGAGACAAGCGCCAACGGGAATTTCCGGCTGAACCTGTGCTATTCACGGGACCACGAGTTCGCAGCGCTGCACCTGCAGCAGTTCTCGGGATTCGAGTACCACACCATAGGCGAAATTCGCTTCACAGCAGGTGACGAGGCCAAGAAACTGCTGAGCGCATTCGTCAAATAGGTGGCAACACCCTCAATTCAAACATCACCGGGCGCAAAAAGCGCCCAAAACACCCCGGGAAAAGCATTTTTCCCGGGATTTTTTTTGAAATTTTCCGAACGATTTGCACCTGGTTCCTGTGGTAAACACTTTCCGCCCTATTTTTTGCCCAAAATGCGAAAAAACACGTAAATTATGGTAAGGTTGAAAATGGAGTGGAAGATGAAAACCTGGTTCAAATATACGACGATAGCCATCGCAGCGGCATTCTGCGCGAGCGCCATGGCGGCAGACATCACGCCGACCCGTGTGGGTCCCGTGAGCCAGTACGGCAAGCTCATCGCAGGCAAAAATAGCCAAAACAAGGGACAAATCTACGGTAGCTGCGAGGGCGTCAAGGACGGCGCCGAGGTGCAAGTGCGCGGAATGAGCCTCTACTGGAGCCTCATGGACGAGGCCCTCGACTTCTGGAGCGAAGACGGTATAACCACCATGGTGAAAGACATGAAAATCCAGATTGTGCGCGCGGCCATGGCAGCCGGCAACGAAGACTGGACAAAGGGCAAGTACATCGGTTACGCTGTCCAGCCCGATTCGCAAACCCAATTTGTAAAGAGGGTCGTCGAGGCGGCCATCAAACAGGACATCTACGTCATCATCGACTGGCATTCGCATACGGCGAACACGCAGACCGAAAACGCGGTCAAGTTCTTCGGCGAAATGGCCCAGGCCTACGGCCAGTACGACAACGTCATTTTCGAAGTGTTCAACGAGCCACAGAAAGTCGAATGGAACGTCATCAAGACTTATGCCGACGCCGTGGTGGCCGAAATTCGCAAGTATTCCGACAACCTGATCCTCGTCGGCACGCCGGAATGGGACCAGTACCCCAACCGCGTCATCGGCAGCGAAATCAACGACCCCAAGCAGAACACGGCCTATACATTCCATTACTACGCCGGAACGCACTGCTTTGCTGGAAAGCACGAAGGAATGTTCGGGCAGAGCTGGCCCTGCGAAGGCGAAAACGCCGTAGAGGCGATGAACGCGGGTCTCTCCGTATTCGTGAGCGAATGGGGCGTCACGACCTCCGACGGCAAAGGCAGCGTCGCGGGCGACAACGACGGCTGGCAAAAATGGATGAACGAGCACAAGCTCTCGTGGGCCAACTGGTCGGCATCGAGGATCAACGAAGGCTCCGCCGCTTTTGACTCCGCCACAGCCACTCCGACAAGCCTCACATTTACCAAATCCGGCGACACACTCAAGAGCTACCTGAGCACGAACGCGGAAACCTATACACTTTGCCCGACAAAGGCAGCCGCAACATCTGCCAGCACCACCGAAGAGCAACAGCCCGCCTCCAGCAGCAGCGCTCCGACAAGTTCTACTTCCACCCCGACAAGCAGTTCCCCAGCACCGAAAAGCAGCGCATCCGACGCCCTCCACCCCGTCGCCGCTGCACCCGCCCCGTTAACCATCCACAATCGCACGCTCACGTTCAACGTCGTCAAGAACGGCACGGTCAAGGTGAAGGTATTCGACGTCATCGGACACGCCCGGATGGTGCAAACCCTGCAGCTTTCCAGCGGCACGCACAGTTTCGAGCTGAAAGGGCTCCCCGCAGGAAAATACGTGGTACAGGTCGGCCAAGGTCAAACCTTGTCGCAGACGGGAATCACGCTGAAATAAGTTTTCATAATGAGAGAGAGGTATCCCGGCGGCTTCGGTCGCCGGGATTTTTCGTATAAATCAGCTGATTCACATTCTAACACGTTGACAGCTTTTTCAAAATTCGTTTATATTTGTTGTCCGATCAGAGAAATCCGGTATGGATTTCGTCCAAGCTAAAAAATGGAAAAGGGGAAAATATGAAAAAGATGCACAAGAATCTCTTCTTGGCCGCAGTCTGTTCGAGTGCGATGCTCATGGCGTGTTCCGGGGATTCGGCAACCAATTACACGACCAGTGACTCCGACAAAATTGCTGAACAGGACTCCGTCTTTAGCCGCGACTCGGTAGATGTCAAGGTGAAAGACAAGGATTCGGCCAAGGACAAAACTTCGACGAAGGAAAAAGATTCGACGAAGGACAAGGATTCGGCGAAAGATAAAGATTCGGCAAAGGATAAAGATTCAGAGAAGAACAAGGATACGGAGAAGGTCAAAGATACGGTTGTTGTCAAGGACACGGTCGTTCTCAAGGATTCCGTAAAAACAAAGGACACGGTCTTTGTCAAGGATTCTGCGGATGCTGAAAAAACGGAGTTTGTCATCGAAAACGCCGCAATCACCGGCGTATCGCAGAAGGGCCCTTTTGCGAAGGGCTCCAGCGTGACCGCTTTTGAACTGGATGGCTCGAACGAGTTGAAGCAGACTGGGCGCTCCTTCAATGGGACGATTTCTTCGGATGACGGCTCATTCAAAATCAAGAACGTTTCCCTTGTATCTTCGTATGTGCATCTAACGGCAACAGGAACGTTCCGTGACGAAATGACTGGAAAAAAATCAGACAAAAACATCACGCTCCGCGCCCTTTCGGACTTGGACGGCGACCGCACCAACGTGAACGTGAACCTGATAACGCACCTGGAATACGACCGCGTGGCGAACCTCCTCGACGAAAATCCCAAGATGACGCTTGCCAAAGCCAAGGAACAAGCAGAAAAGGAAATCTTTGCGATGTTCTATATTGATGCGGACGAGTTCGGCTATTCAGAAGACCTGGATATTTTCGGAACAGACAAAGCCAATGCGGCCCTGCTTGCGGTCTCCGTGATTCTGCCGACCGGCCTCTCCTCAAGCGAAATTATGGAACGCCTTACCGCATTGAGCGAGGACATGGCCGAAGACGGAACCTGGGATGACAAAAAAACGCTGGATTCATTGGCCTTCTGGGCACAAGAAATTGACTTGGGCGGAAAAATGCCGACAATCAGGAAGAACGTCCTTTCCTGGAAAATAAGCGGCGACGTGCCTGACTTTGAAAAATGTGTGCGTCACTTCTGGTCCACTTACTTCGGCCTAGACGATTGTGGCAGCATCGACGTTCCCGTTGGCACGGTAAAGAACATGCCTAAAGGTGTTGCCGTGAAAGATAAAGAAGTCCGCTACACCTGTGTGGATTCCGCCTCGGTCGGTAAAGTTTGGCGCATTGCCGATGATATCGAAAAGGATACTGCGAACCTTGGCCGCGATTTCGAAGAAGGTGAAACGCACAAGGGCATTGTCAACAAGGATAGCTTGTATGTGTTTGACGATGGAGCCTTCAGACCTGCAGGGGACCGTGAAAAATATTTGAACAAAGGCTGCACGGAAGCGATTGAAGGAAAAACTTTCAAGCATGAACATTCCGCTTATACCTGCACGAATGGCTTGTGGGAATTTGATTTGGCAAATTCCGAAAAGGGAACCGTGAAAGACGGTTTCGATGACCATGTCTACAATACTGTCGGTATTGGAGGCCAGGTCTGGATGGCCGAAAATGTGAAGTACTATTTAAATAATAGATTCTACTGCTTCGAGCGAGATGCCGAGAATTGTGAAGGTTTTGGCGCTACGTTTGAGATTGCCGCATTCCATGACGCAGTTGAATTTGATCCAAATTCAAACGAGTATAGAAATCCTACAGGGGATAACGTCAACTATTGTGGCGTTATGAATGGTAAATGCATTCTACAAGAAGAACACCAGGGAATTTGCCCGGTAGGCTTCCATATCCCGAGTGCAGCCGAGTTTGAAGAATTGATGGATTATGTGGACCTGTTTAATGGCGACGAAGATGTGGCCACTTCCTTGAAGTCGAAAAATGGATGGATAGAAAAGGACGCCGCGGGAACGGACCGTTTCGGATTCCATGCGTACCCTGCTGGATACGAAAATACATACTCCAACCGTAAAACAGTGGCCGACATGGGCGTTGAAAGTACATTCTGGATAAAATTGGATAAAAATGTGGGTATTAATTCACCCAATGCCCGTTATTTCTCTTTGGATGCGACATCTGCATCGTTTAAAAAGCAATCGCTTGCCGGTGATCTTCACTATGCCCGCTGCCTGAAGAACAAGAACAGTATTTAATCACAACACTTCAAACTACTTTCCGTGAAGGGGGCGCGTTGACGCCTCCTTTTTTTATATTTTAACCAAAGGACAAAAATCCATGATCAACACGACCCTCTGCTATATCGAACAAGACGGAAAATACCTGCTCCTGCACCGCGTCAAGAAAAAGAACGACATCAACAAGGACAAGTGGATAGGTATCGGCGGAAAGTTCATGGAATGGGAATCCCCGGAAGACTGCATCCGCAGGGAATGCCTCGAAGAAACAGGCCTCACCCTGATCCGGCCCAAGTACCGCGGTATCGTCACGTTCATCAGCGACGGTATGGACCAGACGGAATTCATGCATCTGTTCACGGCCACGGAATTCTCGGGGGAACTCAAGGAATGCGACGAGGGGAACCTGGAATGGGTAGACAAGGCGAAGGTCCGCGAACTCCCCCACTGGGACGGCGACCTGATTTTCCTCGCGCTGCTCGAAAGGGGCGAGCCGTTCTTCTCGCTCAAACTGACCTACGTGGGGAGCACCCTGACCGAAGCCCTCCTGAACGAGGAAAAAGTGACGCTTTCGGACTTCGTATGCGAAAACAAGGCATAATTCCAGACAAATTCAAGCCGTTTTTTTGAATTTTCTCCGCCAACTGCGGCCAATTTTCGTAAACTCAAATTTACAAATAAGCGTTTCAAGTTGTGATTTTTTCAACAAAAATCAAAAAAAAGTAAACTTTTATACAAAAACGTGACAAAACATCGAAATTTATTTCCTATATTAAAATCATACTCCAAACCAACCCCATAGAAGCCGACCTAGCAATAGGTCGACTTCTTCATTTTTGGGGAATGTCCGGATTTAGAACAGGAAACCGCCAAAACGGGCGATGACGCCGGCAAAAACCACGCTGACCATGGTCATAAGCTTGATGAGGATATTCAGCGAAGGACCTGCGGTATCCTTAAACGGATCGCCCACGGTATCGCCAACGACGGCGGACTTGTGCGTATCGGAGCCCTTGCCGCCGTAGTTGCCCTTCTCGACAAACTTTTTCGCGTTGTCCCAGGCTCCGCCCGCATTGTTGAGCATCGTCGCAAGGGCGAATCCGCTGGCAAGACCACCGACAAGCAGGCCGAACACGCCCGCGACACCCATGAACAAGCCGACAACGACCGGGACGACCACGGCAATCAACGACGGAAGCACCATCTCGCGCTGCGCACCGGCAGTCGATATCTCGACACAACGCGCATAATCGGGTTGTCCCGTACCTTCCATGATGCCCGGAATCTCGCGGAACTGGCGACGGACTTCCTCCACCATCGCGCTCGCGGCACGGCCCACGGCCTTGATGGTCAGCGCGCAGAAAATGAATCCCATCATCGCGCCGATAAAGAGACCGCCGAGCAGCATCGGGTTCATGAGATTTAGGTTGTACACATGCATGAAATCCGTGTAGTTGACGCGGCTCGCCACCATGCCGATCAGGTCGCCGTTAGCCGAAATGGCACGGGTGCCCTCGTCCAAAAGCTTCACGCCAGGGATATTCCCGACAACCTTCATCAGGTCGTCGGCGTGGTTCACGAACGCAACACTCCCCACGCGCCATACGCCTTCGGCGGAAGACGCGAGATGGCCAATCCAAATCTTGATTTCTTCAACGTAAGACGCAAGCAACGCCATCGCAGTCAAGGCCGCAGAGCCGATAGCGAAGCCCTTGCCCGTTGCCGCCGTCGTATTCCCGAGCTGGTCGAGTTCGTCGGTACGCGCACGTACCTTCTCGTCAAGCCCAGCCATCTCGGCATTACCGCCAGCATTATCGGCAATCGGGCCGAACGCATCCGTGGCCAGCGTGATGCCCAACGTACTGAGCATACCGACCGCGGCAAAACCGACACCGTAAAGGCCCATGGCCATGTTCTGGAAGCCGCCCGCACAGCCGAACGCGGCAATAATGCCGATGACAATCGTCACCACGGGAAGCCCCGTCGAGAACATGCCCACGGAAATGCCGTCAATAATCGTCGTCGCGGCTCCGAGCTTGGCCTGCCCCGCAATCCCGCGGGTAGGCTTGTAGGCGTCGGAAGTGTAGTATTCGGTGAACTGGCCAATCAGCACGCCCGCGGCAAGCCCCGAGAGCACGGAGCCAAAAATGCCGAGCGAGATGAAATCCAGTTTCACAAGTACAAAGAGCGTAATCAGCACCAGGATGGACGAGCCGAGTGTTCCCGTCAAAAGCGAGCGCAGCAGCGACTTGGTGTCGGCATCTTCCTTGGTCCGCACCATGAAAATTCCGACAATCGAGAGAACGATGCCGATGGCAGCGACGAGCATCGGCGAAATCACGTAGGTCAGCCCGCCCGGAAGCGCTGCACCCAGCGCTGCGGTGGCGAGGATGGAGCCGCAGTAAGATTCGTAGAGGTCGGCACCCATGCCGGCCACGTCGCCGACGTTGTCGCCCACGTTGTCCGCAATCGTCGCCGGGTTGCGCGGGTCGTCTTCCGGAATACCGGCTTCCACCTTGCCGACAAGGTCGGCGCCGACATCCGCGGCCTTCGTGTAGATGCCGCCGCCCACGCGCGCGAACAGCGCCTGGAGCGATGCGCCCATGCCGAAGGTAAGCATCGTCGTCGTGATTTCGACCATCTTGCCGTGACGCCAGGCTTCGTTATTGATAAGCGCATCCGACCAGCCGCCTAGCGAAAGCTTGGCGGCGATATCCGCGCCGAAACCGAACACGTTGTTATCGTAGATGTAGTTGAGCGCGAAGAACCAAGCCGAAATGTCGAGCAGGCCGAAACCCACAACGACAAGGCCCATCACCGCACCGCTGCGGAACGCGATAACCAGCCCGCGGTTCAGGCTACTTATCGCCCCCTGCGCCGTACGGGCGCTCGCGTAGGTGGCCGTCTTCATGCCCAGAAAACCGCAAAGACCGCTGAAGAAGCCGCCCGTAAGGAAGGCCACCGGCACGAACGGGTTCTGGATCTTGAAGAAGGCAAGTGCCACGAAAATGAGGAACAGCGCGACAAACACAATCGACACCGTCTTGTACTGCCGCCTCAGATAAGCGTAGGCACCCATGCGGACATACCGAGCAATGGATCGCATCTTGTCGGTGCCGGACGGTTGCTTTATCATTTTCTTGAAGAAATTGTAAGCCATGCACAAGGCCAGTACGGCAGCAACAGGAACGAAATACCAATAGCTTGGAATCGTGATCATGTGGACCTCATTTTGGGCAGATTGATTATGGGAAAAAAGCCTAGAATTAATCTATCACAAAAAAATCCAAATGAAATATGTTTTTTAATTATTTGCAAAAAAATGTCAATACACAAAAAAGCATTATTCCAAGTTGTACGAAGTTTTTTTATCAAGGGATTTTTGGAATTTTTTCTACAACGGTTTGCCGCGGCGCATGGCGCGGATATTCTTCGGAAGCACTTCCTTGTGCCACTTGATCCATTCATCGTAATAGATGTAATGCCGTTCGCGCTGCCGGAACGTCCGACCATGGACGACCCGGCGTCCCCCTCGTTCTTCAACCGGAACGACAATATGCAGGCACTCATGGTAAACGACGCCAGCCACCGCATAGAACGGGCAGTTCGCGGCGTCGTAGCCCCTGCTGATGCTAATCAAGTGGAAATCTTCGCCCGTGATGGGGTCCTTGCGGAGCGAATGGAAGCTGAGACCGCCGACGCGATTGCTCCACGTGATGCGGCACGACAGCGCCCCCTCAAAATAAGTCTCGTTGATGGCGGCCAACACCTGGGACAAGTTGTGGTACTTGCCCTGCGGGCAGATCGGCGGGATGCGGCCCTTGCTCTCGACAGGCTTGTCTCCACGATCGACCAGGACTTGGTCCACCACGGCCCAGAAGCGCGTCACGAGGTCCTTCGTCAAAGCCTTGTTCTTCGCCGTCTTGCGACGAACAGCATGCTCGGCCCATTCTGCAGCCAGCTCTCGCGCCGGCGCGAACTCCGGGCCCTTCATGTATTCGGGGAGCACCACCTCCGGGTGACCGAAAAGGAACGCCCCCTTGCAGCGAATGCTCTTCTTCAATAGCGGACTGTAGTGGAAGCGCACGAGCCCGTTGGCCGAGCAGTTCGGCGAGATGCCTGAATTGCGCGCAGCCTCGGGATCCGCCTTAGGCGCACCGAACAGGTCCATCTGGAAATCAAGCAGGCCCATCAGCGCAGCGCCCCTTCGAAGGCATTCATCGAAAGAAGCCCTCCAAAAAAGGATTCAGGAAGCATGAGCGGTGCGTAATGTTCGGAGATGCCGTAAATCGCGTCCTCGATGTTGTCGGGCAGGTACACGATGTAGCTGTCGTTCTTCTCCGTTTTGAGGAACTCGGGCGTGCAATACTTGGAATCGGTCTCGCTGAAGTACATGCGGCAGGAGACGGGCCGTATGGGATAGATGTTGCAGTCGCCCTTCCCGTCCGAAAAGGGGCACGGGACCCATTCGGAGAAATATCCGTGGAGAGCCAAGTCCTCGGACTCATCCTCGGACGGGTTCTCTTCGTGGAACTTGTTGAAAATCTTCTCGAAAAGCGCAGAACGCGCCTGGCAGGCCTCCATCACGGAAACGAGGCTATCGTGACGGCGCAGTTCCCCGTATATATAAATCAGTTCGAACGGCGAGACCGACATGGGGTAATGGTGGCAGCAGTTACCGCAGGCGGCCCTGCACTGGATAGGACGCGGTTGCTGGGGCAACACGGCTGCCAAGTAGCGGGCAAAGTTCTCGTGGAACGCCTTGGTGAAAGCAATTATTTCGGGCATCTGCTCGGACAAATTATCCAGTCCGATAGCGCTTTCCCTCCCAAGAGCCTTAGCCAAGGCATCAAGGCGGTCCCTCTCGGCAAGCAAGAGGGCAGAAAGGCGCATTTCGGCATGCCGGTAGGCCTTTGTGGGGAAATAATCGCGATACATGTCCATCTTTGACCAAATATATTTTTATGAAAAGCCCAAAACTACCCGCATACTCCTTTTTAGCAAAAAAAAACGGGCACTTGTAACAAAAAACAAATATTTTTGAATTAAAATGTTATCTTTAATGGAAACAGGAGTGTCGAGAAAAAATATGAGACGCGCTAAGTATGTTCAATTTTTTGCACTCGCCGCATTAATTGCGACCAGTGTCGTCGGATGCAACATTTTCAATCCCGGCGGCAAGGAGCATATCAGTGATGACGATACGGACGCCCTCGTCTACGAAGGGTACATCGACATCCAGAAATCGGAATATACCCGAGCAGCCCAGAATTTTTCGAAAGCCATCAAGTCCGACTCCTCATGTTCCAAGGCTTGGTACGGACTGGCCAAGGCGGTTCTAAACCAGTATGGCCTGAACGTATTCGAAATGCTCAAATACTCCAAGACGGAGAACAACACCAACGGGTTCATGACAATGCCTGACGAATCCGTAGAGAAATACCGCGTAGGCATTGACACCGTGCTCAAGGTTCTTGACCAGTTCATCGACCGCGACACGACGAACCGCACAGACAAGAAAATCCGCTTTTCTACCGTCGCAAACAGCTATACCATACTCCAGCTGACAAACGTCGCCATTCTAATCCGCAAGGCTAACTCCGACGCCGAAACCATGTTCAGCTACGACGGTTCGTCCAACCAGATAGCCATCGACTGGAGCAGCCTCCATAATCTGCCAACAGACGAAGCCATGCAGACGGTAACCTCGCTTGCCGCAAGCGCCGAAGCCCTCAAGGCCGACCCGGACAACACCTTCCCCATCTTCCGCAGTTTCCTACCCGGTGCGGACACCGTCCCGGACGACGAGTTTAGAGAAGGATCTCTTGCCGTCACCGACCAAATTATCAATATGTCCGACAACCTGAACGAAAATCCGGACCGTGCCGAAGTGTTCATCAGGGCCGGAAACGGAATAGACGACGACGGAGACGGATGCGTCGACGAAGAAGTCTGGGACGGGCAAGACAACGACGGAGACGGAGAAATCGACGAGGACCAGCGTCCTGGATCGGTGCTCGTCTACAAGAGCCATACAGACCGACGCGCAGTCGCCTCCTTGAAGATTCCCGAAGGGAGCATATACGAAACGCTAGACATCGACATGAATGGAACGGCGAAGGAAACCGACGAATGGGAATTCGTCTACGCCAACCCGGATGACCGCAACTCGCACAAGAACCACCGCCTGAAATTCGCCAAGAAGATCAACTTCGTACCTGGCCCGGGCGGCGACATGGTCAAGAACAAGGAACTCGCCCGACTGGACAACGACATAAACAACATCCGCTACGACCTCGCCTGGCGCAAGGCCAACATCGGCGGATGCTGGGAGAACTACAGCGAATCAGACTTCATCAACTGGTTCCAAGGGAGGAACTAGGCAATGAAAAAAACGATTGTACTGCTCTTCGCTCTCGCCCTTTCCACAGCAGCCTTCGCCGCAAAGGCTCCTACGCACCATTCCATCCGCGCCGAATCCATGGGTAACGCCCATGTCGCCGTCGTGGACGACAAGGAAGCCATCTACTTCAACTACGCAGGCCTCTCGCAAATCAACCGTCTGGGCAACTACGAGAAGCGCCCCGAACAGGGATACTACCCGCGCAACTACTTCGACATGCGACTCAACGCCGGCGGGGCCGGTCCGTTCGAATCGTATTTCTCCACCTACCAGGATGCGAAGGATCTGCAGAAGCTTTACAACCGCGTGAACAAGGCTGCCGACGAGACAGGACTTTCACGGACCAACCTGTTGCTCGACACGCTCGCTGCCCACCCGGAACTGGTGCATACGCTCAACAGCTACGACCACAAGGCCCTCTCCATGAAACTCAAGATGGACGCGGAACTGGCACTGCACAACTTTGGCGGAGCCATCTGGGTCGACGGAAACGCAGCCCCCTACATCGACGCAGGCCTCGTTCTCCCCTACCTCACCATCGACACGTTCTACGTGGACGCCGTGATGCAGGGCGGTATCGCCTACGACTTCACCAACGAGTTCTCGATCGGTATCGGCGTCAAGGGCGCAAAACGTCAGAAGGTCGAAATGATCGTCATGGACATCGCAAACTACGAGACCATCAACGACACGCTGCAAGACCGCTTTGACGATGCAGAGAAACACATTTTCGACAAGAAAACCATTTCCATGGGCATGGACTTCGGTACGCTGTGGCAGGCCACCCGCGAAGTGCGCCTGGGCCTCTCCCTCCGCGACGTATACTTCAAGGAACTGGCCGGCGACAAAATCACTCCGGACCTCACGGTGGGCGTGAACTACAGCCCCAGGTTTTTCAATGTGAACACGGCCTACGCCCGCAAGTTCAACATCGCCTGCGACTTTGCCGACGCCTTTGACAGCGACCGCAACTACAAGCTCATGCACCACTTCAACTTCGGTTTCGAAATTGAGCAAGTGCTCCTCGCCTGGCCGGGACTCAACAACCAGCTCAGGGCTCTTTCCGGCCGTCTGGCAGCCGGTTTCAAGGGCGGGTATCCAACCTTCGGTGCAGGCGTCGAAGTACTCCACGTACTCACACTCGAATTCGCCACATGGGCCGAAGAACGCGGCTACTACACCGGACAGGACGAAGAACGCATCTATATGGGCCAAATCAGCCTCGGATTCTAGCCAAGGCAAGAAATCCAGCCCTTCTTGATATTGCAAAAGTGGCGCAAAATTTCTAAATTGCGCCCAAATTGAACGTTTTCTTTCAAGAAGAGCAATATGGATCAAACAAAAATCAGAAACGTAGCCATCATCGCCCACGTCGACCACGGTAAAACGACCCTGGTGGATCAACTTCTCAAGCAGTGCGGAACCTTCCACGAAGGTGAAGAAGTCAACGAACGCGTGATGGACTCCGACAACCTTGAACGCGAACGCGGCATCACCATCCTCTCCAAAAACACGAGCGTCATGTACAAGGGATATCGCGTGAACATCGTCGATACCCCGGGGCACGCCGACTTCGGTGGCCAGGTGGAACGCGTGCTCGGCACGGTTGACGGTGTGCTTCTGGTTGTCGATGCGTTCGAAGGCCCTATGGCCCAGACGCGTTTTGTGACCCAGAAGGCTCTTGAACTCGGACTCATCCCCATCGTGGTGGTAAACAAAATCGACCGCGACGGCTGCAACCCCCACGGCGCTCTCGACAAGGTATTCGACCTGTTCTGCGAATTGGACGCCAACGAGGAACAGCTGGACTTCGACAAGGTGTTCGGCTCTGGCCGCAAGGGCATCTGCAAGGCCGAAATGGAAGATCCGGACGGCGACTTCAGCATTCTCATGGACAAGATTATCGAGCGCATTCCGGCTCCGAAGGGCGACCCCGCCGCCGAACCCCTGCTGCAGATTGCCTCGCTCGAATACTCCACGTTCCTCGGCCGCCTAGCCGTGGGCCGCGTGCAACAGGGTACAATCAAGCCGAACCAGACCTATGCCCAGGCCTTCACCGATGGCACCGTGAAGACCATCCGCCCGCAGAAGATTCTCCGCTATGAAGGCCTCACCCCGAAGCCGGTCGACGAAGCCGGTCCGGGCGAAATCATTCTCATCGCAGGTCTCGACACCTTTGATATCGGTGACACCATCAGCGCCACCAGCAACCCGAAGCACCTGCCCCGTATCCATATCGACCCGCCCACCATCTCCATGATCTTCACCGTGAATACCTCGCCGCTCGCCGGCAAGTACGGCGGAAAGTTCATGACAGGTAACCAGCTCCAGGAACGCCTGGAACGCGCCCACATGGCGGACCCCGCCCTCCTGGTTGAAAAGGTCGACGGCGCATCCACGTTCAAGGTGTCGGGCCGTGGCATTCTGCACCTCACCATCCTCGTAGAGAACATGAGGCGCGAACTTTACGAATTCACCATCGGATCCCCGCAGGTGATTTTCCAAAACGACGAGAACGGCAAGCTCCTCGAACCGGTCGAAGACTTCAAGGTCGAAGTGCCGAACGAGTTCAGCGGCGCCTGCATCCAGGAAATCCAGCAGCGCAAGGGCGAAATGGTCAACATGGTCACCGACGACAACGACCGCGTCTCTCTTGAGTTCATCGTGCCGAGCCGTGGCCTTATCGGTATCCGTCCGAAACTCCTGTCCCTTTCCAAGGGTTATGCCGTCACGCAGTCCTTCTTCAAGGAATACCAGCCGTACAAGGGAGAAATCCCGACACGCATCAATGGCGTGCTTATCGCGAAGGAACCGGGCGAAGCCGCCAGCTACGCGCTTTCCAACCTGGAAGACCGTGGTTACCTGATCATCGGCCCCGGTGCAGAAGTCTATCCGGGCATGATCGTGGGTGAACACAACCGCGACGTGGACATCACCGTGAACGTCACGAAGGGCAAGCACCTCACCAACATGCGATCCAAGTCCGCCGACGACATGATTCAGCTGACCCCCTACCGTCGCATGACTCTCGAAGAATGCGTCACCTTCATCAACGAAGACGAATGCATCGAAGTCACGCCGGAAGTGCTGCGTCTGCGCAAGACAGAACTCGACCCCATCAGGAGAAAGCAGCTCTCGAAGCGCCCCGCTGAAGAAGAGTAAGTGAGAGGCTAGAGACTAGGATCTAGAGGCTAGGAGGTTCTCGGAATTGTCATTGCGAGGGGTGAAAAACCCGAAGCAATCTACAAAAACTTAAGAAGCCCCGCATGCGGGGCTTTTCTTGTGTAAGTGAGAGTTGAGGATCTAGGGGCTAGGATCTAGAGACTAGGGAGAAATATCACGGCTTCGCCGTCTTATATTGACGCACGAAGTGCGTGATTCTTTTCACTAGCCTCCCACCTAAAGGTGGCCATGCCCACATAAGTGCTTCCCCAAAGGGGATAACTCTACTAAGGTGCTAAAGCACCAAGTATCGTATAAAAGCACTAAGTGGTCAAAGGTAGTCTCTATTCTCGAGCCTCGTGCCTAACTACAGTCTCTTGAGTACTGCGGCAGCGTGGTGGATAAAGCCTTCTTCGTTTGCGACGGCGGCAATCGCCTTCGCATTCTTTTTGATGGCCTTCTCGCTGTAGCGGATGATGCTCATGCGCTTGAGGAAGTCGTACACGCCAAGCGGGCTGAAGAAGCGACCCGTGCCGTTGGTCGGCAACACATGGTTGGGGCCCGCAAAGTAGTCGCCCACCGGTTCGCTGGACCACGGGCCGATAAACACGGCACCCGCATTCTCGATCTGGGCCGCCATGGATTCGGCTTCGCTAGTCATCACTTCCAAGTGTTCCGGAGCGATGCGGTTCGCAATTTCCACGCCGTCGAACCAGTCCTTCACCAGAAGGATGCGGCCGAAGTTGCCGAGCACCTTCTCGAGGAGTTCGCGCTTCGGGGAATTTTCGACCTGGATGTCCACACAGGCGCTAATCATCTGGGCGGTTTCCATGTTGTCGGTAATGCAGATGGCAGCCTCGAAGCCGGAACCGTGTTCCGCCTGGGAGAGCAAGTCAGCCGCGACAAAGTCCGGATCGCAAGTATTGTCAGCCATCACGAGCACTTCGCTGGGGCCAGCCACCATGTCGATATCCACGACGCCGAAGACTTCCTTCTTGGCGATAGCGGCAAACACGTTGCCCGGGCCCACAATCTTGTCGACGCGTTCTACGACAGTCTTGCCCTTCGCATCCTTCGCACCATAAGCAAGCAGGCCAATCGCCTGAGCGCCACCGATGTGGTAGACCTCGGTAATGCCGAGTTCCTGGAGCACGAAAGCCACAGCGCGGTTGATTTCGCCCTTGATGGGTGTGACAACCACGATGTCTTCCACGCCGGCAACGAGAGCCGGGACCGCGTTCATGATGACGGTGCTCGGGTAGATGCCCGCACCGCCCGGCACGTAGAGGCCCACGCGCTTCATCGGGCGGATACGCTGGCCGAGAACCACGCCGTCCTTCCCTTCCATGAGCCAGGATTCTTCCATCTGGTTCTGATGGAAATCGCGCACGTTCTTGATGGCCTGCTTTAGTGCCTTCTGGAGTTCCTTCGGGCACTTGGCAGCAGACTTCGCGATGGCGGAAGCCGGAACGCGGAGGTTCTTGCCTTTGAGGCCGTCAAACTTCTGGGCGTATTCGGTCGCCTTTGCGATTCCGCCCTTCTTGATGTCGGCAAGAATCAGCATCACCTTGTCGTGAATTTCCTTGCTCGGGGCGACTTCGCGCCCGCAAATGCGTTCAATTTCAGCAGATTTCGGAGTAACCTTAACAATTTGCATAAACTACTTCCTCTTCTTCGCAGAACGGGTAATGTCGGCAAGGTTCCTCACCTTGCGGGCACTCAACTTCTTGGCCTTCTCGGGAGCGGGTTCTTCTTCCTTCACGGCGGCCTTCGTGGCAACCGGCTTCACGTCGATATGCTTGTACGCACTTTCGATGACTTTCTCGTCCACGAGAATCTTGTATGTCAGGCCGTCGACAAACGCCATCCAGCTCGCCTCGATGATGTTGCTCGAGACGCCGACCACGTTCCAGTAGCCCCTCTCGTCGCCAAACGTCGTCCACACGCGCACGGTAGCGTCGGATGCCACCTTGGAACCGAGCACGCGCACCTTGTAGTCGTCGAGCTTGACCTTCGCCATGTTCGGGAAGAACGGTAGCAAAGCCTTGCGCAGCGCCGCATCGAGTGCGTTCACCGGGCCGTCGCCTTCGCTCACCTGATGGCTGATCTTATCACCAATCTGGAGCTTGACGGTCGCCTGCGAAACGGACACGCCCTGTGGGGTCTTGTCTTCAATCACGCGGTAGCCCAGCACCTTGAACGGTTCCTGCACCATGCCCAAGTGGCGGTACACGAGCAGCTTGAAGCTCGCCTCGGCACTGTCAAAGTGCCAGCCGGCGTTCTCGCGTTCCTTGATGAGCGTGAGGAGCTTGCCCACCACCGGGTCCTTCTTGTCGATGCCCGGCTTGATGGCCTTGAGCTTTTCCACGACGAGGGAACCGCCCGCCTGGTCGCTCGTGACGAACACGCGGTCGTTGCCGACTTCGTGCGGGTCGATATGCTCGAAACTACGGCTGACCTTCATCACGCCGTCGATATGGGCACCGCCCTTGTGCGCAAACGCCGCATCGCCCACGTACGGGGCATGCACGTCGCTCGGCAGGTTCACAATCTGGTCCACGTTGCTGCTCAACTGGCGGAGCCTTGCAATCTTTTTGGCGGCAAAGAACTTCGCGCCCATCTTGAAATGGAGGTCGGCAGCGATGGTCGTGAGATTCGCGTTTCCGCAACGCTCGCCGTAACCGTTCACCACGCCCTGCACCATGGTAGCGCCGCTCTTCACGGCAAACAGGCTGTTGCACACGCCCAGGCCCGCGTCGTTATGCACGTGGATGCCGATAGGAGTCGAAACGACCTTCTTCACGTCCTTCACAATCTTCTCGAGTTCCCACGGCATCGTGCCGCCGTTCGTGTCGCAAAGCACGATAAAGTCCGCGCGGCCGCGTTCAGCCGCCTTCAGCGTCTCGAGAGCGTATTCCGGGTTCGCCTTGTAACCGTCAAAGAAATGTTCCGCATCGTAAATCACCTCTTCGGAATGGTCCTTGAGGTAGTCGACGGAAGATTCGATCATGTCAAGGTTCTCTTCGAGCGTCGTGCGGATAACGTCGGTGACGTGCAAATCCCAGCTCTTTCCAAAAATCGTCTTGACCGGAGCGCCCGACTTCACGAGCGCCTGCAACAGCGGGTCCTTCTCGGGCAATACCTTCGGGCGGCGCGTGGAGCCGAAAGCTGCAATCTTCGCATGCTTCAGCTTGACTTCCTTGATCTTCTGGAAGAATTCCTCGTCGGTCGGGTTGCTCGGATTGGGCCAGCCCCCTTCGATGTAGTCAAAACCGAAATGGTCAAGAATTCGCGCAATCTGCAACTTGTCGGCGAGAGAAAGGCTTATCTTACGGTCTTGGTTACCGTCGCGGAGGGTCGTGTCGTATAAAAAAACTTTCATGCGCGTAAAGATAGAAAATAGACGAGAGACGAGAGACGAGAGACAAGAGATATTGCAGAACTTCGAGCTTAGAATATGAGAATTCAATTAGATTTGGATAGTTTTGCTCACAGAAATGTGATTTTCATCCCATTTTTAAAGCCATCCCTAAAGCAATCATTCAGACCGCCAAAATTTAAGCTATTTTTGTAATGACATATTTAGAGAGTTTTGCTCTTGTTCTCTGTGTGAAATCTAGACAATTTCCCTGAACGAGAATAAGGCGAACGCTCACGTAAATGCGTTTATTGAGCCGTTTATATCGGTTTTTTTGGCGTATTTCGACAGATGCAGGTTGCATCATCGCACCACTGTCACCCTGAAGCATAGCGACAGGGTCCATTGTGGCGATATAAGCCAGCGTTCTTGTCGCCCGCTTTGGGGCGTGGGTCGTTTGTGTTTATCGTTCAAAGGCAGTCTAGAGCCTCACACAGATAAATGCAGCGATCTACGCCTTTTTTGTACACACAACATAGGCAAAGATTTTAGCAGACCAGGGCAAATTCCAAGAGCTTTAAACAACGGAGGTTGCCATGGCTACCAAATACACATTCACCATTAAATTCCTTAAGAATTTCTTTGGGCCGATTACAATTGCCATGATGCTAGCCTTGACGGCTTGTACAAGCGAAAAGAACAGCGATGGTGGCGTCATCAGCATTGACGAAAATGAACAAACATCGAATGCAAATGGAAACAATAATCAAATTAATATCGATTCACTTGTTGATGTACTTCGTAATCAAGTAACAACTCCGCCTCCCACAACGCCCTATATAGACTCATCTTACAAAAACAATCTCAACAACAACGAGGCTTGGAAGGATTCCGTTCAACAAATTATAGACAGTCTCAAAGGGGAACGTAAAATAAATTCCAATGACTCTGCATCTAATGGCGAAGAAAATGAAAGCGACAAGCAAACTCTCTATGCATTAGACTTTGGCAAAGAAGAAATTTATGGAGCATTTGCCAACCAATATTCACTAATGTATAAAGATGAAATTCCAATTCCTAACGATGATTACGGAGATACAATTGGTGTGCTCTTTCCTTTTCCCATTGCCATAAGCAATATTTGCGATAGCATAACAAAATCGTGTAACAATCGCAAAATAATGATAAAATCCTGGATTTCAGGATATACAGATACAGCAACCATTACAAGAACTATTAGTCGCGATACAGTTCTGACACCCATGTTCACATTTAACGATGATGCATTAATTGCACTAACCTCGCCCAAACAAGCTCAAAGGCAAATTGAGGCTTATGAAATTGAAAAAGACAACAAACATTTATTTCATACAGAATCAAAAAACGTAACAATTTATCCTATGCAAATATTTGGCGAAGATCCAATTGCTTTTGAAGACCCCTATAATTGGTTAGGCGTATGGGTTACTCCGTGGGCAGATTCCATATCAAACATTGTTGAAGAAGTAAGAAAAAAACTTCCCAATGAGGAATTACGGGTTTATCAAAGTTATGATATGTTTCAAAATTATGAAGATTCAAATGAATTAAGCATGTGGCTTGTAATTAATGCTATTTTTGAGGTTCTTCAAAGTCGCAACATCAAATATGTACAAGACGCTGGAGCTACTGGGTTTATCGGTCAAAAAATAAATTATCCCGTGGAAACGCTTCGAAAAAAACAAGGCATATGCATAGAAACAGCAGTCTTGTTCGCATCCGTTTTAGAGAGAATCGGATACCACACATCAATCATGCTAATCCCAGGACATGCATTTGTTGGATGGCTTAAAGAGCACAAAACCAATCCCTCATTTGAAGATTTCAACGTTATCGAAACTACAATGATTGGCAATCAAAAATGGACAATAGAAGACGCCATTAAAGAAGGAATACAAAAATATTGGGATCCACTGCAAAACGGAAGTTATGCAATTGAAAATGTTATAAATGTTTCTATTGATACTATACGAGCAAAGGGAATTCTCCCCAACGACATCCCCTAACTATTCATTCAATTCAAACGAAAGCAATTATTCGACACCATAATGGTTTTGCAAAAACACCCTTCTAGTCAATAAGGCAATCTTTTTTCTACATACAATACCACAAAACCCTCGGCAGAACCGAGGGTTTCGTTTATTCTCTAAAGAAGAATTACTTCTTCTTGCAAGCCTTACTTGTACATGTACACCTTGCCGTTGGGGAACTTGAATTCCTGCATTCCGGCGGTGTTCACCTGGCTCACGGACTTCACGTCGCCACCGTAGAAGATGGTGCTGCCTTTGTATTCCGGCTTGAAAGCCGCATTGTCGGAACCGTACCAGTTGTCGCTGGTGAAGCTTACAGAAGCGCAGTTCGGAGTGTCGGTCGAGTAGTCACCGAAAGCGAGCAGCACGCCGCCAGTAATTTCGAAACCAGTATCGGTGTCGATGAGGCCGCCGGCCATGTTGGAGGGGCATCCGTTGCCGCCGCCCTGCTGGCCACCCATGCCCGGAAAGCCCATACCCATGCCCATGCCGCCACCCTGGCTTTCGTAGCTCTGGCCAGTAATCTCGAGGATAAGCACACCGCCGCTCATCTTGGCGGAACCGTTCGCGTCGAGCACGTCAATCATGTTGCCCTTCGAGGCGATGTAGTGGTGACCGCCGCTAATCACGGCGTGGCCGCTGGATTCGCTGAACATGGAGTACCCGCCAGCATTTTCCTTGGCGCCGCCCGCAGCATTCCAGCCGTCGTTTGTTGCAAACACGGCAGACACGCCGCCCTCAGCGAAAATCTTGTACGCTTCAAGGCCTTCGTAAGCCGTAACGACGTTGACCGTGGAACCCTTCAGGTACAGGGCGGAATCGGCATGGATGCCGTCGTCCTTCGTATTGATGGTCACGTTGCCTGCATTCATGCGAACCTGCCAATGGGTATGCAAGCCATCGTCATCGGATTTCACGTCGATGGTGCCGCCGTTGATGTCGATATACTTGCGGGCGACAAAGCCCTTGCCGGTCGATTCGACCTTGATTTTCGATTCCACGGTGGAATCGCTAACAGTAATGTAATTGGTTGCCTGGATACCGTCATCACCCGCCTTGATGGTGATGTTTCCGCCACTAATTTCAACAAAGCCCTTGCCTTCGACGATGTTGATGCAGGAATCTCGATTGTCCTTCTCGCATTCGTCGCTTTCAAGGCCGTCGCCCTTTTGGGCGGTGAGATTCAAGGTGCCGCCAGAAATCTGGAGGCTACCCTTGCCCTTGATTGCATTTTCGGGTGCGACGACGGTGATTTCGCCATTCTTGATCTTGAGATCGTTGGTGGACTGGATGCCGTTCTTGAACTTACTTGTGACTGTGAGCTTTCCGGCGCCCTTGATGTTCATGTCATCCTTGGCATAGATTACTGCCTTGGATGTATCCGGCTTTCCGCCAACGTTCGTAAACGCATGGCTGCCATTACCGTCTTCCAAAACGTTGGTCGTTCCCTTGACCAGATGGATGACCGCCTTGTCAGCGTTCTTCACGAGAATCGGGGAATTGGAGCTTTTCAGGGTTGCATTGTGGAGATAGATGCCGGTATTACCTTCGTTTTCGGCAGCCGGGGTATTCACCACGACCTGGAAATCAGAGGATTCGCCAGTCACGTAGTAGGCGCCCGGACAGGTAATCGTCGCGCTCTTGTCCGCCACCTCGACACAGCCGTTGTTGTTTTCGACTGTAGCCATGGTGCCGGAAACCTTCAAAAGAATCTGGGTTCCGTTTAAAGTTCTTGCGTCTTCGTTATCGTTCTCGTCGTCGCCGGCTTCACCGTTACCCGAAGGTGTACTGGTTGGGACGATGCCGCTGGAACTGGAAACTGCATTGTCAGGAGTCTGGTTGCTGGAGCCCGCCATGCTAGAACTGGAAGCGCCATCGCCAGGAACTACAGTGCCGGAGCTAGACACGTTACCGGCAGGAGTACCATTGCTTGAAGCCGGAGTTTCGTTGCCAGAAGCACCCATGCTGGAGCTAGACTCTCCAGCGCCTAAAACGTCGCCACCAAGATTATCACCAGCAGACGACGACTCTATCGGATTTATAGCTTCATTACCGGGTTGCGCGACCGAACTTTCTTCGGAACAAGCCACAAAACTTAAAACTGCGGAAACGGCTAAAACGGGCCACTTCATTGACTTCATGAAACAATCCTCCATTGTTTTGTAATATAGATTCATGGATTCAATACCCGAAAATAAGCGCTGTTTCCGCCCAATTTCCGTTGAAGTCAAAACAACATTTTTTTCAACGCGCAAGCGATGTAAAGTGTTAGAAACAAAAGGCCCCGGACGAGCCGGGGCTAAGTTCAAAAAGATGTGATGCCGCTCAAATTTACCTGTGCGGCGCACTCCTTACTTGGCCTGGCGTCACTTCGTGACGCAAGCCAATCGGCTCGGTCATGCCGGCAAGCTAGCTTGCCGTCGCGACACACGCCTTACTTGGCTTTTTTAACAGTCTTCTTGGCCGGAGCCTTCTTGCAGGCCTTCGTGCACTTGCAAGCAGACTTGCAGAACTTCACGTAGGCAGCGAGGGTGTCGCAGAAGACTTCGTCCGGGGTGTTGTCGCCGTTGATGCGGCTGATGATGGACTTGCTGTACTTGCCGAGAACCTTGGCGGTAGATTCCTTGTAAACCTTGAGACGGTTCTTGATGACGGCTTCGTCGGCGTCGTCCTTGCGGCCTTCGATCTTGGCACGGTTCAGGAGGCGGGCCACGATGGTCTTCTCGTCCTTGATGTCGAGCACAAAAATGTGCTTCACGTCGACAACGGATTCGATGAGCTTGACCTGGGCGACCGTGCGGGGAATACCGTCGAGGAGGAGGGTGTCCTTATCCGGGTTTACCTTGTTCGTATTGATGAGGCCTTCAATGAAGCGGCCGAAGATTTCGACAGTGGCTTCGTCCGGAACGAGCAGGCCCTTGCTGGAGTAAGAAGCGAGGAGCTTGCCGGATTCGCTGGAAGGAGCAATGCCACGGAAGATGTCACCCGTGGAAATGTGCTTGAGGGAAGTGGTAGCAGCGAGCTTTGCGCCGACGGTACCCTTGCCGGAACCCGGTGCGCCAAAGATAAGGACTGCAGGAATTTTAGCCATTGTTAGACCTCTTGGGTTTGATTGTTGAAATTCGGGAACAAAGATAGAAAAAAACTAACTGGGCAGCGCCTCGGAAGTGAACTTGAGTTTACCGTCCTCGACTCCGATGGATATTGTCGTGAAGTCATGGAGTTTCCCAAGCAGGAGCCCTTCGGCAATCTCGTCTTCCACGAGACTCTGGATGGAACGGCGGATGGGACGAGCACCCAGTGCGGAATCGTAATTGTGGTTCACAATGAGTTCCTTCGCCTCCTGGCTGATTTCCAGCAGGATGCCGCGATCGGAAATGTTCTTCTGCAAGAACCCCATCTGGATATCCACCACCGAGACCAAGTCCTTCTTCGAAAGCGGGCGGAACACAATCTGCTCGTCGATACGGTTCAGGAATTCCGGAGAGAACACGCGCTTGACTTCGTCCCTGATGGCAGCTTCCATGCGGTCGTAGTCGTCGGTCTCCCCCATCTTGGTAAATCCCATACCACTGCTGTGGCGCACTTCGCGCGCGCCGGCGTTGCTCGTCATGATGATGATAGTATTCTTGAAGTTGATCTTGCGGCCATAGCTGTCCGTCAAAATGCCGTCATCGAGAATCTGCAACAGAAGGTTGTAGATGTCCGGGTGGGCCTTCTCGATTTCGTCGAGCAGCACAACGGAATACGGATGCTTGCGCACCTTCTCGGTGAGCTGTCCGCCGCCTTCCTCGTAGCCCACATATCCCGGAGGCGCACCGATCAAGCGGCTGATGCTGTGCTTTTCCATGTACTCGCTCATGTCGATACGGATCATGGAATCTTCGCTGCCGAAAAGGCTCAGGCTCAGCACCTTCGCAAGTTCCGTCTTGCCCACACCTGTAGGCCCAAGGAAAAGGAAGCTGCCCATCGGGCGCTTGCTGCTGCGGATTCCGGCTCGGGTACGGCGAATGGACTTGACAATCGCATCGACGGCCTGGTCCTGGCCAATGACGCGCTGCTTGATTTCCTCGCCAAGGTGCAAAAGTTTCTGCGCTTCCTCACCAGCAAGGCGGCTCACGGGAATCCCCGTCATCTTGCTGATGACATCACGGATAACGTTTTCGTCGACCACAGGCGTGTTGGCCTTGGCATCTTCAGCCAAAGAACTCTTGCGGTCAGCAATGCTCTTTTCCAGTTCCTCAGCCTTGTCGCGATGCTTTGCAGCCTCTTCGTACAGCTGGTTTGCAATGCATTCGTCCTTCAGCTGGTTCGTCTTGACCAGTTCCTCCTCCATCTGCTTCAAGTCATCGGGGACCTTGATGGAATCGAGACGGACGCGGGCACCAGCCTCGTCCAGCACGTCGATGGCCTTGTCCGGCAAGAAACGTTCGCTGATGTAGCGTTCGGCGAGGGTGACCGCCGCACGGACGGCGTCCGGCGTGTAATGCACGTTGTGGTGCTGTTCATATTTCGCACGCAAGCCCTCCAAGATAAGGACGGAATCCTCGGAATTGGGCGGGTTCACGATGATCGTCTGGAAACGGCGTTCCAGGGCGGCATCCTTCTCGATGTACTTGCGGTATTCATCGATGGTCGTGGCACCAATGCACTGGAGTTCGCCACGGGCAAGCGCCGGCTTGAAAATGTTGGAAGCGTCAAGGCTGCCCTCGGAGCCACCTGCGCCCACAATCGTATGCAGTTCGTCGATGAAAAGGATTACCGAGTTGCCAACGCGCTGGAGTTCCATGATAAGGCCCTTCACGCGTTCCTCGAACTGCCCACGGTACTTAGTGCCGGCCACCATGGCGGCCACGTCCAGCGTGACCACGCGCTTGTTCGCCAGCAAGTCAGGAATCTTCTTCTGTACAATCTTTTGCGCAAGTCCTTCGACAATCGCGGTCTTGCCCACGCCCGGTTCACCGATAAGCGCCGGGTTGTTCTTCTTGCGACGGCAAAGAATCTGGATAAGGCGTTCGATTTCCGCCTCGCGGCCGATAATCGGATCGAGTTTGCCCGCACGGGCCATGGCCGTCAAGTCACGGCCAAAATGTTCAAGTATCGGGGTTTTGGACTTGGACGCCGTCGTAGCAGAGGATCTCGGTTCGTTGCGCATCATGGGCGGGACGTTCCTATCCACGTCCATCGTAGAGGGGTCGACATTCTTGCTCTTGATCTGCTGGAGCATTTCAAGATAGTTGTCAAAAGTAACGTTGTATGTAGAAAGCGTTGCCGCAGCCGGAGTGTCGGTCTGCTGGAGAATGGCAAGCATCAAGTGTTCCGGGCCGATATACTGGTCGCCCTCGTTCTTCGCCAGCTTAGCCGCATTGAAGAGGATGGCCTTTGTCCGGGCCGTAAAGGAGAGGAGACCGCCGCGCTTGTCGCCGCCGATGGTCATGAGTCCGCCGTTCGTCGAAAGGGAACGCTGGACAGTCTCGCCCAGGTCGCTCAGGTTCACCTTAAGTGCGCGGAGCGTCTCGGCTGCATAGCCGGATTCCTCGCGCACAAGACCGAGCAGAAGATGTTCAACCGTAATGCTGTCGCTGCTCAGGTTATGCGCCGCCATACGCGCCGCCTGCAACACAGCCTTCGCCTTAGCCGAAAAAATACCGTTGATATCGGACATTTTACGCCTCCTGAATCAATCCGTTATGCATGACAACACGACGTTTTGCAAAAGACGCCAACTTTTCGTCATGGGTCACGATAAGGAAAGCCTGGTTGAATTTTTGGTTCAAGTCCCAAAAGAGCTGGTTCAGCAAATCCGAATTCGCCTCGTCCAGGTTGCCGCTAGGTTCATCGGCAAAAACGAGGTCCGGATGGTTCATCAACGCACGGGCAATCGCCACGCGCTGGCGTTCGCCACCCGAAAGTTCACGCGACAGATGTTTGAGGCGGTCCTTGAGTCCCACCGTTTCCAAAAGCATCTCAGCGCGTTCCCGGCATTCATGCGAACTCGTGCCCAAAATGCGGCCCGGCACGCAGACATTTTCAAGAGCCGAAAATTCACTCAACAAATGATGGAACTGGAATACGAAGCCCACCTGCACGCGATGGTACATGTCGCGTTCTTCGCCACTGAACTTAGAAAGGGGTTTACCTTTGAAATAAATTTCGCCCGAAGTCGGCGTATCGAGCATGCCGACCAAGTTGAGGAACGTGGACTTGCCCGAACCCGAGGAACCCGTAAGCGCAACGAGTTCGCCTTCGTCCATCGAGAAATTCACACCCTTCAAAATTTCAAGCTGTTCTCCCGTCTCGGAGAAGACTCTACGGAGGTCGACTGTCTGCAATAAACTACTCATGTCTAATCGCCCCCACCGGATCAAGCCGGCTCGCCTTCCAGGCCGGCAACAGCGTTGCAAGCACGCAAAGCGCAATGCCAATCACAAAAATCAGGACAACATCAAGCAGGTGCACGGCTATCGGGAAATAGGGAATCACATAGACATCGCCCGGCAGCTTGATGAAATGGTAAGCCTCCTGCAACTTGCACAGGATAAGCCCGATGGAGCCGCCCACAATCGTGCCGCCCACGCCGATAAAGCTACCCATGAGCATGAACACGCGCATGATGCCCGCCTTGCTAAAGCCCATGCTGCGGAGAATGCCGATTTCCTTTGTCTTGTCGATAACGACCATGATAAGGCTGCTGATGATGTTGAACGCCGCCACCAGGATGATCAAGCAGATAACGGCCGCCACGATGAACTTCTCGTAGTTCATCCACTTGAGGAGCGTGATATTTTTCGACTTCCAGTCTATCCCGTAATAGGGATACGTCAGCCAGTTCGCCATGCTGTCCACCGAAGCCTCGGCAAGCCAGTGATTTTTGACGCGGAACTGGATTCCTGTCACGGCATCACCCATGTTGAGCAGGCGCTGCAACTCGCTGATTCCCACGTATGCAAGGTTTCCATCGTATTCGTAAGTACCCGTCTCGAAAATACCGCTCACCACGCACATCATCATCTTCGGTCCGGCAGAACCGATCATCTCGTCCGGGCTCTGGAACGTCTGCAAAACAAGTTTGTCGCCCACGACGACACGCAGGCGGTTCGCAAGGCCAGAACCAAGAATAATCCCAGGCCGTTTCGTGCCGTTCAGGTCTTCGAGGCTGTCCACGGAATATTTACCGAACTTGATATACTTGTGGATGTCGGTCACGCCCTTCGCCGTCTCGGCGTCGATACCGTAAATCACGATACCGTCGTTCACCTTCTTGCTGCTGATGCCCACCTTGTAAATGATGAACGGGGATGCAGAGGTCACGCTGGAATCGCGCGTCCGCACTTCGTTGATCAAGCTGTCGTAAGCAGTAATCGGAGCCGCGTTGTAGGCCATCAGTTCGAAGTGGGCGTCCTTCCCTATCATCTGGGCGGTCACCTCTTCCTCGAAGCCGTTCACCGCAGCGAGGGCAACCACCAGCGCGAACACGCCGATGGATACACCGAGCATACTGAAAATGCCGATAAGCGATACGAAGAGGCTCTTCCGTTGAGCCCCCAGGTAACGCCAGGCGATGAGCCATTCCAGCTTGTTCATCAGTTAGCAGGTCTCCGGCTTCATGAGCGGGAACAGCTGCACGTCGCGGATGGTCTGCTGGTTCGTGAGCAACATGACCATGCGGTCGATGCCGAAGCCCACGCCACCGGTAGGCGGCAGGCCAGATTCGATTGCGTGCATGAAGTTCTCGTCCATCGGGTGCGTTTCACCTTCACCACCGCGGCCGCGGCGCACCTGGTCTTCCAGGAGCTCACGCTGACGGATGGGGTCGTTAAGTTCGGTATAGGCGTTGCCCAGCTCCCATCCGTTAGCGTAGGGCTCGAACTGTTCGATGAGCCCTTCGATGGTGCGGTGCTTCTTGCAGAGCGGGGTGCTCTCGGTCGGCATGTCCTTGATGAACGTCGGCTGAATGAGCTTGTCTTCCACG
>JAEEGG010001569.1_pt1 | contig 61272 bp, 45 predicted proteins | sample 9134161 | NCBI WGS metagenome assembly JAEEGG01 (sample SAMN16246543, study PRJNA631951) | gut metagenome | biome: gut microbiome; feature: rumen; material: CR-attached | host: Bos | place: Iran: Karaj | collected 2018-10
CCGCCGGCCGGAGCCTGTGCGGAGAGCACGGATGCGAGGAGCAGAGATCCGGCGATGATCGAGCCGGAAGCCAGCATCTTGTTCAGTTTGTGTGTCATACAAATCTCCTTTGTCGTGTTTTTTGTTAGGAAAGTTTGGTTGAGATGTTTGGATAAAAGGGACGTATTTTTTTATTTAACGAATCTCCCGTTCCGTTTATTGCAGGAATAATCGAAAAAAACAACGTTTTTCTGACTTTTTTAGACAAAAACATGTCATGTCCGCCCGGAAAATATCTTCGCGTGATGCGTGAATCGGCTTCTTTTTTATCCGCGGGAAAGCGTTTTCTCCTGTTTCCGGCTTGCATTATTGCTCGGACGGATGTATGTTGTAAACGTTTTTTCGGAATACGGATTTGAAAAAGGTCTTACGGAATCATGCTGATCCTGCGTCAGGGCACACGCGCCGAGCTCATCGTGCGGAAATCGCGTTTCCTCGCCGAAGCGACCCCAGTCGCCTCGCCCGAGGCGGCGCGCGAGCTTCAGCGCGAACGCAAGCGCGTCTACGCCGACGCGAATCACGTCGTGTTTGCGTTCATCTGCGGGCCTCAGGGCGGCGTGATGGGGTGTTCCGACGACGGGGAGCCCTCCGGGACCGCCGGACGCCCCGTGATGGAGGTACTGAAGGGCAGCGGGATCACGAACGTGCTGCTCACCGTGACCCGCTGGTTCGGCGGGACCCTGCTCGGCACGGGCGGCCTGGTCCGCGCCTACACCGAGAGCGCCCAGCTGGCGCTCGCCGACGCGCCTACCGCCGAACTTGTCCCGCTCACGCGTTTCACGCTCGCACTGACCTATCTCCGGTACGAGACCGTGCGCCGCCGTCTCGCGGAATTCGCTGTGACGATTACAAACGAGGAATTCAGCGCCGGAGTAACGCTCACAGGCGAACTTCCGACCGCGAACTTCGCCGCGTTTTCCGCCATGGTCCGCGACCTCACCAACGGCGCGGCCGTCCCCCGCGAACAACTTCCCAACGATGAAGGTGTGATGCCATGAAACGAATTCGGACGATACTGTACGCCATGATCCTGTTCAGCTGCGCGGTTGCGTTCGCGCAGGGGAACCGGGGCGGATTCGGAAACTTCGGAAACCGCAACGGCTTCGGCGGAGGCAGAGGCTTCGGCGGCGGACAATGGAACCGTCCGTCCGGAGCAGGGGCGGTCGTGCAGCCGGAAACGAAGCTGAAACGGCCCTTCGGCGCAGGGCAATACGATACCTCGGCGTTCATGGCGGGCGAGATCCGCGTCAACCTCGTTCTGTTCGAATGCGACGGCAGGATCGATGCCAAATCCGAGACCTGGAGCAAGGACGAGATCGCGAAGGTGATCGGCCACGTCAAAAAAGCCTGCGCGTGGTGGGAGGAGATGTGGAAGCGGAAGAACTACATCGGCAAGCTGCATTTCACGGTCGACGTGGAGCACGCGGAAACGCCGTTCCGGACTTCCTACGAACCGATCACGCACGGCGCGTATCGTGACGACCGGCTGTGGATCGGCGAATTCCTGAACGCGCAGGGGTATTCCGGCGACAAAACCGGGATGCTGTACCGGTATACCGCCGACACGATCGAGAAACACAACGCCGATTTCGCGTTCAACATCTTCGTCGTGAAGGCCGACAACGACCGCGACCACTATTTTTCGGACAATTACCGGTCCTACACCCTGGGGCGGCAGCACGAGGGCGTTTCCGACACCTATATCCTCGTGGCGTACTCCAAAGCCTACGACTGGTATTCCTCCCAGTCCTTCGCGCACGAAATGGCGCACATCTTCGGCGCGGCCGACGAGTATCCGGGGCAAGGCAGGTATACGGACCGCGCCGGGTATTACGGGGTGCAGAACACCAACGCCCCGGACGGCAACCCGGACCGGAACAGCATCGTGCCCAGCCTGATGAACAGTTCGATCTCGACGGCGTTCGAACGGCACGTCACCTCGCCGCAGTCGCTCGAAATGGTCGGCTGGAGGGATTCCGACGGCGACCGGATCATCGACGTGCTGGACGCACCGATCGAGGTCACGGATTTCTCGTCCAGGCTGAAACTTTCCGATTCGAGCTACGAGTTCACCGGCACGTTCACTGTCCAGAAGGTCCCCAACTATAACAACACGAAAGCGATCACGCTGAACTCCGTCGACAGGCTGCTGTACCGGAACGGCGAATCCGGCGAGTGGAAACAGGTCAACGACAAGGACTGGGGCGAGGAAAGCAGGACGATCTCCCATCAGTTCAAACTCCCGAAAAACTCCGTGCTTCAGTGGAAAGTCGTCGATTCCGACGGGACCGCCGAATCGAAGACGTACACGATCGGCGGCGTGCGCGATCCGAAGGCCGGGATCAACCGCCGAACGCAGTCCGCGAAGTTCAGTTTCACCCCTGCCACGCCCGACACCGGGATCGTCAAGTACAGGCTTCGCGTGGACGACAAGGTCTGCGAGCTCGGCGAACAGAGCACCTATACGCTGTCCGGCATCTCGAACGGCAGGCACACGTGGGCGGTCCAGGGCGTCTACTCCGACGGATCCGTCACCGACTGGCTTCCCTGCGGCACATTCACGATGCAGGCGAACTGACCGACCAAACCCCGGCACAGACAACGACATATAACATTCATGATAAAACAGGCCTCCGAACTCATGCCGAACGAAGAAGAAAAAGCCGCGCCGCCCGCGGACACGAATCAGGCAGTCCCGCCCGAAAAACAAATCCCATTGAAGAAGATGCGGAGAAGCTTCTCCCTGTGGCTGCTCAACCTTATCCTGGGGCTTTTCGTCCCCGTCTGGGTTGGCGTCGGGTTTGCGCTCATGGCTTTGTGGAAAGACTTTCCCCCGTTCGTCATCGCGTGCATGTTCGCGGGCTCCTTCGTCGTCTGTGCGCTTGTTGCGCTGGTGCGGCTGATCCGGGCGAAAACGGACGACCCAACGCAGAAACCGGCACTCTTCGTTCTGCTTGTGGTGGATGCTTTTCTGGTATTTCCGATTTCCAATGCGCTCACAGCCCTTCAATTCAAAGTCGATCGCATCTATACTGTGGAAAACATGGCAAAGGTGCGCAATCGTCTGGAAGATTACATCATGGATCATGGCAGTTTCCCGCCTCAACAGGATTTCGAGTCTCTGCTGAAAACACTGGATATCCAAAAGAGCGATTTCCGAAAAACGCTTTTCTATTCCATCGAGTCCGCGGAATATCATGCGCTGGATGGAGCGGCTTTCCAGTTATTGTCTGATCATACGGAACATACAGTTCTTTCTCCTCAGGATTGGGAGGAGAAGGTTTTGACTCTGCCCATCAGAAGGGATTTGTTCAGCGGCTTTGACACTCTTCTCTTTTTGAGAAGGGACGGTTCCGTCGGCCAAGATTACGAATATCTGAAAAACAAAACTCCGACGTCCGAACAGAAAACTGAAGCCGACCAGTCCACACCGGTTTCCAAGGAGACAAAATGAAGAACATACTCACGCATATTCTGCATTTTCTGAAGGACCATTGTTTCGGCATCCTCCTGCTGCTCTACCTCCCTGGCTGGCTCACCGTGCTGGATTTGATCGCAAGCTTTTCGAAGGTGCATCATTCCCCGTATGTCATAGCGGCCCTGCTTACGGTTTCCCTGGTCGTTTGCTCGGTTGCAGAGGCGGTGCGCATGGCCCGGGAGGACGACCTGAAGCTGTCCGTCTTCTGCCTGATCGCGCTGGACATTCTTTTCCTGGTGTTCGTTTTCCCGATGTGCGGCGAACTTCATCTGAAGCAGGATTACAACGATACCCTTTCGAACATGGTTCTCATATACAGGCGCATGAAAGCATATCAAATGGAACACGGGAATTATCCTCCGCAGCAGGACCTGAAATCCCTGCTGAAGACGCTGGACATCAAACAGCGTGATCTCAACGGAAAAGGCTTTTTCTACGACGTCGGCTCCGCGGAGTATCATGCGCCGGAGGATATCGAGGGGCCGAACGATCATTACATGGATCCGGTTTTATCTGTGCGCATCAGAGAGACGCTGTTCGGCAAATCCGACAAACTGCTTGTTCTGAGACGGGACGGCTCGGTCGGATACCATGACGGAAAAATCGGAGAACCGCGCCATGCGCCGCAGGCCGCGGCCGCCGAATCGAAACCGGCGGACGTTCCATCCGCGTCCATCCCGGAGGAGACGGAATGAAAAACTCGTTTTCAACGTTTTTATCGAAGCTTCGGATCAGGTATTTGATCTATCCGCTGGTGTTCATCGTTGCGGCGACTGTTTTCCCGCTGCTGGGGCTCGTTGCCGCAATCGCGATCATCGCGGCGGAAACGCGTTTTCAATCCAAAGCGAAAAAAGAGGAAGAAAAGGCTCCGCCGGACCAGTCTCGTCGACAGACGGCGGGAAATGCCGCGAAACTGGTCCTCCTGCTGCTTCTTGGCGCCCTTTTCATCTTTATCACCGCAAATATCATCAACGCTCTCGGAGAAGCTGTGTTGAAATCGGATAACGCGCTCACGACAGAGAACATGATACGCGTATCATTACGACTGGAAGCCTATAGGACGGAACACGGGAGTTATCCGCCTCAGCAGGACATGCGTTCCCTGCTGGAGACGCTGGGGATCCAGAAGAGCGATTTCCGGAAGACGTTTTTCTTTGACCTCTATTCCGCGACATATCATGCTCCTCCCGAGGATTCGACAGACCCCGAGGACAGGTTCATCACGATGCGCGTCAAATGGCATTTGTTCGAAGGATACGATCATCTTCTCTTTTTGAGAAGAGACGGTACTGTCGGCTCCGAATATCTGAAAAAAAAGACGCAAGAGACTGAACGCACACCGGAGCCCGACCAGTCTGTCCTCTGAAAAAACAGGTCATTTTGTTTTTCGGGGAGCTTGAAAAATGAGTTCCCGCCGTTATTTTATATAACACACGACAAGACCAACACCCGTCTGCCGAAAACACGGACCGACGGAGATTTCCGCCCCGTTTTCGGGGCGACAAACAGAAAGGCTGAACACCATGAAAATCGGATGCGTCAAAGAGATCAAGAACAATGAATTCCGCGTCGGACTCACGCCGGACAACGTCCGGGATTACATCGCCGCCGGGCATCACGTGTACATGGAACGCGGCGCCGGAATCGGCTCCGGGTTCCCCGACAACGAATACGTGGACGCCGGGGCGAGCATCATCGACAACGCGGCGGACGTGTGGCATCTGGTCGACATGATGGTGAAGGTGAAGGAGCCGCTCGAAAGCGAATACGGGCTCTTCCACGAGGGCCTGATCCTCTACACCTATCTGCACCTCGCCGCCGACAGGGAGCAGACCGACGCCCTGCTGAAGGGCAAGGTCAAGGCGGTCGCGTACGAGACGATCCAGGAATCCGACCGCTCCCTGCCGTGCCTCGCCCCGATGTCGCAGATCGCGGGCCGTCTCTCCATCCAGGAGGGCGCGAAGTACCTGGAGAAGAAGTACGGCGGCGAAGGCATCCTGCTGGCTGGCGTCCCCGGCACACCGAAGGCGAACGTGGTGATCCTCGGCGGCGGCACGGTCGGCATGAACGCGTGCAAGATCGCGGTCGGCATGGGCGCGAACGTGACGATCCTCGACATCAACCTGAAGCGCCTCGAAGAGCTCGACAACATGTTCGGCGCGCACATCCAGACGCTGGTCAGCTCGGACAGCAACATCGAACGCGTGCTGAAGGACGCCGACTTGGTGATCGGGTCCGTGCTGATCCCCGGCGGCTCCACGCCCAAACTCTTCAAGCGGCGCTATCTGCCCGAGATGAAGGACGGCGCGGTGTTCGTGGACGTGGCGATCGACCAGGGCGGCTGCGGCGAATCCTCGCACGTGACCACGCACGACGATCCGGTGTTCATCGAGGAAGGCGTGGTGCATTACTGCGTGGGCAACATGCCCGGCGCGGTGCCGCGCACGAGCACAATCGCCCTCACGAACGCCACGCTGCGCTACGGGCTCCGGATCGCGAAGGGCGGCCTGGAGGAAGCCTGCAAGGAGAGCAAGGTCATCGCGTCCGGCGTGAACTGCTACCTCGGCAGGCTCACGAACAAAAACGTGGCGGCCGCGCACGGCTACGAGTTCACGGACCTCGCCTCCCTGATCTGAACTGATCCACTCGGACAATTCCAGCAAAAAGCCCCGGACCTTTCGCAGGTTCCGAGGCTTTAACTTTTCATTCCGTTTTACTTTTTCTTCGCCATCGTCTTGAGGGCTTCGCCGAAGATCAGATAACCGCAGTTGCCCGCGATCGTGCCTTCGTTCTGGCCCCACAGGAACGGCCAGTCATCGAAGTTCTCGAAGTGGTCGGGCCGGCGGAACAGCACGCCGGGCGCGACGTTGCCGGGGATGAACGAGAAGTCCGCGCGGTTGTTGCCGTAGAAGACTTCCTTCGGGCGCGCCGCGCCGACCGCCGCCACGAGCGAGTAATTGTGGTACGGATGGCAGCCGAACATGAACGACGCGGCCTTGTAGGCGTAGCTCTTGTCGATGATGTCGGGGAAGTAGATGTTGGCGAGGCACGCCGTGGCGCCGAAGCTGACCACGGAGCCGCTGCCCGCCCAGTTGCCTTCGCCGATGGGCACGCCGTACGGGTTGAGCCGGTCGAAGTTGTCCATGTACTCCTTGAACTGCTTCACGTAGGGCTCGAGTCTCTTCTTGTAGTCGGCGTCCATGTACGGGATCGCGTCGAGCGCGGTCCGGATGCCGCCGTTCGCGTTGCGGCCCATGGATTGCCAGATCAGCTGCTCGAACATGTCGCGGTACTCCTTTTCGCCGGTCGTGCGGTACAGCTGGAGGAGGAGGTTCATGTTGCCGCGCGGATTCGTGCCCATGAGTTTCTGAGACTGCTTCAGACAGCGTTCCGCCAGCTCGTCGTTGTACCCCTTCAGCACGCGGGCGGCGGCGGCGAACATGGCGGCCGTGCCGGGATCGGGGCCGGGATTGCGGTTGGTGAACGCCCACATGTCGTCCGGGGTGCCGCTGCGCTTGCCGTCCTCGGAGACCTCGTATTTTTTCAGCGAGGGGTCATAGTGCAGGCCGTCCGTGATGGCGGCGGCGTCGCCCAGATGATGGTAGTTGTCGAGGACCGAGTTGGAGAGCGTCGAGGACATGAACCCGATGTTCTCCGCCTGCGCGACCAAGTTCAGCACGCCGTGCTCGATGTACTGGAGCATGTCGGGCTTGCCGTCCGGACGGTGCAGGTCGACATAGCGCTGTTCCTCGCTCACGAACGTCTCGTCGCGCTTGTTGCGGAAGAGTTCCCAGGCGGAGATCAGGGTCGAGACCACGTTGATGTTCGCGCCGGTCTCGATGTCGAAGTCGCCCGCGTCGAAGTAACCGCCGACGTTCAGACCGGGGATCAGCTCGTAGGGCTCGTAGTGGGTGCCGTCGGGTTTGATGCCGGTGTTCGTCCCCTGGAAATGGTTGTCGAAGTGGTTGCTCGGCGGGGCCTGAAGGTAGCCTTCCTTGAACGGTTCACCGTGCCAGACGCGGTACGCCTCGTTCACGGTCATGTGGTTCATGTGAATGGGAATCCACACGTCGCTGGTGGCGTTGGTGATCCAGTTATAGACGGAATCGTCGATGATGAAGTTTCCGGTCTTGTGGTCGCCGTAGCGGATGTAGTAGATGCCGGGCTTCTTCACCTCGCTGAAGTCGAACTTCACGTATTTGTACTTGTAATATTCGCCCCAGAGGGAGGTCTTGCCCTGATAGGCGAGCTTCTCCGTGCCGTCCTCGCCGATCCGGAAGATCGCCGCGTTCGCGATCACCCGGTCACTCTTGTCAAGCTCGATCACGGCGACTTTCGGCTGGTCGGGGACGTATCCGACCTGGGAGAACCCGATGTTCGGTTCGCGGATCCAGCCGGGGACGGCGTGCGGCTCGACGGTCCAGGTGATGACCTTGCCGGTCTTGTTGGCGGGCAGGGGACTGCGGAGCACATACCAGCCGTTCTGCGCGAGGATGCGTCCGTCGTACAGTTCCAGCGTGGCCTCGTCCGAGGTGATTTTGATCATGCGTTCGGGCGCGTCGGGCGCGATGACGATGGAGTTGCCCTTGTCGAGCGGCAGCGGGTCGACGAACTTGCCGGTATCGCGGTCGTCGTAGGTGCGGAATCCCCGGTACTGCATGGGCTTCTTTTCGTTCGGGACCGCTTCTGTATCGCTGGCGGCGTAACGGGGGAATCTTCTGAAACGTCCGTCCATGATGTAGGTCTTGTTCCAGTACTGGGACGGCAGGAATTCGAGGTTGAAACCGGCCTGGCCGACCAGGGCCTCGGGGATCGGCTGGTCCAGATAGACGGAAATCTCCACGGCGCTGCCTTTTCCGGTCACCACCACGCGGGAATCGAACCGGTAGTCGTTGTAGCGCATCGTGACCTCGATGGAGTTGTTCTCCGGGTTCACCCGGCGCGACGGGGACGCGGGGACCAGATCCCACTGTTCCGGGGTCTTGCCCAGGCGCACCGCGCCGCCCTGAACGGTCCGCACGCCGTGATGGATGATCTCGATGCCGGAGTTCTTCTCGTCGTTGAACCCGCCGGTGAACGCGTTGCTGAACACGAGGACATTCACGCCCGGCCGTTCGAAATACCCCTTGTCGTTCAGGAGGAGTTCCTTTTCCCGGCCTGCGGGACGCGCGGGCAGTTGCTGTTGCGCCTGGCGCTGGCTTTGCCCCTGCCGGGGCTGGCGCTGACGCTGGCCTTGATTCTGACGGGGCTGCTGCTGACCGGCGGCCGGAGTCTGGGCATGGGCAAAAACGAGGAGGAATGCGGCCAGAGCGGCCGCGACGAACAGGGAACAAGAGCGGACGTTCATGCTGATGATCCTTATTTGGCGGGGGGTATCGCCATTGGTTTGAGGTTACCGGACCTGATGGGATTTAGTTTAACGAATAATATATCCATCCGCAAAACGATTTCAAGTGGAAAAACGGAAATTCTGATTCCTTTTCAAGTTCTTTTGAAAACGTTTGTCGTTGATAATCCTGTTTCGGCAGCCAAAACGCAAAAAAAGCCGGAATCGCGAGGATATCCGGCGGTTGAAAACAGGAAAAATGAGCTGGAATCAGAGCTTTTCCGCTGTTGCCTTGAGCTCGGCGAGCCGGGCGGTGTCCTTCGCCAGGTCGTCGGCCGCGGCGGCGCAGACGGATTCGTCCAGAACGACTTCCCATCCGAGGAATTCCGCGATGCAGCGGAACTGGTCGGAAATGAGCTTGTATTCGGGGTTGCCGAGGGAATCCGCGCCGCAGGCCACGATGCCGATCTTCTTTTTCGTGCGGAGCGTGGGCTTCGCGGAGGCGTCGTCGCGGGAATAGAACTTGTCGACAACGTCCTTCAGCTGGGCGGAGATGCCCCACCAGTAGACGGGCGATCCGAAGATCACGAGGTCGGCTGCGGCGACTTTGCCGATGATGGGGACCGTGTCGTCGGCCTGGATGCAGTTGCCGCCGTTTCGCTTGCAGGCGTCGCAGTTGCGGCAGGGACGGAACGTGAAGTCATAGACGTTCAGCGATTCGACCGTGTGGCGCGTTTTCAGGCCGTCTTCGATGGCACGCAGGGCGTGGGACGTGTTGCCGTTCTTGCGGGGGCTTCCGTTCAGGATCAGGACGTTCATGGTGGTTCTTCCGGGGTATATGATCTGTGAAAAAGGAAAGGTGCGAAAGCAGAGAGGTGGTTGGCGGTCAGCGTTTTTTGCCGTCTTTTTCGTCGTCGTCGGACTTCGGCTTTTTCTTGCCCTGGATCAGGGAGGCCGGATCGCTGTCGATGTACTGAATGAACTCGATCAGCGCATCGACGCCGTTGTCGACGTTGAAGAGCGTTTCGTCGAGCGTCTTGCTGGTGCGGATGGCGGTGGAGAGGAAGGACCGGAAGTTTTCGGCGATCTTGCCGAATTCGATGGCCTTGATTTCCACCTCGACGGACTTCGTGAGGGATTCGACCGCGGTCACGGCGGTATTGACGTTCTTCGAGATGGTGTCGATCTTGTCGCGGATGTCGGAGTTCGTGAGGTTTTCGAGGTTTTCGATGCTCTTGCGCGCCTCGTTGACCATGGCGTTCACGTTGTCGATCGTCTCGTCGAATTTCGGCGAGTTGACGCGTTCGTTGATGGAGTCCAGCACGGCGTTCGTGCGGTCGCTGATGCCCTTGTAGTCGATGCTTTCGAGCTTGGCGAGGATCGTGGTCACGCTGCCGCGGAGGTCGCTGATGAGCGACGGCTGGCTGGGGACGTAGGTGTATTCGAGACCGAACTCCTCTGTGTCGTATTTCGGCGGGGTGGCGTCCTTTTCCATCTGGAGTTCGATGTATTTGCCGCCGGTGATGCCTTCGAGTTCCATGCGGCAGCAGAGGCCTTTTTTCACCGCGTCGGCGACGTGCGAATTGAAATCCTCGATCTGGATGGTGACCGGAGCATGGCCGGACTGCTGGACTTTGAACTTGGAGATGTTGATCTCCATGTCGATGCGGATGACATTGTCGATGGGATAGATCATGATCTCGCACACGCTGCCGATGGGCACGCCCTGATACTTCACGGAGGACCCGACCGAGAGCCCCTGCACCGATTCCGAAACGAGCGTGGAAATGTGGGCTTTTTCCTTGAAACGGTCCATCGTGCCGAGGATGAAGAGCGCGGCGAAGAAGACGACGGTGGCAAGGATGATGAACAGTCCGAGTTTGAATTTGCTGTTGTCGTTCATGATGCGGGATTCCTTCCTGAAAATGTCATGGAAACGGCCGGTTCGTCAGGCATGATCCGGCTCCGTGCTGTTGCTTTTGTATGTGCCGCCGCGCGAAAGGAACGTGCGGACGTATTCGTCGGGGCTGTGGTCGCGGAGATACGCGGGCGTTCCGTCGTCCACGATGCCCTTCTTCTCCGCGGAGAGCATGATCACGCGGTCGGAGACGCGGAAGATGCTGGGGAGCTCGTGCGTGACCATCATGATCGTGGCGCGGGTCTTCTCGCGGATCTCCAGGATCACGTTGTCGAGCATGTCGGAGGTCAGCGGGTCGAGACCGGCGGACGGTTCGTCGAAGAAGAGGAGTTTCGGGTCGAGAGCGAGGGCGCGCGCGAAAGCTGCGCGTTTGATCATGCCGCCGGAGAGGTCCGAGGGCATGTAGTTCTCAAAGCCGTCCAGATGGACGAGCGCGAGCTTTTCGGAGGCGCGTTTTCTGATCTCGTCGCGCTTCCAGGTCGTCAGCTCCTCCATGGGAAGGGCGATGTTTTCGGCGAGGTTCAGCGAACGGAAGAGCGCGCCGCCCTGGTATGCCACGCCGAACTCGGACATGATGGAGCGTTTTTCCTGTTCGTTCGCGGTCACGATGCTGCGTCCGTTGATGAGGATGTCGCCGCGGAGCGGCTTGTAGAGGCCGATGATGTGCTTGAGCAGGGTGCTTTTGCCGCAGCCGGAGCCGCCGAGGATGGTCACGATCTGCCCGGGTTCGATGCGGAAATTCAGGTTTTCGAGCACGATGCGCGAACCGTAGCCGATGGAGAGGTCGCGCACCTCGATGGCGGGCGTGGCGCTTTGATTCTCGGCGGGGGCGGGGGATGTAATGTTGTCCGGCATGGCTCAGCCTCCCCATCCGTAGAACACGGTGAAAAGTTTCGCGAGGAAGGCGTCCGCCAGCACGATGAAGAGGATGCTGGTCACGACCGCCGAGGTCGTGGAACGTCCGACCGCGATGGCGTCGCTTCCGGTGCGGAACCCGCGCCAGCAGCCCGTCATCGTGATGATGTAGGCGAAGACGACGCTCTTCAGGACGCCTTCGATGAAATACTTGACCGCGACGCCCTGCTGGGTCAGCCGAAGGAAAACGTCCAGCGGCATGCCGATCTCGGACCGCATCACCATGTAGCCGCCCGCGCAGCCGACGAAATCGCCGATGACGGTCAGGAGCGGCAGCATAAGCAGCATCGCCCACATCTTCGGGACCACCAGGAACCGTGTTGGGCGGATGCCCATGGTGCGGAGGGCGTCCAGTTCCTCCGAGATCTTCATGGTGCCGATCTCGGCGGCGAACGCGGATCCGCTGCGGCCGGTCGCGACGATGGCGACCATCAGGGGGCCGAGCTCGCGCAGGATCGTGCAGCCGATGACCATGGGCAGGAAATTGTCCGCGCCGTATTTGTGCGACTGCACTTCGGCCTGATACGCCAGCACCACGCCCATCAGCGCGCTGATCATGATCGTGATCGGTACGCCGTCCGGACCGCAGGTGTTCATGTAGAACAGGAAATCCTTCCAGCGGAGGCGTTTCGGGTGGCGGATGCCTTCCCAAACGGCGGCGGTGACGTCGCCCAGAAACGCGATCATGGATACGAGCTCATCTTTGAGCTGGATTACCATGTCTCCGCACTGATGAATGAAGCTGTCCGCCGGATTCTTCATGAATTCTTCACTTGTTTGATGGAAGTCGGGACGTCCGTAAAAATCTGCCGTGCCCGGCGAGTTTTAGAAAGGAGGTGATCCCGGGTTAGAAAGACTGGCCGTTCCCGTCGTCCTGTTTTTCTTCATTTTCCGGTGCTGAAGGGGCCGCGTACGGGATTCCGTCGGGATCCAGCCAGAGGACCTTGCGGGCGCATTCGCCGCGGTCGTTCGTGCCGACTTCGAACTCGACCTTTTCGCCGATCCTGAGATCGTCGAACTCGCAGTTGTCGAGGTCTTCCCACAGGAAGAAGAAATCGTGGTCGCCCCGTTCCGGCGTGATGAATCCGTATCCGCTCTTCAGCTGGACCACGGTGCCGCGGCGGCGTTCGGCGGGGAAGCTCTCGTCGTAGTCGTCCTCTTCATCGTAGCCCTCGTCCTCCGGCTCGTTTCCTTCGGAGGCGGGATAATTGCCGGTGTTGCCGGAGACGAACAGCGCATCGATCTTGTCCTGCGGATAGAGCTGTTTTTCGATGATGTCCTGCATCCAGATGCCGTAGGTGGCTTCCGCCATGAGGCGACCGGAGGTCATGGTCTGGCGGCGTCCGCCGTTGTCGTCCTCGTAGGCGTATTCCCAGCCGATCACCATCACGCGCGCGCCGAGGGAATTGAGCTTGCGGACGAGCGGGACATAATCGCCGTCGCAGGCCACCAGGACCACGACGTCGAATCCGGTATGGACCATCTGCTCGTAGGCTTCGAGGGCGAGCGAGATGTTCGCGCCTTTTTCGGAGCCGTGGCTGACGGGCAGGAAATGCGCCACGACGCCTTCGCGCGTCAGGACGTCGTCGAAATTGCGTTCGGAGAAAAGCAAATGCCGCAGATTGGCTTCGGCCGCGGTCAGGCGGCCGCGGAAATAATGGCTGTCGACGATGCGGCAGAGATTTTCGCTGACATGTTCGCGTTCCGCCACCATGGTGCGGATGAGGCTGTGCAGACCGGGGACGCTGATACGGCTTTTTCTCGGGTGTCCGTGATAATAATAGTTGCTGACGTGATAGAAATAATTTCCATCGTAAAAGACGCCGATCCGGATCAGTTTGGAGTCATTTTTCGCGTCCATGGCTGGCTAGTCCTTTCCAATTTTTGTTCTGTTCAGATAATACGGGATGATACTGAAATCGTTTCACACTCGAAACATTTCAAGCCTTAACATAGCACGTTTTTTCTAAAATGCCAGTGCTTTTTCTGAAAAAACGCCGAAACAATTAGATTTTTGCCGTTTTTGTTCCTTTCTTCCAAGTCATTCTGTGCGATTCGCTAACATGATTCCTATGTTGTTGTTTTTTTTGCGGCAAAGCCGCCAAAAAAACGTTTTTCGGTTTTACCATCTTCCGGATGCGCCGCCACCGCCGAAACTGCCGCCCCCGCCGCCGCTCCGGCTGCTTCCTCCGCCGCTGCGACCGCTGCGACCGCCGCCGCGCGCCATTCCTTTCAGGACTTCCAGCAGGATTCGCAGGACGATGATCATGGCGATCAGCCCGACGGATTTTTTGACGTCCGGGTGGATCATGAGGCGGGCAATGATCGTTCCGATAATCTCGAGGACAATGAGAATGGCGATGACGCAGAACAAAACACCCTCGGCATCGTTTCCCGTGGATGTATACACGCCGCCCTCCCCGTCTTCATCCGTCTCGCCGGGTTTTTCCGGTCCGTTCTCGTTCAGGACGAACGCCGCCACGCTTGCGATGACGAAGGAGATAGCTTTTTCATACTGCGCCTTCCGCATGAAGGGCGCCATATCGCGCAGGATGTCGCCTGCACGGGCGTCGTTGATGATGCCTTCCAGGCCGTAGCCGATCTCCAGACGGCTTTCATGGTCGTCCATGGCGAGGAGCAGCAGGACGCCGTTGTCCTCGCCGCGCCAGCCGATCTGCCATTTTTCGGCGACGGCGAGGGAGAAATCCTCGATCGCGTCGCCGTGGAGCGACTGAATGATAAAGACGGCCATCTGGCCTTTCGAGGCCGCCTCATAGGCGTCGATCTGCGCGGTCAGGGAGTCGATTTCTGTTTGCGTCAGAACTCCGGCCTCGTCGACCACGCGCCGCGTGCCGAGCGCCGGGATGCGTTCGTCCGTGGACTTGAAGTCGTCCGGATCGAAGACGTTCAGGTCGAACGCGGCATGCAGGACGAACAGCGCAAGACCGATCAGGAAGATGATGAAACACAGATTTCCCAGCTGGTTCGGGAACGTCGATTCCCAGAATCCGAAATGCCTGCCCTTACTTTTTTTCATCTTGATCTGCTTTCATGCCGCGGAAGCCCGCCCGATTCATCCCGTTTGCTTAAGAAAAACCCGGGCAGACGGTTGTGTGTCTGTCCGGGAGAAATGAACTCAGTCAAAACTCACTTTCGGAGCGTTGACCACGGCGTCGTGTCCCGCGGGGGGCTCGAAGTACTCGCGCGGCTCGAGATTCAGGCCGATGAACGGAAGATTTCCGGCGAAGAGGGAGCCGGGGAACTGGCGGATCGACCGGTTGAAGGTCTTGACATCCTGGTTGTAGCGTTTCCGGGTGACCTTGATGCGGTTTTCGGTGCCGGCGAGTTCGTCCTGGAGACGGAGGAAGCCTTCGTTCGCTTTCAGTTCGGGATAATTTTCCGCGATGGCGAGCAGGCGACCGAGTCCGGCGGTCAGGGTGGCGTCGGCTTCGGCCTTCTCCTGCATGGTCGTGGCTCCGGCGAGCTTGCCGCGGGCGTCGGCGATTTTGGTGAAGACGTCTTCCTCGTGCGTGGCGTAGCCCTTCACGGTGGAGACCAGGTTCGGGATCAGGTCGTTGCGGCGCTGAAGGTCCGCGTCGATGTTCGACCATGCCTCGTTCACGTTTTCGTCGAGGGCGATCAGGGCGTTGCGCTGTCCGACGATGTAGCAGCCGCCGAAGAGCACGACCACGGCCAGGACGCCGACAAAGAGCATGAATTGTTTCATTGTAAGTTATCCTTTCTTGTTCGAAAAGTTTGGTCAGAAAACATGAGTACGGACGGAACAGGATCGAACGCTCTGCTCCGCCTCGGATTTATCTATATAAGATACAATGTTTTCAGGGAAAAGCAAGCCCGTTTCACGCAAAATAACAGATTTTCTTCCATGTTTTTCCCTCCCGGACGAACGATGTCCCGCCGCCGGTTGTTTTTTCCATTCGAATTGAGGCGGGCGGATTTGACAAAGCCCCGGAGACGCGGTATATTAGTCGAAAATCATTTCGTTTCATACATCAACCACTTTTTGTCAAGGAGTTTTCCATGCGTCATCCGTTCAAACTCATCGGTTCCGCCGTCTGCCTCTCCGCCTCCGCCATGCTCGCCTCGTGCTGCTGCGGCGACGGCGGCGCCTGCGCGGACCAATACAACAAGCCCGTCAATACCTTCGCGCCCGGTCAGGAACAGCCCCTCTTCCCGTTGCTCCCGAACGGCGCGTCGCAGCAGCAGAAGGACGACGCCATCTTCAAGAACACCCGCGTGACCGCGAAGACGTTCGACGCCGACGGCATCAAGATCAACTACTGCGAGGGCACGTACAACATGGACGCCCCCGGCAAGCCGACCGTGCTGGTCTTCCTGCACGGCGTGGGCGAACGCGGCAGCGACAACAAATCCCAGCTCCGCTACGGATTCGCGGAGATCGTCTCCTACATCCTCGCCCACAAGGACACCAAGGTCGTCCTGCTCGCGCCGCAGTGCCCCGCGAGCGAGGGCTGGGGCAACAACGTCCAGCGCGGCGGCGACGGCATCATCCGTCCGGAAAGCGTGTTCGCCAACCTGCCGAAGCTGGTCCGCGCGAAGATGAAGGAATTCGACGCCGATCCCGCGCGCATTTACGTGACCGGGTTCTCCATGGGCGGACACGGCACGGTCGAGCTCGCTGGCCGCAATCCCGACCTGTTCGCCGGCTGCGTGGCGATCTGCTGCGGCGGTACGCGCGAGGAGGCTGAACGCCTGAAGGACATGCCGATCGCGCTGTATCAGGGCGACTATGACGAGACGGTCCGTACCGAGCTCACGCGCGACTTCTTCAAGTTCCTGCAGGAGGCCGGCAACACGCAGTGCAGCTACCGCGAATATCCGCTGATCGCGCACAACGCCTGGGACGTCTGCTACAACGACTACACTACGCTCGACTGGCTCTTCGCCCAGAGAAAGAAATAAGCTGAGATTCCCGTTCTGATTCTAAAACACACGCTCCCGCCCGGACGAACGATCCCGGCGGGAGTTTTTTGATTGCGGAAAAAAGCTGTCAGTCTTCGTATGCGTAGATGTCGACGTAGGCGACGGCGTCGTCGTACAGCTTCAGGACCTCCTCGGACGGGGTTCCGGCGAGCTTGGCGGCGACGAACGCGGCGACTGCACCGGCGGCGAATCCGGGCAGGATCTCGTAGATGCCGGTCTGCTTCAGGAAGACCAGCCAGCAGATGTCGACGGCCGCGCCGACCACGATGCCCGTCACCGCGCCTGCGAAGTTGAACTTGCGCCAGAAGAGCGACAGGAGGATCGCCGGACCGAACGCCGCGCCGAAGAGTCCCCAGGCGTTTTCCACCAGGCCCATGATGGAGCCGGAGTTCGGATTGGCCGCGATCACGAGCGCGACGATGGCCACCGCGAGCACGACGAACCGCCCGACCCACATCAGTTCGCGGTCGGACGCCTTGTTCTTGCGGACGACCGGCTTGTAGACGTCGCTGGCGAGCGAGGAGGAAGCGGAGAGCAGCTGGCTGTCGGCGGTGCTCATGGATGCCGCGAGCACGGCGGAAAGCAGGACGCCGGAGATCAAGGCGGGGAAGAGAGTGCGGACCATCTCGATGAAGACCAGCTCGTTTTTCTCCATGTCGGCATCCATGCCGAAGTTCAGGCGCCCGACGATGCCGATCAACGCCGCGAAGATCAGGATCAGGACCGTCCACGCGATGCCGATCCACGCGGATATCTTCAGCGTCTTCTGCGACTTGATCGACATGAACCGGATGATGATGTGCGGCATCCCGAAGTAGCCGAGCCCCCACGCCAGCCCGGACACGATGTCGTGCCAGTCCGCGGCGGGATTCCAGTAGGGGTCGGACGATTCGATCGCCTCGCCGAGGAAGTCCATCATGAGGAAAGCGAACACCGGCGCGAGGAGCATCGCGCCGAGAATGAGCAAGCCCTGGAAGAAGTCGGTCCAGCACACGGCGGAGAACCCCCCCATGAACGTGTACCCCACGATGATGAACACGGCGAGGTACATCGCCACCATCGGGTCCATGCCGATGACCTTGTGGAACAGCGTGCCGCACGCCTTGATGCTGGACGCCGCGTAGACCGTGTACGCCAGCAGGAACACCACGGCGCAGATCACCTGCAGCGCCTTCGATTTCGCCAGGAACCGGTTCGAGAGGTATTGCGGGATCGTGATCGCGTCGCCGGACACGATGGAGAACCGGCGCAGACGCGGCGCTTCGATCAGCCAGCTCGCCGTGTAGCCCGCCACAAGCCCGACCGGAATCCAGATCTTGCCGAGCCCGAACGCATAGACCGAAGTCGGAAGCCCCATCAGCACCCACGCGCTCATGTCCGACGCGCCCGCGGACAGCGCCCCGACCCACGCGCCCATCTTGCGGTCACCGAGGAAGAACGTCTTTTCGCCGCCTTTGCGGTCCTTGATAAAAAAGTAAACTCCGATTCCGAGCATGCAGAGGAGATAAAGAATAAATACGATGACTTCAGGGGTCATAGGGCTGTATTATCCGGTCAATGTGGGGTGATATGACGTTTGGGGCGAGGCGGCAGAAAGAAAAAAGCATTTCGCCGGATTGAATAGTAATGTAATCCGGAAACGGCGGGGATTCAAGCCGGAAAAGTCATTTTGTCGGATATTTTTCCGGCTTTCCGTTCGGACTATCCGGAGGAGGGGATTCAGGCGAGGGCGTCCAGCAGCTTCGAGACTTTTTCCACGCCGGGGAAATCCCGGAACAGGAATCCGTGCGTCTGGAAATAACGGCTTTCCTCAAGGCGTTCCTTCAGTACGCCGTCCTTTTTCAGCAGGGCGCGGTCCACGCCGAGCAGAAGGTTGCGTTCGGGGTGCGCCTCGCACCAGGCGAGACGCTGTTCGAGCTGGGCCGCGTGCCAGAGGTGGAACAGCTCCATGGGGTATTCGCGGCCGGAGCCGTCGCGGAACACGAAATCGGGGAAGAGCAGCGCCTGTCCGCCGAGCGGGATCCAGCCGGGCATGTCGTCGAGCGTCCATCCGGTCTGCGAGGTGCGGAAATAGTCGGAGAACATGCGGATCTCCTCCGGCTGGTAGGCGACGAAGTTGGCGTAATGGCTCACGAGGCCGCTGGATTCGTCGAGCTTGAGCTTGCGGTAGTGTTCCTTCCACATGACCTCGGCGGCGATGCTCCATTGGGGGAGCTGGCAGACGGCGGGGAAGAACGACGCGATCTGGAGGCCGTATTTCGCGCTGTGCTCCAGTACGCTCGCAGGGCCGTCGAACGTGAGGCGGATCGCGTCCTTGCCGGTCATTTCGGCGGTGAAGAGCAGCCGGAAGAACTTCATGTAGCGGAAGAGGCGGCGCAGGAAGGCAGGTTCCGATTTCGCCGGGATCGTCACGGTCAACTTCGAGGCGAAGAGCAGGAGCGACTGCACGAGGGAGACGTTGTAGCGTTCCGGCACCTCGCGCACCAGCATCTTCTTCATCGGCAGGAGGCGTTCGCACTCCGGCAGGTCGCAGTAGATCCCCTGCGCGAACGTTTCGGCGGCGGACGGGACCGAGGCGAACACGGCGGTACGGACGTCGTCGAGCGATTCGGGCGCGCGACCTGAACGCAGCAGGGCGGCGGTTCCGCGGAAGAGTTCGACGCGGGCGGCGGGGTAATCGCAGTCGGCGGGCAGGGAGAATTCGGCGCGATCGCGGACGGTCTTGTGCAAGCCCTCGGCAAGCTTCTTGTCGCGGAACGCGGCGGCGAGCGCGGCGGCGGATTCGTCGAGCAGGGCGGCGGTCGTTCCGACACCTTCGCCGTAGAGCAGGATCAGCGCCTCGGCGTAGCGCAGGATCTCCGGATCGTCCGTGCGGACGAACTGCGGTTTCACGGTGTCGCCGGAGAGGCGGGCGCGGATGAGGTCCTTCGTGAGCATCAGTAGCGCCTCCGGGAATACGCGCTGTTCTGGCGGCGGCGGTCGCTCACGTTCATCTCGCTGGTGCCGTCGCTCACGAGTTCGTAGAGCACGGCCTCCTTGCCCTCGGCGCGGCGCAGGATGCGTCCGAGGCGCTGGACGTGTTCGCGCGTACAGCCGCTTCCGGAGACCACGATGCCGATGTTGGCCTCGGGGACGTCCACGCCCTCGTTCAGTACTTTGCTCGTGACGAGCACCGGGTATTCGCCCTGACGGAACCGCTCGAGGAAGTCCTTGCGTTCCGCCGCCTTTGTCTTGTGGGTCAGCACGGGCAGGCAGAGCGTTTCGCCGATTCGGTACGCGGTGTCGTTGTCCGCCGTGAACACGATGGTACGCGCGGACGGGTTTTCGCGGATGATGCGCCAGACTTCGCGGAGTTTCGCCGAGCCGCAGCGGGCGATGGCGCGCTGACGCAGATACGCCTGGTACGCCTCGCGTCCGCCGGGCCGCCGGGCGCACAGCGCGATGAAGTCGCTCCAGCCGGAATTGTCCTGGAACCGGATATTGTTGGCGCGCAGGAACGCGACGTACTTGGTGTGCGCGGCGTTGTATTCGGCGGTCTCCTCCGGGGTGAGGCCGAGGCGGAGCCGCACGGTGCGGTAGGGCGACAGCACGCCGCCTTCGAGCTCGTTGATCTCGGTCCGGTACACCGGCTGGCCGATCAGGTCGCACATGACGTGGAACGTATCCCCGGTGTCCGGCGTGGCGGACAGCCCCAGGCGGTACGGCGCGAGGCAGAGCGAGGCGGAAAGGCGGTTCACCTCGCCGGGCAGATGGTGGCATTCGTCGTAGATCGCCAGCCCGAACTTGTTCCCGATCTGGGGCATGCGGAGTACGGCGGAATCGTAGGTGCTGACCGTGATCTGCCGGATGTCGCTGCTGCCGCCGCCGAGCATGCCGACCGGCACCTCGAAGGCGCGTTCGAGCTGGGACGCCCACTGGTGCAGCAGGTCGATCGTCGGGACAACGACCAGCGTGGACCGGCGGACGGCGGCGATCGCCAGAAACGCGAGGAAGGTCTTGCCCGAACCCGTCGGCATGGCCACGATGCCGCGGCATTTGGCGGCAAGCCACGCGGACAGTGCGGCGCTCTGATGGGGCATCGGCTTGAACTTCGTACGGAGCGGCGCGCCGAATACGGTGTAGTCGCGGGCGCGGTCGTCGGGCCGGATCCCGCCCGCGTACAGCCGCCGCATGATCGCTTCGTAGCGGCAGGCTTCCGCGCGCCATGCGCCGATGCGCGGGTCGTCGGTCATGAGGTCGATGACGAGCGCCGCCGCTTCGGGGGAGCCCTCCAGTACGATGGTGCCCTCGTCAAACCGCAGGAGACAGCTGCTATCCTTCATGCCGTCGCCTCCGTTTGAGCTGAAACAAGGCGGATCGCAGGCAAAAAGAGAGGACCGCATACGGCGTTCCGCACGTCCGTCGCCGGATGTCTGAACACGGCCATGAAGCGGTCCTTTCTTCTGGGAAAGCGGATGAGATTTGGGGATTACCCGATGACCACCCGCTTGAGGTTTTTCTTGCCGGCCTTCAGGATCAGGGCGCCGTCGGTGAAGTCTGCGGCCGTGACCACGCGGTCGATTCCGGCGATGCGTTCGTCGCCGCAGTAGGCTCCGCCGCCCTGGATCAGACGGCGCGCCTCGCTGTTCGTCTTGCAGAGGCCCGCCTGCACGAGGAGCGTGATGATGTTGATGCCCTCGGCGGGGAGTTCGAGATTGAACGTCGGGAGGTCGGCGGCGGCGACGCGGCGGACGGCGGCGAGGTCGATCTTCGCAATTTCGCTGGAGGTCGGGATCGCGCCCGCTTCGTCGGCGAATCCGAACTTGGTGCCGGCGGCGCAGAAGACCTTTTCGGCCTCGGCCTTGCCGTGCGCGAGCGCGGTTGCCTCGTAGGCGAGGATCTCCTTGGCGCGGTTGATGTTGCCGCCGGGGGCGCAGAGGCGTTTGATCTCGTCGACCGGGAGCGCGGTGAATCCGAGCATGAGCTTTTCGACCTGCGAATCGTCGGTGTTGCGCCAGAACTGGTAGTAGTCGAACGTGCTGTAGCGCTCGGCGTCGAGCCAGACGGCATGGCCGTTGGACTTGCCGAACTTGTTGCCGTCCTTGTCCATGAGGAGCGGCATGGTGAGGCCGTAGACGGCATTCTGTTCGAGGCGGCGGACAAGTTCGGTGCCGCAGGTGATGTTGCCCCACTGGTCCTGTCCGCCGAGCTGGAGGCGGCAGCCGTGGGTGCGGTAGAGATGCAGGAAGTCGTAGCCCTGCAGGATCATGTAGTTGAACTCGAGGAACGAGACGCCGACCTCGGAATTGAGGCGCATCTGCACGGATTCGGCCTGGAGCATGCGGTTCACGCTGAACTTGGACCCGATGTCGCGCAGAAAGTCGAGGTACAGCATGCCCGCGAACCAGTCGGCGTTGTTCGTGAAGATCGCGTTGTCCACGGAGATGAACCGCTGGAGCTGGGACTTCAGGCACTCCACGTTGTGCGCCACTTCCTCCTTCGACAGGATCGGACGCGCCGTGGACTTGCCGGACGGGTCGCCGACCAGGGCGGTCGCGCCGCCGACGAGCACGATCGGAGTATGGCCGCATTTCTGCATGATGCGCATCGCCATGACGGGGAGCAGGTGCCCCACGTGGAGGCTGCTGCCGGTCGGGTCGAATCCGACGTAGAAACGGACTTTTTCCTTGCCGAGAAGTTCGCGCACCTCGTCTTCGGCGGTGCACTGATAAATAAAGCCGCGTTCCCGCAGCACATCGAAAGCGTTCTGTTCCATAGTTGTTCCTTTCCAAAATGGATATATCTATCTAATATAGCACGGATTCCGTCTTTCTGCAATCCGATTCCGGCGTTTTCCGGGCATTATTCCGGCAGAATCACCGGACGCCCTCCGCAATCGAAGCGGCGGAACGGGCAGCCGTAGACGGGCAGGAGGGTTTCGGGGGTGAGGATGTCAGAGGGGTTGCCTTCCGCCGTGATGCGGCCCTCATGCAGAAGCATCGCGTATCCGGCGCAGTCCAGCGCAAGCTGGAGGTCGTGCGTGACGACCAGAATGCCGACCTCGGGCGCGAGGCGGCGGAGCAGCGCCACGATCTTCCGCGTGACGGCGGGATCGGCGGCGGACGTCGGTTCGTCGAGCAGAAGCAGGCCCGGCGACCGCACCAGCGCCGCCGCAGTAAAAACGCGCTGGCGTTCCCCGCCCGACAACGTGCCGCACAAGCGCCCGCTCAGTTCGGTCAGATCCAGCAGTTCGAGCGTATGATCGAGGCGGTCGGACTGTTCCGGCGAGAGCGCGCCGGAGAGACGCGACACGCCGGTCAGGCCCATCGCGACGGTCTCCCGGACGGTGTAGTCGGTGAGCGGCACGGCGACGTGCTGCTGGACGACCGCCAGACGGCGGACGCGTTCCGCAGGGGACCATTCGGAAACGGGACGTCCGTCGAGCGTGACGGAGCCGGAATCGGGATTCAGATAGCCGGAGAGCAGGCGCACGAGCGTCGACTTGCCGGAGCCGTTGCGTCCGAGCAGAGCGGTGATCCTGCCCGGCGCGATTTCGAGGGAAACGCCGTTCAGGAGCGGTTTGCGCGCCCCGGGATGCGTGTAAACGAGTTGTTCCGCGGTCAATTTCATGATCCGGCGCGGCTCCTGTTCAAAAGCCAGAGGAAGACCGGACAGCCGACCGCCGCCGTGACCATGCCGACCGGGAGTTCGCGGACCGGCGAAACCACGCGTCCGAGGATGTCCGCGAGCATCAGGAACACCGCTCCTGCGAGCGCGGCGGGGATCAGGATCTTCCGGTGGGAACCGCCGTGCAGACGGCGCACGATGTGCGGCACCACGAGCCCGCAGAAGCCGATGATCCCGGCCATGGACACCGTGACCGCCGCCAGAAGCGAGGCGAGCGCGAGCAGGACGACCGTCATCAGTCGGGCGTTCACGCCGTGGTTCCAGGCGTATTCCGGGCCGAACGTGAGCAGGTCGACGTCGCCCGCGCGGAACAGCAGAAAGACCGTGGCGGCGGCGAGCAGGACGGCGGCGGGCGCGAGCTGACGCGCGGGATCGACGTTCTGGACGCTGCCGAGCATCCACCACACCACGCCCGCCATGTCGCGCGAATGCGAAAACGTGATGAGGACCATGAGCAGGCTTGAGGCGAGCGTGCCGATCATCACGCCGCCGAGCAGAAGTTCCTCCGCCGTGCGCCTGCGGACCGCCGCGAAGACCAGCACATTCGCCGTCACAGCGCCCAGCAGGGCGAAGAGCGGCACGGACATGAATCCCCACGCACTGAATCCGAGCAGGATCGCGCCCGCCGCGCCGAGCCCAGCGCCCCCGGACACGCCAAGCAGATAGGGTTCCGCCAGCGAATTGCGGAGCACCGCCTGGAAGATCAGCCCGGAGACCGCCAGCGAAGCGCCGACGACCGCAGCCGCGGCGGTGCGGACGATGCGGAGTTCCACGATGGGATTCAGCGCGCCGTCCTGTACGAATTCGGACAACGGGATGCGGGCGGCGCCGAACAGCACGCCGCACACGGCGGCGGCCAATGCGGCGGCGAGATAGATCAGGATGATGCGCGCTGTCTTCATGGCTGCGCATCCTCAGAAGATTCTTTGCCCGCGAACATCGTTTCAAGGTCGGATTTCAGGTCCGCGATGCCGTCGAAGATGCGCGGCCCGGGGCGAAGCAGCGCGGAATCGTCGCGCGGGACCAGGACGCGCCCCTCGCGGATCGCGCGGATGCCGCTCCAGGACGGATTCGATTTCCAGTCCTTGCCGTGCGCGAACCAGACGATCACGTCCGGGTCCTCCTTCAGCACGAATTCGAGCGAGATGGACGGGTAGCCCTTCTCCGTTTTCACGATGTTTTCCAGCCCGGCGAGACGCCCGACGGCGTCCGGAAGGGAATCCGCGCCCGCGGTGAGGAGCGGACTGTCCCAGATCACATAGAGCGCGCGGAGCGGCTTCTTTTGAGATGTTTTGAGTTCGGATTCGAATCCCGCGATATGGTCATTGGTGCGTTTCAACTCGGTTTCCGCCTCGTTCGGGCAGTCCAGAAGCTTTCCCATGAGGGAAACCCATTCGCGGTAGTCGTTGAACCCGTCGCACGGATGAAGTTCGACGGCGATCCCGGCCTGACGCAACGCGTCCGCGTCCTTCGGGTTCACGAACTCGTTGGAGACGACCAGCGCGGGCTTCATGGCGAGGATGCGTTCGAGTTCGGGTTCGGCGAAATTCCCCGCCGTTGGAAGCGACTTCACGCTTTCCGGCCAGTCGCACGCCGTGCTCCGAGCGATCAGGCGGTCTTCCTGTCCCAAATGACAAATCAGCTCGGTCAGCGCGGGCGACAGCGAGACCACGCCGTCCGGCGCGGATTTGGATTCGTCCGAACACGCGGCGAGGCAGAGCACAGCCAGAAACAAGACCAAGTTGAACAGACGGCGCATGGCTGACCCTCCTCGCGTTTCGAATCGGATTACGGCTTCATCACGGCGATCGCCGTCTGGACGTTGCCGAACGGCGCACTCACGTGGATGCCCCTCACAACGGACCGGATGGCGTCGACTGCCTCGCGTGCGATGGCGATGCCCTCCAGACGCTGTTCCTCGCGCGTTTCGGGGCGCGCCATGCGTGCCATCACGGAATCTGGGACGACCACGCCCGGTACCTCGTTCTTCATGAACTCGGCGTTGCGGAGGCTGGCGAGCGGCCAGATGCCGGCGATCACCGGGACGGAGCCGTCGGCGAGCGCGGGGACGGCTTCGATGAAGCGCAGAAGCGGGGCGGTGTCGAAGACCGGCTGGGTCACGACCGCCTCGGCTCCGGCGTCGATCTTCTCGCGGATGCGGCGGAGTTCGCGCTCCATGTCGATGGCGTTCGGGTCCGCGCCGACGAGGCAGAACGCGGCGGTCTGCTTGCCGATGGACTTGCCGCCGAAATCGACGCCGCGGTTCAGCGCGGCCTGTACCTTCACGGCGGCGATGGAGTCGAGGTCGAACACGCCGGACGCGAACGGATAGTCACCGAGCTTCGGCGGATCGCCGGTGATGAACAGGATGTTGCGGATGCCCATGGCGGCGCAGCCGAGCAGGTCGGCCTGAATGCCGATCACGTTCTTGTCGCGGCAGCAGCAGTGCAGGACGGTCTCGATGCCGACTTCCTGCTGGATCTTGATCGCGGTCACGATGGTGGAAACGCGGGAACTCGCGCGCGGGCCGTCCGGGATGTTGATGACGTCGAAACCGGCCTCGGCGCAGACTTTCGCCTTGGCGATGGTCGTGTCGAGCAGGTAGCCCTGCGGCGGGACGATCTCGACCGCGTTCACCCACTTGCCGGAGGCGAGCTTCGCGGCGAAGGAGCTTTTTTCTGCGGCGGGAACGGGGTCCAGGAGCGGAACGGACGGTTCGGACGGCGCGATTTCGACCACGTTGGCGTGTTTCGCGAGCGGGCTCACGCTGCGCGCCATGTCGGCGATGTGCTCGGGCGAGGTGCCGCAGCAGCCGCCGATACCGCGCACGCCGAGCTGGGCGAAGCGCATGGCGTAGGTGGTGAAATACTCCGGACTGCACATGTAGAGCATGCGGTTGTCCACGCTGCGCGGAGTTCCGGCGTTGGGCTGGGCGATCACGGGGTAATTTTTGTCGATCAGCGGCAGGACGGTTTCGAGCGCACGGAGCATTGAGCCGGGGCCGCTGCAGCAGTTGAGGCCGACCGCGACCGGCTTGACCGGGGACGCGGCGATGCGTTTCAGGATGGCGGAGAAGGGTTCGCCCTTGGCCGTCTGTGCCTTTTCGTCCAGCGCGAAACTGAGCACGAACGGCACGCCGTCCGCGGATGACGCGGCGGCCTTCAGCGCGAGGTCGAGGTCGGCGAGGCTGGCGAGCGTCTCGAACATCAGGAAATCGGGCGCGGCCTTCGCGAGCACGGAGACCTGTTCGGAGAGGATGTCGAGCGGATTGAGGTACGACGGGAGTTCGCCGACGGGACCGACGGACGCGGCGACCATGGCGTCGTCGCCCGCCACCTCGCGCGCAAGCTTGACGGCGGCTTCGTTGATCGCGGCGGTCTGTTCGGCGAGGCCGAACTTCATGAGCTTGGCGCGGTTCGCGCCGTAGGAATTGGTCGTGAGGACTTCGGCTCCGGCGTCGAGGTACGCCGTGTGGATGGCGCGGATCACGTCGGGCCGGGCGAGGCAGAGGTTTTCGAACGAGATGTTGACGAAGAAATTCCGCCGGTATATTTCGGTGCCCATCGCGCCGTCGAAGATCACGATGCGGTCGTGCAGGGCCTGCTGAAGAGTCTGTGACATGGGGTGGTTCCGCTGGTTTGATTGGTGTTAGCGTTTATTTCAGCTTATTAATATGCCGTCTTTTTTCTATTTTTCAAGTCATTTGGCGGGGAAAGTCGACTGCGACAGCAGGACTTTCATGCGCTCGACGGAGAATCCGCGGGCGGCGGCGAGCGCGGCGATCTGGTCGTCGCCGATGGGGCCGAGCGCGCGGTAATCCGCCCTCGGTTCGGGAATCACGAAGGCGCAGACCGAGGAGGGCGGCGACATCATGAAATTCGAGGTGAGTTCCACGAATTCGTCCTGAATGTCGAACAGGTCGAGCAGATGGAATATCTCGCGTTTGAGGCTGTGGTCGGGCAGGACCGGATAGCCGGGCGCGGGCGCGATGCCGGACGGCGGATCGGACTCTTTCCTCCAGCCCCAGTCACAAGTGGAAATCCATTCGAAAAGCTCCGACGCGGCGGCGTCCGCCAGGAAATTCGCGAGTGTGCGGTCGAGCAGGGAAACGTAGTCGTCGCCGGGCGTCTCCGGGACTCTCACGGACAGCACGAACATGCCGAGCCAGTCGCCGATGAAGTCCGCGAGGGAACGGCAGTCGCCGGTCTGGGCGCGCGGGAAGGTGATGACCGCGGAGTCGCCGACGCCGTCTTCGCGCAGCGTCCGGTGATGGCTGGTGAACACTTTGAACGAGTCGCCTTCGAGGCGTTCCACAGGGAAAATGCCCTCCCGGGACTCGATGGAGAACTTTGCCTCGGCGAGGCGCTTTTTCGCGTCCGCAATAAGGTTTCCGGCTGCATCGGACGGCGTTTTCCAGGCGCGTGCGAACGCGTCCCAGTCGAGCTTGCCGGCAAGTTCGGATACGTTAAAATAGCGCCCGCTCTCGACCTCGGGAGCATCAGTATCTTCTTCCCGCTTATACCGCGGGACGGGGCAGAACGGTTTTTTGCGGGATGCTTTCGCGCAGGCTTCCGCGTAGGGGATGAGCTCGGGGACGGCGCGTTTCGCGGCCTTCCCGGTCAGTTCGTCATAGAAAGAGCGTAACGATTCGAGGTAAGCGCCGCGTTTGTCCGGGTTCATGAGCGTGTTCACCACGACCGCGGAATCCGAGGCGTCCGTGGTGTGGATGACCGGGCCGGAGTAGAGCGGCTGGAGCTTCAGCGCGGTGTGCAGCGCCGAGGTGGCGGCTCCGCCGACGAGGATCGGGGTCTTCAGGCCGCGCCGTTCGAACTCGGCGACCGTGCGCGCCATCTCGTCGAGCGAGGGCGTGATGAGCCCGCTGAGACCGACGAAATCGGCGTGTTCGCGTTCGGCGGCGTCGGCGATCTCGTTGGCGGGGACCATCACGCCGAGGTCGTGGATCGCGCAGTTGTTGCACTGGAGCACGACCGACACGATGTTCTTGCCTATGTCGTGGACATCGCCCTTCACCGTGGCGAACACGCCGACCGGGCATTTCGCGCCGGACGAGGCGGATTTCGAGGCTTCGATCACGGGCATCAGGACGGCGACCGCGCGCTTCATTACGCGGGCGGTCTTCACGACCTGCGGCAGGAACATCTTGCCCGCGCCGAAGAGCTCGCCGGTCTTCCGCATGCCGTCCATGAGCGGCCCCTCGACGATCGCCATCGGATCCGGGTACGCCGCGAGCGCTTCCGCCATGTCGGCGTCGACGAAGGAATCGTCCCCGCGCACGAGCGAGGCGGCGATGCGTTCCGCGAGCGGGAGCGACCGCCATTCCGGGGCGGTCTCCGCGTCGGGTTTCGAGGTTGCGCCCGCGCTCTTCATGGATGCGGCGAGTTCGAGGAGGCGTTCCCCCGCGCCGGGCGATGTGTTGAGCACGACCGCTTCGACGGCGTCGCGGAGGTCGGCGGGGAGCATGTCGTAGTTGCCGAGCTGGGCGGCGTTCACGATGCCCATGGTCAGGCCGGCGTCGATGGCGTGCTTGAGGAAGACGGTATGGATTGCGCCGCGGATGAGGTCGTTGCCGCGGAACGAGAACGAGACGTTGCTGATGCCGCCGCTGATGCCGCAGAGCGGGAAGCGCCGGTGGAGTTCGGCGACGGACCGGATGAAGTCGGCGGCGTAGTTGTCGTGCCCGGCGATGCCGGTCGCCACGGCGAACACGTTCGGGTCCAGCACGATGTCCTCTTCGGCGAATCCCGCCTGTTCGGTCAGGAGCTTCACGGAGCGGGAAAGCGTTTCGATGCGGCGTTCGTAGCGGTCGGCCTGGCCTTTCTCGTCGAACGCCATCACGAGGACGGCCGCGCCGAGGCGGCGTATCTCGCGGGCTTTCGCGAGGAACGGCTCTTCGCCTTCCTTGAGGGAGATCGAGTTCACGATGGCGCGTCCCTGCACGCAGCGGAGCGCGGTGCGGACGACTTCCCAGTTCGAGGAGTCGATCATGAAAGGGACGGCGGCGATGTCGGGTTCGCCCGCGGCGTACAGCAGGAAACGTTTCATGGCGGCGGGCGCGTCGAGCAGGGCGTCGTCCATGTTGATGTCGATGATGGCCGCGCCGTTTTCGATCTGGTGGCGCGCGATCGCCATGGCGCCGGGCATGTCGTCCGCCTTGACGATGTTCAGGAACTTGCGGGATCCGGCCACGTTGGTGCGCTCGCCGATGTTGATGAAATTCTTGTCGCGGGAGGCGGTGAAGGCGTTGAGTCCGGAGAGCCGCAGGAGGCGCGGCTGAGGTTGCGGGATGCGCGGCTTCACGCCGTCGAGCGCCTTCGCGATGGCCGCGATGTGGGCGGGCGTCGTGCCGCAGCAGCCGCCCGCGATGTTGAGCTGTCCGGCGTCCGCCAGCGAACGGATCACGGCGGCCATCTGGTCGGGCGTCTGCGTGTATTTTCCCTCGACGTCCGGCAGTCCGGCGTTGGGGTGCGCGCTGACCAGGAAGGGAGATTTCGCCGCCATTTCGGCGATGTGCGGACGGAGTTCCTCCGCACCGAGCGCGCAGTTGAATCCGACGGAGAAGAGACAGCGGGCGTGGGAGACGGAGATCAGGAAGGCTTCGGCGCACTGGCCGGAGAGCAGGCGTCCGCTGGCGTCGCTGAGCGTGGCGGAGACCATGACCGGGACGTCGCGTCCGCGGGACGCCATGGCCTCCTCGGCGGCGAAAAGCGCGGCCTTGCAGTTCAGCGTGTCGAATACGGTTTCGATCAGGATGATGTCCGCGCCCGCGTCGAGCATGGCCTCCATGCATGTGCGGTAGGTCGCGGCGAGTTCGTCGAACGTGACGTCGCGGGCGGCGGGATCCTCCACGTCGGACGACATGCCCGCAGTGCGCCCGGTGGGGCCGACGCTTCCGGCGACGAGGCGCGGTTTGGACGGATCGCGGGCGGTGAACTCGTCGGCGACCTCGCGGGCGTTGCGCGTTCCGGCGAAGGCCAGGTCGTACACGCGGTCCTGCAATCCGTAGTCGAGCTGGGAGAACCAGTTCGAGTTGAACGTATTGGTCTCGATGATGTCCGCTCCGGCCTCAAGATAGGCGCGGTGCACGGATTTCACCAGGTCGGGACGCGTGATGTTCAGCACGTCGTTGTCTCCGGTCAGCGGGACCGGATGCGACGCGAATTCGCCGCCGTTGAAGTCCGCCGAGGTCGGGTGTCCGGCCTGAAGCATCGTGCCCATGGCGCCGTCCAGGACGAGTATTTTTTGAGCGGCGAGAGATCGGATTTCCTGTATGGTGAGCATCATGAGCCTCCGTTGGATTCAGTATTTCGTTATGTCAAACCCCGCGGGGAGTTAAGCCGGACGCGGCCGTCCGCCGGTAAAAACAAAACGCCGGAAGCTCCGCAAGCCTCCGGCGGAAGAGAATACGTTCTTCGGAAAGGAACGCGACGCGAAATCAGTCTTTCGACTCAATCGAAATTTCGTCCGGATCGGCGGGAGCCGGTTTGTCAAGCGGTTCCTGGCTGACCACGGATGCGCCGTTTTTGTCTACGGAACGGATATCGGAAGTCCTCGCATTGGCGTCCGTAACGGGGATCGCCGGCTGATTGATCACCTGGTTGTTGAGGTCACGCGCGACTTCCTGACGTTTGCGCTGGGTGGCTTCCTGTTCGATGGCGGATTCTTCGGGATCCGGGAGTGGCTGGAGATTGATTACGATGTTGCTCTCGGTGAAACGCCACGCGCCGTTGGTAAGAAGTCCGGCGGCGGGCAGGATGAAGATGCTGCCAAGCGCGTCCAGTTTGCCGGTGGAGCTGAGTTCACTGTCCACCGCGTAGTAGGCGGTGCGGTAGCCCGGTTTGTACGCCGTGATGAGAAGCGCGTCTCTGGTGGGCACCTCAATGTACATGGGCGAAAGCATGTGGTATTCCGCACCGTTCGCGATGACGGCGGCGTCGCTCGGTGTGACCGTGACGGAGACGATCTGCTCGCCGCGGGCAAAGAAGGAGCAGCCGGAGGTGAGTGCCAGAAGGAGCGCGGAAAACACAGCAAGGAACATGTATTTCATTTGGATGAAATCCTTTCTGAAGTAGGATAATGCGTAACCATATCAATAAACTATAGCATAGAAATAAAGGGATTGCAAGCAGGAAACATCTGTTTTCATGAAAAAAAATCAATTTCAGCGAAAAAACAGGGACGATACTTTCAAAAAACAACCTTTTTTCATGTTTTTTTCGGGGAAATCAGCTTGACAAATGACGCGGCGGAGTTACATTATGAAAAGAATTAGAACGATACATCAATCGTACACCTCGTTTTGTGCGGACCAATCTACAGATATGAGCTCAAAAAAAACAGCAAGAACAAAATTCGCGGTCGGTCACTACCTGACGGAAAAACCGGACGATCCGAAATCGTTCGCCGAACTGGCGAAACGGTTTGCGCCCAGGCTTCGGGAGGTCTATTTTCCGTGGCCCGGCCTCTCGAACGCGCGCGCCAAGGTCTATGACAAGCCGGACGATGAAGAACGCATCGTGGCCGACCTGAAATACTGCCGTGAGCACGGCATGAAGCTGGATATCCTGGCGAACGCGACCTGCTACGGCGAGAAATCGTTCACGGAGGAGCAGCGGCTCCAGATCGTCGGGATCATCAGGCATCTGGACGAACTGGGGCTTTATCCGGAGATCGTCACGACCACGTCGCCCTACATCGCGAAGGTCTTCAAACTGAATTTCCCGGACATCGAGGTCCGGGCGTCCGTGAACATGCGCCTGCGGAACACGCTTGCGCTGGAATATCTTGCGCCCCTTTACGATTCCTACTACATCTGCCGCGACGTCCAGCGCGATCTGCCGACGTTCCGGAAGATGGCCGCCTGGTGCAAAGACCACGACAAGAAACTCTGCATGCTGGCGAACAGCGGCTGTGTCCGGAACTGCCCCTGGCAGGTCTTCCATGAAACGCTGCTCTCGCACAACTTCATAAAAGCCTGTGAGGAAATGGGGCCGCAGAAAATTGAATTGCTCTGCAATAACATTTTCCTTCAAAAGAAAACGCTGGCGAATTTCCTCCGCTGCAGCTGGATCCGCCCGGAAGACATTCATGTGTTCGAACCGGAACTTGAGACGATCAAGCTCTCGACCCGCGAAGCAAAGTATCCGATGGAGATCGTCGAGGCATACGTCAACGCTTCCTACGACGGCAACCTGCTGCGCCTGATGGATCCGTACGACGGGCTCGCATTCCGTCCGAACCGGGTCGACAACAAATCGTTTCCGGCGGACTGGGTGACCAGCGGCATCGCCGCGAAATGCGCGGACAACTGTACGCACTGCGGGAAATGCGAACAGATTCTGGAACAGGTCCTGAAATACGACGTCGACCCGAATGCGCGCCTCGACGGTTTTTCTCTGGTGCACACGTTCGATCTGCTGGCGCCGAAAAAGAATAACAATTCGTCTTTGAGTCTGCCTCCGGAAGGGAAAGGGAATTGAATATGAAAAGGCCATCTTATCAGTTTAAGGAAAATACCTTCCCGGTCCGGTATTCCCGGACACTCCGGATCGGGGGAATGGTTCCAGAAAACAAGCGCAGGTTCGCATTCGGTTATTTCTTCGAAAAACGGTCCGGTATCACCTTCCGCGGTCTGGCCGAACAATACGCGCCGTTCCTGCAGGAAGTCTACTTCCCGTGGCCCGGACTGCTTTCCGCACGCGAAATTGAGGGGGATCCCGTTCCTCTCAGGAAACAGCTCATTGACGACATGCGGTTCTGCCGTTCCAAGGGGATGAAACTGGATCTCCTCATCAACGCGACCTGCTACGGCGACAATGCCGTTACGAAGCTGCAGCGGGAGGACTATCTCGCGAATCTGGCGGAAATGGACAAGGCCGGCATCCTGCCGGAAATCATCACCACGACGTCGCCTTACATCGCGACCATCACGAAACGGTTCAACGCGTCTATCGACCGCCGGGCGTCCGTAAACATGCGCCTGAATTCCACGCTCGCCATGGAATACGTGTCCGACGAGTTCGATTCGTTCTATCTCTGCCGCGATCTTCAGCGCGATCTGCCGACCGTGAAAATGTTCGCCGAATGGGGCAAAAAGAACGGAAAGAAGATATGCATGCTGGCGAACAGCGGCTGCCTGCGCTATTGCCCGTGGCAGACGTTCCATGAAACTCTGCTTGCGCACAATTTCCAGCATATTTTCGACGAAGCGAGGAAACTCAATCTCCCGACGACCCTGTGCGTCGGGCTTGCCCAGTCCAAACAGTTCGAGGAAATTCTCCGCGCGTCCTGGATCCGTCCGGAGGATCTGCATCGGTACGATCCGTATGTTTCCGTCTACAAGCTCTCCACGCGCGAAGCTCCCTGGCCCGACCTGATCCTGAGGGCATATACCACCGGTTCCTATGACGGCGATCTGCTTAAGATACTGGATCCTGACTTTTCGTTCTTCGTCCGCCCGGACATCTTCGACAACAAGGCGTTCCCGAAAGAATGGAGCGAGGGGAAGATCGCGGGCAAATGCGCCATTGACTGTACGCACTGCGGAAAATGCACCGAGGTCCTGAAGCTTGTCTACAAGCGCGATCCCGATCTGCCTGACTATTCCAAATACTCTTTCCCGACCCCCAAACCGCTCAGAATGCCCGGCTGCTGAATATTCCCGCAAATCCGGAGATCATCTTCCATGAATGAACAGTCCAAACCCGTAAAAAAGAAATTCGCAGTCGGTCACTTCTGCGGCAACGACAAATGCGTGTTCCAGGATGTGACCGGACGCTATCTGGATCACATCCACGAAATCTTTTTTTCCTGGCCGGAGCTGAAGAACGCCCGCGGAATGAGAGGCAATCCCGATACGCTGAAGGAAATGATCGCCGCCGATATGCTGTGGGCGCGTTCCAAAGGACTTTCGCTCGACCTGCTCATCAACGCCATGTGCTACGGTGAAGAGGCGTTCACGGCGGAGCAGCATGCCCGCGTGACCGGCGCGCTGGCCGACATGGACCGCCGGGGCATCCTGCCGGAGACCGTCACGGTCATCTCGCCGTATCTGGCGCAGATCATCAAGCGAGACTTCCCGAAGATCGACATCCGGGCGTCCGTGAATGCGCGCGTTGACAGCATCATTTCCATGGAATACATGGCGCCGATGTTCGATTCCTACTACATCAGCCGCGATCTCCAGCGCGATCTGCCCACGCTCCGGGCTTTCCGCAAATGGACCCGCGACCATGGCAAAAAACTGTGCATGCTCGTGAACGGAAGCTGCCTGCGGAACTGCCCGTTCCATTTTTTCCACGAGACGATCAATTCGCACGGACTGAGCCGGACCGTGCCGGAAACGAAACGCACGGGCATCCAGCCGTCGCGCTGCATCAACATGTATATGAAGAAGCAGTACGAGGAGATACTGCGTTCGTCCTGGATCCGTCCGGAGGACCTGCATTATTACGAGGACGAGGTCGACGTGGTCAAACTTTCGACACGGGCGGTTCCCGATCCGGAGCGCATCATCCGCGCCTACTGCGAACGAAGCTACGACGGCAATCTGCTCGGCCTGCTCGATCCGGTCTACACGTTCTTCTTCCGGCCGTATATCCTCGACAACAAACGGTTCCCCGCGGACTGGGTTGAGAGCGGCATCGGCGGCAAATGCGCGACCAGCTGCACGCACTGCGGACGCTGCACGGAAGTCCTTTCCAAAGTCATGGTCATCGATCCCATGTTCGGGAAAACCAAAGTGTTGGATTATCATTTTGTCCCGAAGATCAAAAACTGATTCGTTGATACGCTCATGCCGGCCGGAAAAAAAATTCTGATCTATTACTACATGTTCGGGGAAACTCTGGGCGGCAGCGATTATCTGCCGTTGCTTTTCATTGAGGAACTGCAACGCCGCGGGAACTCCGTTACGCTGGCATTGGACTGGAAATCCGATATTGAACATGCCGCAAAACACTACGATGTAAAAATCGATCTTCAGGCAGTCAATGTCGTACTCGTCAAGCCGGAAAACAGTGTCCTTCGCCGACTCGATGCTGTTTTGCCGTTTTACAGGACCCGGCAACTGAAAAAGCTTGCGAAACATGCCGATGTCTGCATCTCCTGCGCCAATATGTTCGATTTCGGAAAACCGGCTCATCATGTGGTTTTCCTCATGCGGCTTTTCGGAGACAATGCTTTCTGTGATTTTTTCATGCACAGGAAACCTCTTTCCGGACTTTCTCTTTTCAAGCGGAAACTCCGGACATTCCTGGCTGAAACGGTTTTGCGTCCTCTTCTCGGAATGCGCTCGACCCGGACGATCCTCGCCGATCATCGTGAACATATTTACGTTCCGTCCCGATATGTCGCGAATACCATGCGGGCTTTTTACGGGGATTTCAACTGTACGGTCTTTTACCCGCCCACCACATTCGAGATTCCGCCAATGGCGATTGAACGCGCCCCGCTTCGTGTGGTTTATTTAGGGCGTGTTCAAAAGGAGAAGGGGATCTCTGAGATCATCGGTATTGTGGAGCGAGCCCGTGCCGTTTCCGGGCAGGATATCCAGCTCCATATCGCGGGTCCGCTTGCGCCCGGGGAGTATGCGGACACAATCAGGCGGACCGTCTCCGAAAAGCCGTGGATCCGGCTCTTGGGTCCGGTCTATGGAAACGATAAAGCCGCGTTTCTGCTCGGCGGGACATATGCCGTCCATGCCAGGCGTGACGAAGAGTTCGGAATATCCATTGCCGAATATCTGAAAGCCGGGATTATCCCCATCGTGCCGGATGAAGGCGGCTCAAAGGAAGTGGTTGATGCCCCCTCTTTGACCTACCGCACAGATGAGGATGCGGCGCGGATATTGGCCCGCCTGCTCATTGACGGATCGTTCCGGAAGGAACAGGCCGATCATTGCAAAGAGCGTGCAAAGGAATTCTCATTCGGGCAATACATGAAACACCAGAACAGGATCCTGGACCGCATCATGGAAAGGCCGGTATGACTCCTTTTTTTTCCATCATCATCCCGTGCTGCAATGTGGCGCCTTATATTGATCAATGTCTCCGATCCATTTTGGACCAGCCGTTTCAGGACTGGGAATGCCTGGCGGTCGTGGAAACATCCCGGGACCAAACGGAACAGATCGTACGGGACTTCGCAGAAAAGGACAGACGCATCCGGGTTTTTACGCAACCGCGAAGCGGTTCTCCGTCGGCGCCCCGGAATACAGGGCTTGACCATGCTTTGGGGAAGTATGTTATATTCATCGACGGGGACGATTTCATCCAGGAGAATTCCCTGGCTCGAATCGCTGAAAAGATTGAGGCTCATCCGGGAGCGGACTTATACCCGTGCGCCATTGTTGTTTCAGACAGCAAGAACGGGAAAGAAACCGTTTGGGACAACTACCCGGATAATACCACGCTGGAAATGACAGGGCAGAAAGCAATTGTAAGTTATCTGCAGCATCATCCGGATCCATGCCCCATGGCGCAGCTGACTGTTTGCAGGAGGAGTTTCCTGAATGAAAAAGGACTGCGTTTCGTATACGGACTCAAGCACGAAGACAACGAGTTTTCCCCACGCGCATTGTTGCTTGCGGAACGAGTAGTACCGCTTCACGAACCCTTTTACTGTTACCGCATTGTGCCGAACTCCATTACAAACTCGAAACAATCTCCCGGATATGAACTGAAGCACATCGCCAGGGTGAAAAGGAGTCTTATGGCATTTCATGCGGAAATGTCGAAAAAGCCGGGTTTTGATTCCCGAATCTCGAAATACTGGGCGAACCTGTGGCTTTCCAAGATTTTCGGGAGGTGGTTCTATCCATGGGTTGTTGACCATACGCCGCGGAGAATGCGGATCGGCACGCTTCGCTTCATGCTCGCGAACGGAACGGACGATTATTTGCTGCTGGTACAATCCGCACCGTTTATGAAAAAGCTGATGAGCCGGGTGCTTCTCCTGGCTGTCCGGCATCCGTCAAGCTGTGCCTGGTTTTCTGAACTCATGTTCCGGATGTTTTTTTTCCTGTCGGAGATCAAAAGCGGATTCAAGGAGAAGCCGGGACGATCCATTTCTTCCGATGCTTCTTCAATCCCGGCATGTTCCACCTCAACCGGGCAATGATAATGACATCATAACAACCTCCCCTTCCGTTTTATGAACAACACGCCACTCTTTACAATCATTTTGGCCGGATACCAGACGGAGCCATACTTGCAGAAAGCGCTGGACTCCGTCGCAAATCAGACGTATCGCGATTTCGAGGCGATCTGCTATGTGGAAGAATCGACCGACCGCTCACTGGAGATATGCCGTGCCATGTCGGAACGTGATTCCCGTTTTAAGGCGGCGACCGGGAAAAAAAGCGGCGGCGTAGGTGCTACGCGGAATTACGGGATCGATCATGCATCCGGTCAATATCTCGTTGTTCTGGACGGTGATGACTGGCTGGCGGAAGACATGCTGGAAAAGCTTGCGGACAAGCTTCGACAAACCGGTATTGTCGATGTCTTGTCGTTTGCCGCCGTCAGCACGGAAACGGAAGACGTCGATCCGGCATCCGTTCAAAAGCTCACAAACTTCTCGCCCGGGGATCAGGATGGAGTGTTTTCCGGTCAGGACGCCATCAGAAAAGCAGGCCGGAACGGCGGACGGTTTCATGCCTATACCGTTTTGAGTATTTATCGGACCGCATTCCTGCGGGAACACCGGCTTTACCAGCAACACTGTGTCATGGAAGATTTCGAATGGACTCCGCGCGTCTGGTTTCATGCTGAAAAAATGGCCTATCTGGACAAAGTGTTCTACTTTTACCGGCGCAGAGCGAATTCTCTGACTACGGAGGCATCCTCGCGCATTATCTATGACCTGACAGGACACATCCGTTCGCTGCTGGCATTTGCCGCCTCGGAACCCATCCCGGACGACATCCTCACGATCTGGAGCAATCAGTGGATCTCTGTCCTGTACTGGTTCATGTTCCACCCCGTCACATCCAGGAAAATTTCCGACTCCGATCGGAAACAGGCGCTGGACATACTTTTTTCCGGAGAAGGCAAATCACAATTTCTAAAACTTCTTTCGCGTGCATCCCGTCCGAAACGTCTTGCCCGCCCGCTTCTCCTTCTCGCCGCAAAAGGGATTCAGCTCCCTGCAAAAGTGTTTTTCCGAAAAATGTATTATCCCTTGATCGAACAAAGGCAAAAAAAGTGACGGAATCTTGTAATAATCTCTTGAGATCATTTTTCCCGTCAATGCCTTATGCTATACATTACATTTCAAAGAAAGGTTGCGGTTTTTTACTTGTTTTTTTCGGAAACAGACTTTTTTCGGAAGAACGACTTGACAAAACCGAAAAAAAGGCTAATGTATAATATATTTTTTGAGTTCCCTGAAGTTATTTTGCGTCTTTGTCCTGTTCTGTCAAGGCGCTTTTCAATGAATATAACCAGGCTGTGACACAAGGAGTTCGTCATGGATAGAATAGATTTTGTCTTGCCGTGGGTAGATGGAAACGACAAGTCGTGGAACGCCTTGAAAAGCAGTTATGAAAGAACGGAGCAGAATACGTTTCGCGAAGTCGAAAACGATGCCAATGCTGAGTGGAGGTATCGTGACAACGGCTGGCTGAAATATTGGTTCCGTTCCGTGGAACGTTTCACTCCCTGGGTCAACCGGGTATTCTTCGTCACTTGCGGACAAAAACCGGAGTGGCTTGACGAATCCAACCCGAAACTCTGCCTTGTCGATCATAAGGATTACATCCCCGCCGATTATCTTCCGACATTTCAATCCAACCCTATTGAACTCAATCTGCACCGCATTGCCGATCTTTCCGAACGGTTTGTGCTGTTCAATGATGACATGTTTCTATTGCGTCCTCTAAAGCCTGAGTTCTTTTTCAAAAACGGACTTCCCGTTATTCCGTGTGATCTCGGAATCCCCTACTGGCTCAGTGACAACCAGATCAGCCACACTGTGATCAACAACTGCGGAGTTTTGAAGAGGAGCATCAATGTGAAACATCTGCTCTGGAAGAATATTGGGAAATATATTGATGTACGAGCACTTGGATTCAAATGTACGGCAAAGAACTTCCTGTCCTTTGCCATCAACAAGACAATCATTCCCGGTTCTTTCGGACATCTGCCTCAGTCGCACCTGAAATCTACGCTGGATGAAATATGGCGAACGCAGCCGGATGTCATGGATAAGGTTTCACGCTACCGATTCCGCAACAACGACTGCGTGAATCACTGGCTTGCGTGTGCCTGGAACATGGTTTCAGGACGGTTTTATCCTGTAAATGAAAAGCGAAAAGGCGTTTTTGTCGGGATCAATACCGGCACACTCCCTCTTATATGTGAGATCATAGAGAATGGCCTGCATCCGCAGATTTGTCTGTGCGACAAAGGAAACGCCCCTGATTTAGGACGATGCATGGATGAAATAACCCGTACGTTAGACAAACTGCTCCCGGACAAATCATCGTTCGAGAAATGAAGGTGTTGTCCGGACGGAACCATGAAAAAAAGGATTGCTTATTGCCGCTCTTCTTGTTTGAGTCGAACCCCATGCTCTTTTTTGGGGACTATTGAATAACCTGATAACTTCTGCGTGAAACATGAATCCTTTCTTTTCTTTCATCATTCCGTGCTGTAATGTCGAACCTTATGTCCGGGAATGTCTGGCATCCATCACAGATCAGTCGTTTCAGAACTGGGAGTGTTTGATCGGCATTGAGCCTTCCTCCGACAAAACCGAGGAAACGATCCTTGAGATCACTTCCGGCGATGAACGGTTTCGGGTTTTTTATGGCCCGCTCACCGGGTCGTGCTCCGCATCCAGAAACACCGGGATCGACATGGCGCGGGGAGAGTATATCATCTTCCTTGATGGAGACGACACGATCGCGGAAGGCTGTCTCGAACGGCTCCATGAAAAGATCTGTGCAAATCCGGGAGCCGATCTCTATCCATGCGTAATCATCGCATACAACGAGAGCACCGGAGACAAAGAATTCCGGGACAACTACCGGGACGACACGACGAAGGAAATGACCGGTGTTGAGGCGACGCTTTATTTGAACCGCCGTTTCCGCGGGGGTATTTGTCCGATGCTTCAGCTGACGGTCCATCGGCGGGGGTTTCTCGTGGAACACGATCTCAAATGCATCGTCGGACTGCGGCATCAGGATGCCGAGTTTTCTCCCCGTGCTCTCTATCTGGCGAAACGTGTCGCTCCGCTTCATGAGCCATTCTATCTTTACCGCATCCGTCCGAATTCCGTTCAGACAAAAGCAAAAGGCGCGGCCTATTTTATGAAGGACTGGGCCATCATCACGAAATCCCTGCTTGCGTTCTACGACAGAGTTTCCAGGGAAGACGGGTTCGATACACGTGTTGTTCCCTGTTGGATTCGTCAGTGGTTTTCGGAAAAAAGGATGAATTTCCTGTGGTTCCTCCCGGAAAGGGTCAAGGAGATTCCACGCGAAAAACGGGTGGAATGGCTGAAGTTCATTTTTGAAGACGGCTTCGAGGCCTACAACCGCATGATGAAATACGGCTCGCGCCCGCAACGAATGGCCGCATTCCATGTGCGCATGTTCGTCAGATGTCCGGCTCTGAGATGGTATGCCGAACTCTTCTTCCGGCTTTATTTCAGGTTCACTGAAAAATATAGTTCACGCCCGGCGGATAAACTGTACATCTCGATCCCGCCGCAAAACGGTTCCGCCGGTCAGAACTCCTGAACTGTCTCAGCTCGCCTCCCGTGAGGCGGCTGAAAACCGGAAATAAAAAAAGTCCGCTTCCGAACGGGGTGTACCGTGGAAGCGGACGAACTGTTTTTTGGAGATCAGCTTGTTTGTTTCAGCCGACTTTCATCTTGTCCTTACTTCTTGATGAAGCGGAAGGAGAAGCCGCCGCGGCCGATCATGCGGACGGTGATGACGTCGCCGGCTTTGGCGGTGCCTTCAGCGATGTCCCAGGCGCGCGGATCGTCGGGCTTCACGTCGCCGTTGACGAAGTAGCTGGAATCGACGTCCTTGCCGTCCGCGATCTTGCGGAAGGAATAGGTGTCGCCCGCCTTGCCGGGGACGGTGAACTTGACTTCGCGCGTCTCGTTCCTGCCGTTGATGCCGCCGACGTACCAGGTGTCGCCTTTGCGGCGGCCGAGGATCACGAAGTCGCCCGGTTCGCCGCCGAGGTACTTGGTGTCATCCCAGGTGGTCGGGAGCCCGGCGATGAAGTCCTTCACCTTTTCGGGCAGCGCGCGGAACGCGGACGGGCGGTCGGCCATGTGCTGGCAGGCGGATTCGAAGACGACCGGGAGCGCGAGTTCATGCGCGTGGGAGGTGAGGTGCTTGTGCTGGGAGTTGGTGAACGCGGTGGGGGTGTAGTCCATCGGGCCGACCACGTTGCGCGTGAAGGGCAGCGTGGTGTTGTGTTCGGCGGCCGGTTCGGTCATCATCGGGTGGTTGTTGTACTGTTCCGCGCCCCAGACGCACTCCATGGACATGAGGTTGGGGTAGGTGCGCGACCAGCCGCGCGGGAGCGTGGAGCCGTGGAAGTTGACCATAATCTTGTGCGGCGCGGCGTCCTTCAGGATGTCGACGTAGTACTGCATCATGCTCTGCTTGTCGCTCTCGAAGAAGTCGATCTTCACGCCCTTGACGGTCTTTTCGGTGAGCCAGGCGAATTCCTTTTCGCGGGACTCATGGGTGTTGAAACGGTCGCGCGGGCCGCCGCCGACGTAGTTGTGCTTTCCGCCGGAGTTGTACCACAGCCACACGCCGACGCCTTTCTCCTTGGCGAGTTTGAGCGCGTCGTCGATGTTGCCGCCGTTGCCCATCACGTCCCATTCCCAGTCAATCAGGACGTTCGGCCACTTCATTTCGGAGGCGAGCAGGATGTAGTCCTTCACGATCTGGTAGTCCTTGCTGCCGTGGTTGTACGCCCAGTAGACCCAGGACGCCACGCCGGGGGTGATCCAGGAGACGTCCTGCACCGCGCATTCGGGCGCGAGGTCGTCGACGAGCGTGGATTCCACGATGTCGGCGAGCGTGCCGATCACGACGCAGCGCCACGGGGATTTCCACGGGAGCGTGGTCGTCGGGTTGACCGCGCCCTGGTTCGCGCCTTCGCCGGGATCCGGATAATGCGTGGTGAAGCTCACGCCCTTGTCGTCGACGGAGGACACCAGGTAGGTGCCGCAGTAGGTGCCGTCGAACCACGTCTCGGAGAGGAGGCCCCACGTGGACTTGTCGGCGGAGTTGAAGAGCAGAGGATAGTTCCAGTTCCGGTTCGCGCCGCCGCGACCGCCGCGACCGCCGCCCGGACCTCCGGGACCACGCTGACCGCCCTGGCCCTGCGGACCGCCGCGGAGCTGGTCCGCCGTGTAGGCGATGTAACGGTCTTCATAGCTGGTCACGCGGCGCTGCATGCGGAATCCGTCGGTCAGCGGGAACACGAACGACGTGGATTCGCCCTGGAATTCGACGTCGCCGGAGCCACCGACGCTGTAGCGGAACGCGAAGGAATCGCTGCCCGCGCGCACGATCACGCCGATCTGCTTTTCGCCTTCGCCGAAGACGAGCGTCTTTTCGTTCATCCGGACAGTGCGTTCGGAGCGCTTGCCGTTCACCGCCGTGTACTTCTCGGTCACGAGCGCGACGCTGCTGCCGGACGGCACCTGCCCCGCGAGCTTCAGCTGCGAGAAATCGTACTCAGCCTTGTTCGACTTCAGGCCGAGGCGGACCTGGAAGACTTCCGACGCGTTGCGTTCCACGCGCAGCACGTTGCCTTCGTCGAGGTACACGCGGATCGTCTTGTCCGCGTCCGGCGAGGTCAGAAAGGGATCGGCGGCGGAGCAGAGCCCGGCGGCGATGAAGACCGCGGCGCAGGAGAGAGCCGCTTTCATGGAGAGAGAGAACTTCATGGTCTGGTTTCCTATGGATGAAGGTTAAAAGTCAGGACAAAGATTCCGTTTCACTCTAAACATAGCACAAAATGACGGTTTTTCAACAGGATAAAACGCCTTTTCAACGTTATTTTTACGTTAAAACCGCGGGAGGCGACGCCGGACCATGACAGTAAAACGAGGTTGCTATATTTAATATGCAGTGTCTTCGTCCAGGGCTTCGAGGAGGAAGCTGACGGGGCGGAATCCGTCGTTGCAGGAGATCATGGCGGATTTCGGGTTTTTCATCCAGCCGTCGTAGAAATTCTCGCCGCCGTGCGCGAGCGCGAGGACGAACGGAGAAACGGTGTCCCAGGCGCTGTCGCAGAAGCCTTCGGGGCGCGCCCAGCCGTTGCAGACGAAGACCTGGCCCAGCTTCATGCCGCAGGCGTGCTCGATCGGGTTTTCGTACCGGGCGATCAGGTCATCGTGACGGACGATCTTCTTCACCGTGATGCGGACTTTTTTCATCCCGGCTTACGCCTTCACCGTGTCGGCGATGACGCCGCAGATGCGGTCGATGTCCTCGGCCTTCAGGTAGGGGTGCATCGGCAGGGCGAAGATGTCGGCGGCGCACGCCTCGGAGACGGGCATGTCGCCTTTTTTGTAGCCGAGGTATTCGGTCGCGCCGAGCAGGTGCATCGGGATCGGGTAGTAACGCGCAGTCGGGACGTCGGCGGCCTTCAGGGCGGCCTGGATCTCGGCGAACTTCGGGGAACGCGGGCAGAACTGCGCGTAGACGGAGACGCAGCCTTCGGGGATGGTCTGGACGGAGACGAGGCCCTTCAGCCCGGCGCGGTAGCGGTCGGCCACGACCTGGCGCATTTCGACTTCGCCGGGGAAGAGTTTGAGCTTGGCGAGGAGGACGGCGGCCTGGATCGTGTCGCAGCGGGCGTTCAGGCCCAGGCGGACGTTGTTGTAACGGTCCTCGGCGCTGCGGCCGTGGACGAGGATGGAGTACATCTTGTCGAAGAGGTCGTCGTCGTCCGTGAAGACCGCGCCGCCGTCGCCGTAGCAGCCGAGCGGCTTGGCGGGGAAGAAGCTCGTGCAGCCGATGGTGCCGAGCGAGGGGGCGCGTTTGCCGCTGGGGTCGACCGCGCCGAACGCCTGGCAGGCGTCCTCGATGATGGCGAGTCCGTGCGTGTCGGCGAGCGGCTTGATCGCCTTGTAGTCGGCGGTGAGGCCGAAGAGGTCGACGGGGATGACGGCCTTCGGTTTGAGCTTGCCTTCGCGTTCGACCTTCAGGATGGCTTCCTCGAGCTTCGCGGGGTCGATGTTGTACGTGGCTTCGTCGATGTCGGCGAAGACCGGGGTCGCGCCGACGAGCGCGATCGTCTCGACCGTGGCGAAGAACGTGAACGGGGTGGTGAAGACGGCGTCGCCGGGCCCGATGCCGAGCGCCATCAGCGCCATCAGCAGGGCATCCGTGCCGCTGGAACACGCCAGCGCGTGCTTCACTCCGGCATATTCGGCGAGCTGTTTTTCGAGCTCCGCGATCTCGGCGCCGAGGATGTAGTGTCCGCTCTCCAGCACGCGGTCGATTCCCGCGTGGATTTCGTCTCGGATCAGGCTGTATTGATACTTCAGGTCAATGAACGGCAGCATAGTCGGCACCTCCTCGGGTCGGGGTTAAAAATATTTCTAATAATATACACCTTGAAGGCGCGAAAAACAAGCTCCGGCGCGAGGAAATCAACACATAAGCCGTAGAGTTTTTGCCGCGGATACGCGACCCGCGATGTGCCGCGAACTTACTGCAGGTTCATCGCCGTGGGCTGCGTGGAGGTCGCCGGATACTCGGTCGGGACCTGGAGCGGGTCCTGACGGTCGATGCCGCCGACGCGGCGCGAGATCGGCCAGAAGACGAAGCAGGCGCGCCCGATGATGTTTTTGACGGGGAGCGGGCCCCAGTCGCGGCTGTCCAGACTGTTCGCGGTGTTGTCGCCGAGCGCGAAACAGCAGTCGTCGGGCACGGTGAACTCCACGTTCTCCTCCAGACGGCCCATGCCGTGGTGCCCCTGGTAGCCGCCCAGCCCGGAATAGATCTTGCAGAACGCCGGGTTGAACCATTCCGCCGGGCGGAACGTGTTTTCGTTTTTCGGGCGGATGTAGAGGTGCCCGTCCTGAATGCGGAGCGTGTCGCCGGGCAGTCCGGCGAGGCGTTTGATGTAGTAGTAGCCGGTCAGCGGGGTCCCGTGCGAGGAGTACAGCCCCTCGGTGTTGAACACGAACACCTCGCCGCGTTTGAGCGGCTTGAAGTGGATGGAGAGGCGGTCGACGAAGAGATGGTCGCCGGACGACAGCCAGCCGTCGAATACGGTCTCGCCTTCCCGGTACATGCGGGACCGCGGATCCTCCGGCAGATAGCGGAAGATGTTGTCGCGCGGCTCGTCGCCGGGCAGCAGGAAATCCTGTCCGCCGAAGCGCAGGACGGAGCCGGTGCGGTAGAAGTCGCCGGGATGCAGAAGCGACGGGATGAGCGAGAGCCACGGGCGGACGACCGGGACGGGGTCGGACTCGACCGTGGCGAAGTCGCGCGGCGAAACGATCTTCGCGTTGGACGCGCCGAGCGGGGTGAAGAATTTCACGAGCTTGCTCCGGTGCGGTTCGGACGCCTTGCGGTCGATGTAGTGAATGCCGAACAGGGTGGGCTGCATGCTGCTGGTCGGGATCTGGAATGGCTGGACGAACAGCGCGCGCAGTCCGAACGCCACGCCGAACGCCACGGCGAGCACGTCCAGCACGGAGCACATCCACGCCCTGAACGAGGACCTGCCGGAGTATTCGGCGTACTCCCCGGAGACGGCCTTCAGCGCCTCGGCGCAGGCTTCGGGGTCGGGATTTGCGTTCGCCTCGTCGGCGGCCTTTTCGAACTCCGCGAGCCGCGCCTTCTCCTCGTCCGACAGGATATCGTCGTCCTCCGCCAGCGTGTGGCGCACGGACGAAACGATGTCGCGGTGGAGCTTGCGGTTGGAGCGTTTCAGCCAGAGTGTCTGGAGGAAGTTCACGGGCGGTCTCACTGTTCGTTGTTCTTCAGGACGGCGATGAACGCCTCCTGCGGGATGTTGACGCGCCCGATCTGCTTCATGCGCTTCTTGCCTTCCTTCTGTTTTTCCAGCAGTTTGCGCTTTCGCGTGATGTCGCCGCCGTAGCACTTCGCCAGCACGTTTTTCCGCAGCTGGCGGACGGTCTCGCGGGCGATGACCTTGCCGCCGACGGCGGCCTGGATGGCGATCTGGAACATCTGCGGCGGGATGACCTCGGCGAGGCGTTCGGCGATCTCGCGGCCGCGTGCGTAGGCGTGGTCGGAGTGGACGATGCTGGCGAAGGCGTCGACCGGTTCGCCGTTCACGAGGATGTCGAGCTTCACGAGCTTTTCGGTCTGCCAGCCGGCGGGTTCGTAGTCGAGGCTGCCGTAGCCGCGCGTGATGGATTTGAGGCGGTCGTGGAAGTCGATCAGGATCTCGTGCATGGGGATGCAGGCGGTGATCATCACGTGGTTGGCGTCGATGCTTTCCGTGTTCGTGCAGATGCCGCGCTTGTTCATCACCAGGTTCATGATGTCGCCGATGTATTCGGTGGGGGACATGATGTGGGCGTTGATGAGCGGCTCCTCGATGTGGTCGATCTCGGACGGATCGGGCAGGTGCACCGGGTTGTCGATCTTCAGCATGTCGCCGTTGCGGAGGTACACGTGGTAAATCACGCTCGGATAGGTGGCGATGATGTCCATGTTGTACTCGCGGCGGAGGCGTTCCTGCACGATCTCCATGTGGAGGAGACCGAGGAATCCGCAGCGGAACCCGAACCCGAGGGCGGCGGACGTTTCGGACTGGTAGTGGAACGCCGGGTCGTTGAGCTGGAGTTTCGCCATGCTGAATTTGAGCTGTTCGTAGTCGGCGGTGTCGATGGGGTAGATGCCGCTGAAGACCATCGGCTTCACGTCCTGGAAACCGGGCAGAGGCTCGGCGCAGGGCGCGGCGGCGTCGGTGATCGTGTCGCCCATCTTCGCGTCGGCAGGCGATTTGAGGTTCGGGATGATGTAACCGACGTCTCCGGCCTCAAGCTCGGGCATGGGCTTCATCTCGGGCGTGAAGACGCCGACTTCCTTGATCTCGCTTTCGAGGCCGGTGCTGAACATTTTGAGGCGGTTTCCGCGTGCCAGACTGCCGTTGAACATGCGGACGTACGTCACCACGCCGCGGTAGGCGTCGTAGATGGAGTCGAAAATCAGGGCGGCGGTGCCGTTCTCGGCTGGCTTCTTCGGCGGCGGCACGCGCTGCACGATGGCCTCGAGCAGTTCCGGCACGCCGGTCCCGTCCTTCGCTGAGACCAGCAGGACCTCCTCGCGCGGGATCGCCAGGATCTCCTCGAGCTGGTTGTAGCACAGCGGGAGGTCGGCGGCGGCGAGGTCGATCTTGTTGATGATCGGGATGATGAAAAGGTTGTGGCGCATGGCGAGGTTCACGTTCGCCACGGTCTGCGCCTGCACGCCCTGCGTGGCGTCGAGCACGAGGATCGCGCCCTCGCAGGCGGCGAGCGAACGGCTGACCTCATAGGAGAAATCCACGTGGCCGGGAGTGTCGATAAGGTTCAGTTCGTATTCGTTTCCGTCGGAGGCGGTGAAGAGCATGCGCACGGGGTGTGATTTGATGGTGATCCCGCGTTCCTGTTCCAGGTCCATGGCGTCCAGGAGCTGGGCGTGGACGAGGTCGCGCTTTTCGACCGTGTGGGTGATTTCGAGCATGCGGTCGGCGAGCGTCGACTTCCCGTGGTCGATATGCGCGATGATGGAGAAATTGCGGATGCGGGTCAGGTCATTCATGGTCTTTTCCGGTGGATTTTGAAGCGGGGTGAAGGAGTTTCCAGACGCGGTAGTATTCGGAGAGGCCCCATGCCTGGGCGTCGCAGCCGCGCGGCTTGTGGGGATAATCGCCGTCGAGGATCTCCGGCATGTGCATGATGCAGCCGTTGTCCAGCTGGACCGCCATGGAGGAGAGCAGGCTGATCGCGGTGGCGCGTCCGAAACGTCCGTGCGTGATAAAGTATGCCTCCGGGAAGAGCGGCATCTGCCAAGTCCAGGCGGTGCCGTTGTGGTACGCGACCTTGCGGCGAGTGTCCTCGTCGCCGCAATAATGCCCCTGGTACGGGTGATTCGGATCGTTCAGCAGCTTGCCGTCCGCGCCGTAAATCGGGAGCGGATATTTGACCGGGCGGTCCGCCAGGCTGCGGATGCCGCCGGGCACGAGGAGTTCGGAGGTGTTGAGGAGGATGATGCGGCGCAGTTTCTTGTCCTCGACCAGTCCGAGCGTGATCGCGAGCAGCTGGTTCGGGCGGAGATGGTCGTCCGGTTCGGCCTTCGAAGCCGGAGTGCCCGGCTTGCAGTGGAGGCAGTCTGAGAGGAATCCCTCCTCCTTCAGCGGGAAGTATTTCAGGAACGATTCTTTGACGCGGGCGGCGAGTTCGGACCAGCGGGCCGCCTTATTCTCGGGGAGCGAATCCGCCAGGAACCGCAGAGAGGCGTACCAGAGCGCCTGGATCTCGACCGGATAGCCCTCGCGGGGCGTTCCGGCGGGGTAGTTCGTGTCCATCCAGGTGAAATGCGCCGGACTGAATATGAGGCCGCTTTCCGCATCGCAGGCGATGCCGTTCGGCGTGCCCTTGACGAGTCCTTCGGCAAGTTCGACGAGCAGATCGAGCAGCGTTCCGCGGTCCTTGACCTTCGTCTTCAGGAAATCCTTATTGCCGAGCGCGGCGCACATGTCGCGCACGCCGATGAAGAGCCACAGGGGAGCGTCGGACGTGTCGCGGTTGCCGGTGTCGGTCCCGGAGATCATGTTGCAGATGGTCCCGTCCTTCACGAGAGAGGCGAACTGGACCAGGATCTGTTTGACGTCCTCATGGAACATCGGTTCTGTGATGAGGCCGCGGACGAAGATGAGCGTGTCGCGGCCCCAGTCGAGGAACCACGGATATCCGGCGATCACGGTCTTCAGGTCGCCGCGCTTGACGATGAACGCTTTCAGGCTGTTCAGCATGACGGTCTGCAGGTCGTCGGTCATTCGGTCATAGCACGGCTTTTCCTCCGGCACGGGCGAAATCTTCGGTTCGTCCTCGCTTGTCATGATCTGGCCGATCAGGTGCAGCGTTTCGTTGCCGTTCAGGGAGCATTTGAAGTAACCGGGGCTGTACAGGTCGCAGTTCGGATCGAGGCCGCGTTCGGCTTCGTTCTCCTGGTAGTTCATGTACGACCACTCGTCAGCACGGCGGAACGTGCCCGATGAGGCCGTCATGCGGAAGATGCGGTCGGAGGCGGGCCTGAACACGAATCCGCGCGCGGATTCGGTCACGGCGGCGGGGAACGTGTACTGCGGCCCCTCGGACGCCTTGGTCAGGCAGTGGAAATTGCGGTCCTCGAGGTCGGGGCTGATGAGCAGCTGCACCGGCTCGCTGTCGTCGATCGTTTCGCCGGCCCCCGTGTAGGCGTACCGGAGGAACGACGCCCGGACGGCGTTCTTTTCCGGGATCATGGAGAGTTTGAGCATGAGGCCGACCACGCGGGCGTTCCCGACGGGGACCTTGAAGCCCCGCACGGCGCCGCCGTCGGACGCGATGTGGAACCGGTCGATCATTTCGCTGGTGATCTGCTGGCGTCTGGCACGGTAGATCATCCACATGCGGAAGCGCCGCCACATGATATGGCGGTCGACCGGGATCTCGGGATGAAGGTTCGCCAGCATGATCGCGTCGTAACGGCTGAGCAGGCGTCCGGTCTCGATGCAGACATGCACCGCGCCGCCGCGTCCGTTGGCCTGGAGGAAGGTCCGTCCCTTCATGAAGAATTCGTCGCGGGTGAGGGAGACGACGGCCTTGTCGATGTCGCGCGGCATGAGCATCAGCACGGCGGTGTCGCGGCGGAGCTCGTCGCCTTCGGAGACGAAAACGGCCACTCTCAGTTCGGTCGGTTTGTCCGGCGCGGGCAGCGGCGGCACGATGGAGACGAACCGTCCGTCCTTGCAGAGAATCGAACGCGCCGATGCGATCACGCGGTTGTCTTCGTTGCGGACGATGAAAAAGCGGAAGCGGACGGGCGCAGCCACGAGGATCGAACGTCCCGGCGCGACGATGATCTCGCGGCGGAGGTCGGTAGGCCAGTTCCAGACCACGTAGGGGATCTCAGGACGGTCGCTGAAGAGGTCCTGCAGGAACCCTTCGGGCGATTCGCGGAGACGGCGGGTCAGCGCGGGTATGTCGTCGTCGGCCAGGACCGGAGTTTTGCGTTTCGCGGTCAGCGCCGTGAGCACGAGCGCGGCGGCCTGCTGGTCTTCCAGATGGTCGTATTCCAGACGGCCTCCGGCGGCGGCCTCTTCGATCTTCGGAATCCATTGCTGTTCCGGGCTCAGGCAGACGACCCGGCCGGGCGAAAGCGGCAGGCTCCATTTGTGGCCGCGCACGGAGAGGATGTCCAGACGGCGTCCGGAAATGAGGTCGTACATTTTTTCCCGCGTGAATGTGGCATAGCTGGCGTCCCATTCGGCGGTCACGGTGCGGTCGCAGTTCAGGTTCATGGCGATGACGACGAAATGTTGCGCTTCACGGTTGGTGCGGATGATCACCACGGCGTCCGGGGAACCGGAGTCGATGCACCGGATGAACGCGCCGTTGAAGAACGCCGGATGCAGAGCGAGGATGGTGTTGAGGCGGGCGATGAAGTCGATCTGGTTCGTCTCCGCGCCCCAGTTCAGCGCGCTGTCCTGATGCACGTCGACCTTTTCCTTCGCGAACCACTCGACGCCGTTGGTGAATCCGAATGCGCCGCAGGAGGACGCCAGTGCGCTCAGTGCCGTGCGGAGCCTTGCGTAGCGTTCGCCGGACGCGGCCAGACGGTTGTTGTCGTGTGTCTCGGCGTAGTGGATCATGATGCCGTTCGAGTAGGATTCGTTCCACGCGTAGTTCAGGTAGCCTTCGATCTGGTCGCGGGAATAGTTCTGGAACAGCTCGGAATAAGCCCAGTCCATATTCGCGCGGTCGAGCAGCGCCTGCGTGACTTCCGGCGCGCCGCCGAGTCCCTCAAGCAGGAAAACCGTGTCCGGAAATTCGCGGCGTACCATGGCGATAATGTATTCCCACGCGGCTTCGGGGATCATGTACCCGGCGTCGCAGCGGAATCCGTCGACGCCGCGGCGGCACCAGGTCAGGAAGACGTTCGCCAGATAGCTCCACAGGGGCGGATTCTTGTGGTCGAGTTCGATCAGGTCGCCCCAGGTGACGCCCCACGCGCCGGGCGAGACGTATGTGCCGTCGTCCTTGCGCACGAACCAGTCGGGATGCTCCTCCTGGAGCTTCGACGCCCAGCCTGTGTGGTTGATGGCGATGTCGAGGAAGATGCAGGCGTTTTTCCGGTGGACCGCGTCGACCAGCTCGAAGAACTGTTCCAGCGGCGACGCTTTCGTGTCGAACTCCGCCAGTGCGGGATCGACCGCGGTGAAGTCCTGCGAGGCGTACGGACTGCCGAAACGCCCCATGCGGGCGTATGTCGTGGGGACCGGATTGATCGGGAGCAGATGGATGATGCGGCATTTCAGGCGGTCGACGATGTGGTCAAGCTCGCGGATGAGGCCGCGGAACGTCCCTCCGGCGGGGATCACGGAGTATCCGGACTCGTCGAGTCTGGTGATGCTTTCCTGCGTCACGCCGTCCGGCAGGGCCGAGCCGGAACGCGTTTTGTTCGCGCCGAACTGGCGGACGAACGCGCAGTAGACGGTGTTCGAGGCGCAGTAGTCGGCGGAGATCACGTTCAGATGCAGGTTGTCGCCCTTGACCCAGGCCGTGTTGCCGTCCTCCTCCACGATGCCGCATTTGCACTCGAAATGTCCGACTTCGGACAGCGCCAGGCGGACGCGGAACGAGTATTCGTCGGTCCGCTGCATCGGGATGTTGTTCCAGTCCTGCCCGATCTGGTTCAGTCTTTGTTCGGTGCGGCGGATGATCTCGTCGCGGTGGATGGCGGCGTTTCCGACGTTGGTGCAGAGGAACGCGCGTCCGGTGACGGGTTCGGAGCTGGTGAGTTCGAATTCGATGGTGTCTCCGCAGAACCGCTGGAGATGTTTTCCGGTCTCGGGGTATTGCGTCAGTTCAGGCATAATCGCGTCTTTCGTTCGCCGCCGGGCGGCGTTTTCATTCGATCACTCGATTTCGACGTCCTTCGTCTTCGGGAAGACGGAAATCTCGAACACCTCGGATTTCGTCTGGAGCGTGTTCAGTGCGATCTGGGCGCAGAGGGCGACGGTGTAGCGGGCTTTGCGTTTCGGCGGCTCGGCATGCTCCAGGAACGTCAGCGGCACGTCGATCAGGGCGCTGTTGTTCGGCTGGAGGACGAGCGCGGAGCGGCGCGGACGGGATCTCCGGACCGTTTCGCCGGACTTCACGTCGGGCCAGGCGAGCTGCCAGTCGTCTTCCCTGATCTCGCCGGACTTGCCCGGCTCGCAGAACGCGTAGTACAGGCGGATGTTGTCGGTCTCGTTCATGTACCATTCTTCCACGGAGACGACCGCGACGTCCTGGTTTTTGAGCAGGAAGGTCATGGTCTGGTTCGGGACGCCGAGCGTGTAGTCGAGGCGCAGATAGCCGTGCTCCAGCGACATTTTAGCAGTGATCTTCTGGAAATACTTCGTCTCGTCGAATTCGTACTGCGCGCTGGGTTCGGCGGAGCATGCGCCGAGGATCAGGAGCGCCGCCAGGGCGAACAGGATTCGTGTCGTTTTCTTCATGTTCCGGTCGCTTTCTCCGGTCCCGCCTGTCATTCATGAGGCGGGGAAACCGGCTGTGTGGTTCCGGCTCGGATCAACCGCGGGGGGCCGTTGCGCCAGCCTCGAGGGCGTCGCGCACGTCGTCGTTCACGCCAGTGTACTTCGGGTTGCCGGGCATGATGCCGCGGTTCGACTGCTTGATGAAGTTCACGAACAGCTCGACTTCCGGGCAGTTCGGGATGGTCTTTTCGATCTGCTCCAGCGCGTGCGGGCTGTTCAGCCCCTCGAAGAAGAACGTCTTGATCGCGCGGCGGATCGCCAGTCGGGCGTCCGGGGTGATGTTCGCACGGCGCAGGCCGATCGTGTTCGGCCCGCAGATGAAGTTCGTTTCGCGGAGCATGCAGAACGGGGGGATGTCCTGACCGATCAGGGCGGTCGGTCCGATCATCGCCAGCGCGCCGATGCGGCAGAACTGGTGGACGAGGACGAATCCGCTCATGACGGCGCCGTCGCCGACCTGCACATGGCCGGAAAGCGAGGTGTGGTTCGCGATGGTCGCATGGTCGCCGATCACCACGTCGTGCGCCACATGCACGAACGCCATCAGCAGCACGTGGTTGCCGACGACGGTCTTCAGCTGTTCGAACGGCGGGCGGTGGATCGTGACGAACTCGCGGATGACCGTGTGGTGTCCGATCTCGCAGTAGGAAACGAGGCCGCGGTAGAAACGGTGGTCCTGCGGTTCAGCGCCGACCAGCGCGTTCATGTAGATGCAGCAGTCGGAGCCGATGGTGGTATAGCGGCAGATCTTGACGTGGGCGTCGATATAGCAGTTGTCGCCGATCTTCACGTTGTCTTCGATGACGGCGTACGGCCCGATTTCGACGTTTTTGCCGATCTGGGCGTCGGGAGATACGATCGCGGTGGGATGAATCATGATAAATCCTTTCGGGTTCCTGAAAAAGATGCTCCCATAATATACCCTGCCACACACGGCTTATCAAGCGCGTTTCTTATATTTAAAGCAAATTTCTTTTTCCCGAGGCCCGGATGCGGCAGCGGGGAACGCTTACATGGCGTCGGGGATGCCGATCGTCAGCGCGGCGAGGCCGTCCGCGAGGATGTCGCGCACGGCGAAGCAGAGCGCCAGGCGCATCGTGCGGACCGCGGGATCGCCGGCGTTCAGCACCTGTTTTTCGCGGTAGAACCGGTTGAAGAGTTTCGCCAGGTCGAGCAGGTAGTTCACGAGGATGGAGCAGTCCATCTTGTCGGACGAGGACCGGATGGCGTCGGCGTACCGCAGCGCGGCCACGGCGAGCGCCTTTTCCTCCGGCGAATCGGCGAGCGACCAGTCGACCGAGGCGGGATCGAACTTGATCCCGGCGTCGCTGCATTTCCGCACGATGGAGTTGATGCGGGCGCAGACGTACTGCACGTACGGGCCGGTGTCGCCCTCGAATTTCAGCGAAGCCTGCGGATCGAACATGATCGTGGTCTTCGGGTTGAATTTCAGCAGCATGAACTTCAGCGCGCCCATGCCGATGATCTCGCTGCGGGATTCCAGGTCGGCGGGCGGTTCTTCGCCTTCCTTCACGCGCTCCATCGCGGCCGCCTTCGCCAGAGAGTGCATCTCGTCGAAGAGGTCGTCCGCGTCGACCACGGTTCCTTCGCGGCTCTTCATGCGGCCGGACGGCAGGTTGACCATGCCGTAGGAGAGGTGGTAGAGGCTGTCGGCCCAGGCGTACCCGAGGCGGCCGAGGATGGTGAAGAGCATGCGGAAATGCAGGTTCTGTTCGTCGCCGACGACCCAGATCATGGAGTCCGGGTTGTGTTCCTCGTGCTTGAGGATCGTGGTGCCGATGTCCTGCGTGATGTAGACGCTGGTGCCGTCCTTGCGGAGAAGCACCTTCTCGCCGAGCTTGCCGAGGTCGACCGTGACCGCGCCGTCCGCGCGCTTGCCGAAGATGCCCTTCGCGAGGGCGTCGGCGATGACGTCCTTGCCGAGCAGGTAGGTCTGGCTTTCGAGGTAGGTCTTGTCGAAATGCACGCCCATGCGGCGGTACGTCTCGTTGAATCCGTCGATGACCCACTTGTTCATGGTGGTCCACAGGGCGCGGACTTCGGGATCGCCGGCTTCCCACTTGCGGAGCATTTCCTGCGCCTGCCTGCCGAGCTCGGTTTCGAGGAAGAGGTCGTCGGAGGACTTGTCGGCGAGTTCGGGATGCGCGGCCTTCAGCTCTTTGACCTCGTCGGACAGCATCTGGTTGAACTTGACGTAGTAATTGCCGACGTAGTGGTCGCCCTTGATCCCGGCCTGTTCCGGCGTGACGCCGTTTCCGGTCAGCTTGTAGGCGAGCATGGACTTGCAGATGTGGATGCCTCGGTCGTTGATGAGGTTGACAGGCACGACCGTGTGCCCGGCGCGCGCCATCACGCTGGCGAGCGTCATGCCGATGCAGTTGTTGCGGACGTGGCCGAGGTGCTGCGGCTTGTTCGTGTTCGGCGCGGAGAACTCGATGAGGATCTTGCGGCGGGAGCCTTCCGGGAACGGGACGTCGGCGAGGAGCGCCTTCACGTCCGAAATGGAATCGCGGAACAGCGCGGCGGGCTTGAGCGTGATGTTCACGAACGCCTTGATCTTTTCGGCTGACACCACGTCCGGGTCCTTCATCAGGAGTTCGGCGGTCTCGGCGGCCAGCGCGTCCGGCGCGCTCTTCAGCGCCTTCGCGAGGCGGAAGCAGTTCACGGTCAGGTCGCCGTTCATGCCGGCGGGACACGGCTCCCATGGGATATCGAACGAGGCATCAAGGGAACGCGAGGCGCGGAAGGAATCCGCCAGACGGGAAAGGCATTGGATTTTCATGAAGCAGGAAAGAGGTTGGTATGAAAAAAACTGAATTAATGCGTTGTGCGGATCAGCGTGACCGGGGCGGACGGCTTCACGCGGATGACGTATTCGCCGAGCGCGGCGGGCAGCAGGGCGGTCATGCAGCGCGGGATGGTCGTCACCGTGCCGCGGACCTCCACGTCCACCGGGCCGCTGATGGCGGTCAGCAGGTGGAAACTGCGCGTGGAACGGGTCGTGTCCGGCCAGTCTCCGGCGAGACGGAGCTCGTCGCAATGGAACTGCGGACAGCGGTTGATGATCGCGTATTTGCGGTTGCGGGCGGCGTTGTCGCTGACGCCCGTGATGCGGGCGGGGGTGCGGTCGATGAAGTCGACGCAGGAGAGCCCCTCCTCGACATGGAGTTCCTGGTCGGGATCGGAGATGCCCCAGTCGTTCAGCAGAAAGTCACTGTTGCTGTTCTGCTGGATTTCAAGCACCAGGTTTCCGGGGTCGATGCAGTGGATGCGTCCGGCATTGACGAAATACGCGTCGCCGTTCACCGCGTCGAAACTCTGAAGCACGCTCTCCACGTCGGACGTCGGCAGCAGTTCCAGGAAACGGTGGCGCGTGGCGGTCGGACGGATGCCGACCATGATCTTCGAACCGGGTTCGGCGTCCAGCACATACCACATCTTCGTCTTCGGTTCCGCGCCGTTTCCGAGCCGGAGGGCGGCGTTCTCGTCGGGATTCACCGTGAGAGGGAGACGTTCGCCCGTGTCGAGTATTTTCACCATCAGCGGGAAACGCGCGGCGCGGGTCATGTCGCCGATCAGGTAGGACGGACCGATCATCGCGCAGAGTTCGTGGATCGTCTTTCCCGCCAGCGGGCCGTTCGAGATCACGCTTTCGACGCCCTCGCGGTCGCAGATGTCCCACGCCTCGCCGTAGCGGCCCTCCTCCGCGGGGAGTTCGCGGCCCAAAACGCGCGCAAGTTTGCCGCCGCCCCAGGGGGTCCGGCGGTACATCGGCGCAAACAGCAGAGGGTATAAATCGTCTTTGGAAAGAGTTGTCATCGGCGGATCATCCGTTCATGTTTTTTTAACATTTTGCCAATACAATATACTACATGAACCGGAAATAACAAACTGAACGGCGCTTTTTTTTTCGAAAAAAAGCGTGCGCCGCGCCGGATGTCCGGGCGGGAAGACCGGAAGGGAAACGCGCCGTTATTGCGCTTTGTCCGTTCAGGCGTGCTTCATGCGACCGAAGAGATTGCCGTATTTCTTCAGGTTCAGAGACTCGACGAACGAAGCGATCTTGGTCGTGGTGGAGCACGGGTCGATGGAGGCGTCCATGCAGTCGCCCTCCAGCGCCAGCATCGGCATGCCGATCTCCTCAAGCTCTTCGCGCAGGAGCTTCGTGAACGGGCGGTCGGCAAGGCTGCACCGTCCGAATCCGTGCGTGTACAGGATGCAGCCGGTGAACTTCGCTTTGGCGGAAAGGTCCTTCACGTACTTCACGCGCAGTTTCGGGTCCAGGAATCCGGTCGTGAGGAGTTTCCGCGCGAGCGATTCGTACGGGTGTTTCGGGTCGAGCGGAGCCCAGCCGACGTAGTTGGTCTCCTCGAACACGATCGGGGCGTTGCAGACGGTCTCGATGTAGTCGAGGTGCTTGGAGTCGTAGAACGGCGGCAGATGCAGCCAGAGCAGGCGGTGCGTGTCTTCGATGGAATAGCGCTTCTCCGCCCATTCCTTCTTCTGGAGCAGTTCCTCGTAGTAGGTCTTCTGAATGTCGACGAGCTCCTGCGTGCCCCACAGCTGGCTGAAGATGACGGCGTTGTAGACCGCCTCCGAACCGCGGATCAGAGGCGGCGAGGTCCAGCGCAGTTCGTTGCACTTGCGCGAATAGTCCGCCGCGAGGTTGGAGAGCACGCAAGCCTCCTCCAGACGCGCCGGATCGAGCTTATATCCGAGCGCCTCCTCCATCTGCTCGACCGACTGGCGCAGTCCGTCGGCGATCTGCCCGACCGCGTTGGTGTTCGCCAGGTTGATCGGCGTGTGCAGGGAGTAGAACCGGTCCTCGAACCCATAGGTGCGCGCGAGGTCGGCGAAGATGCGTTCGCCCTGCTGGCACGGCTGGCTGGTGGAGACGGCGAAATCGGGCGTCTTCAGCGGCAGGCCCTCGAGCATGCGCAGGAAGGAGCAGGTCTGCTGGTCGAATCCCTTGCGGGCGGCGACGTCGAGCGCGGCTTTCACGCGTTTCGAGCTGCGTCCGAAGAGCGCGGCGTACGTTTCCAGCGTCAGGATGCGCGCGCCGAACGCGTTCAGGATCTCGGTCGGGAAGAAGAGGTTGCGCCAGATCGTCGGCTTGTCCTTGTCGCCGAAGAGGAACGAGCGTTTGTTGCTTGCCACGCGCATGGCGACGGATTTCTGGCGGGTCGGCTCGTACTGGACGGGGTCCGAGTCGAGCTTGCCGCGAAGCTTGCTGTATTCGAGCGCGAGGACGGCCGCGCCGAGCGCGCCCATGACGTTGTGGAATTCCGGGATGATGATCTCGCACCCGGTGATCTCCTTCATGAAGTACGCCACGGCATGGTTCGAGGCCACGCCGCCCTGGAACAGGATCGGATGCGAGGGATCGTGGTGCATGAGCATCTGGCCGACACCGTTCAGGATCGTGCGGGCCTGCGCCCGGCATGCCCCCGCGAGCAGGTCGCCCATCGGGATGCGGTTCTTGAACTTGTTGATGGACGTGGCGGAGAGCACGGCGCAGACGGAGCTGAACTCGGTCTTCGCGTCGTAGTTCACCTTGTCCGCCATTTCCTCGACCGGGATGCCGAGCTTGGCGGCGACGCTGTCGAGGTAGCTTCCGGTGCCCGCGGCGCACACGCCGGACATCATGGACACCCACATGCCCATCTTGTGGTTGAAGACCATGCACTTGCTGTCCTGGCCGCCGCAGTCGATGATCGCGTCCACGTTCGGATAGTAGCGTTTCGCCCCGGCAACGTGCGCGGAGACTTCGCTGACCTGGAAATCGTACGGGATGAAGCGTTTCGTGTCCTCGACGATCTGGCTGCCCGTCACGACCGTGCAGGCGATGTCCCCGGCATGGATGCCGCTGTCAACCGCGGCCTTTGCAATCTCGGCGGTCGTCTCGCATGTGATGTTTCCGGCGTTCAGGCCCGCTTCGGAGAAGAACGTGGCGAGGGTCTTCTTCAGCGCGCCCATGTTGCAGCGCCCGCAGGACGTGCAGCGGCCCGTGCAGGAAAGCTGACCGGAATCCACCGGCTTCGTGCGCTGGTAGGTCGTATGGACCACGCGCCCCTTGTCGGTGATGACGACGGCTTTGAATGTCGTGGATCCGATATCGATCCCGAGGTAGTATTTCATCAATGGCACCCGGAAAGCAATTGTGGTTGGATAAAAAAATATCTATATAATATACCCCATTTTTCGTCCTTTTCCAATCAAAAACGGAAATAAAAGACAATTCCAGGAGGCAGCCTCCACTGAAGTAGTGCCGGGCTTACGCTCCGGCACGATAAGGCAAATAGGGCTGATAAGACAAAATGAGGCGGACAGGGGAAATCCGCCCTATCCGCCTTAGAATCCCTATTTTGTGCGGTCCTATGCGAGGACGTGAATGATGCTCTGGTCGTTTATGCCGATTTCACTGTAGTTGACCCCGGCCGACCACCGGGATATGTCTCCGCCGGAGTAGGCGCCCATCATCTCGGTCGAGATCTGGCGTACCAGCAGGTCGTCTTTGCCGTCGCCGTCGGAGTCGAATGCGCCAACAATCGCCCAGTCGGAACCGTCGATCTGGCCGAGCGATGTCCACGCGTCTGCGTTTCCGTCCGCGAGCAGGACCACGCAACCCAGTTCCTTATGGTACAGCACGACATCGTCCTTGCCGTCGCCCGCGAAATCGCCGACCGCGCCGAATTCCCAGCCGGACCAGTTCAGGCTGCCCAGAGCTGTCAGCGTGCCGTCCAGCTCGACCGAGTAGAAGAGGCCGCCGTACAGCGACATCAGCACGGAATCCTTGCCGTCGCCGTCGAAGTCGCCGCATCCGAGCATCGTCCAGTTCGCGTCGAACCAGCCAGCGATCCCGGTCCAGTTGTCCGTGCCGTCCGTCCAGACGCCCAGCGCGCCGAGTTCCTGCGCGTGCCACACGACCGACGGCGCGTCCGAACCCGTCAGGTTTCCGGCCTTGTACTTCCAGTCGATGCCATTCGCGTTGATCAGCGTGCCGATCTTGCGCCAGCCGTCCGCCTGATAACTGATTTCAATACTTTTCGTAATTCCCCCGGAATCCATGGTACTGATGGATTCCATCTGAACACCGCTTTCCGCGTTTCTCCAGAGCGTGGAAATCTGAATGTCGCTCTTCGGCAGGGCCAGGTGATCTCCCTGTGCCTGGAATTCCTTATATGCCGCGAAAGATTCGTCGTAGGACAGGTCGTCGATGGTCGGTTCCCGGTATTGGGATTTCGGAATCAACTGGAGGGCGCCGCCGGGTCGAGTCTGTCTATATGCGATGATCTCGCACGAAAGGTCCAGCCAGTTTTCCCTGAGAAACGCGAGATTCTGTGAGATGGACGATTCCGGTATTTCCTCCTGAACCTTTGCTTTCGCACTATTATACAGCGTACAGAACTGCCGGTACGTCATCTGGGAAATATCCAGGACAGCTTCGAACGGGGGAATGGAGACAAGGTCCTCAATCGGAACTATCAATTCCTCAGGTATCTTCAGGATAACATCTTCCTTAGAAATTATCAAATACTCTGGTGTCTTCAGCAAATCGGGATTGATTTTCAGGACGACTCTTTCCTCCCCGTTTAGCGATACCGTAATGATTCCATCATCCATCGGCGGGATGATCTCGGATTCAGGAATTGCTCCAATATAGTTTTTTGACCATGCCCCTCCATTCTGTTCGGTGTTGACAGTTCCGTTTTCCTCCGTGTCAGTGATACTCTCTTTCAACATTTCAACAATCTCTGATTGTTCGTCTTCGCCGAAAGAAGACAGGAGACCGCGCAGAATATCATTGTATTCTTTTGATCCGGGTTCAACACGCCTCATTCCGTTATTGTTCATTACTTCTTCCAAGTCCAGCGATACCGTAATGATTCCATCATCCATCGGCGGGATGATCTCGGATTCAGGAATTGCTCCAATATAGTTTTTTGACCATGCCCCTCCAACCCCTTCGGTGTTGATAATTTTGTTTTTCTCTTCGATGGTTTCGCTCATTTTCGGTCTCGCTTTCCCACCTCAAATCGAGGCGAATGAATAAGGTTGTGATACGGGATCTTTCTTATATTCCGATACCCAATATAGCACGAAAAATCAGCATGTCAAGGACTTATGTCATTTTTTTTTTTTTTGAAAATTGGTTAAAATCTAA
>JAEEGG010001570.1_pt1 | contig 61194 bp, 49 predicted proteins | sample 9134161 | NCBI WGS metagenome assembly JAEEGG01 (sample SAMN16246543, study PRJNA631951) | gut metagenome | biome: gut microbiome; feature: rumen; material: CR-attached | host: Bos | place: Iran: Karaj | collected 2018-10
CTTGCGCTTCAAAAGTCGAGTATGTATAATATTTTTTGGTAAATTTATGCTTTATATAAGCTTTTTATAAGATAAGGAGATTTTTATGGAAAGAAAAGTTGGTACAGTATCACGCGGTATCCGCTGTCCGATTATCAGAGAGGGCGATAATCTTGTGGATATGGCAGTAACAAGCGTGTTAGAAGCTTGTGAATCAGAAGGTTTTTCACTTCGTGACAGAGACGTTATCGCACTTACAGAATCAATCGTTGCAAGAGCACAGGGCAACTACGCTACAGTAAACGATATCGCAGCAGACGTTAAGGCTAAACTCGGTGGAGAAACAGTTGGTGTTATTTTCCCCATCCTTTCAAGAAACCGTTTCGCTATCTGCTTAAAGGGTATCGCAATGGGCTGCAAGAAGGTAGTTCTTATGCTTTCCTATCCTTCGGACGAAGTAGGAAACGCTCTTCTTACATACGATCAGCTCGACGAAGCAGGCATCAATCCTTACAGCGATGTACTCACACTTGAGAAATATCGTGAATTATTCGGCGAGAACAAGCATGAGTTCACAGGCGTTGATTATGTAGCATACTACTCAGATATCATAAAAGAAGCCGGCGCAGAAGTTGAAGTAATTTTTGCAAACCAGGCTAAAACAATTCTTAACTATACAGACTGTGTTATCAACTGCGACATTCATACAAGAAAGAGAACAAAGAGAATCTTAAAAGAGAACGGCGCTAAGATCGTTTGCGGTATGGATGACATAATGACTGCACCGGTCAATGGTAGCGGTTATAACGAAAACTACGGTCTTTTAGGATCCAACAAGTCCACAGAAGATAAGATTAAACTCTTCCCCAGAGATTCCCAGTGGCTTGTAGAAGCGATCCAGAAAGAAATCCTCGAGAAGACAGGAAAGCATGTTGAAGTTATGATTTACGGCGACGGCGCTTTCAAAGATCCTCAGGGTAAGATTTGGGAACTTGCAGATCCCGTTGTATCACCTTTCTATACAGAAGGTCTTAAGGGAACTCCCAACGAGCTTAAGCTTAAATATCTTGCAGACAATGACTTCAAGGATCTTTCAGGTGAAGCATTAAAGAATGCTATTTCCGAAAGCATCAAGGCTAAGTCAAGCAACCTCGTAGGTAACATGGCTTCTCAGGGAACAACACCCAGACAGCTTACAGACCTCATCGGTTCACTCTGCGACCTTACATCAGGTTCAGGTGACAAGGGTACACCTGTTATCCTTATCCAGGGATACTTCGATAACTATACCAACTAATTTTACTGAACATACAAAAAAAGCTGCTTTGAAAAAAGCAGCTTTTTTATTATACATAATCAAATATTCCTTGAACAGCATCAGAAATATCTATTATTTTATCCATACCTATTCTGTCTATTTTAGAAAACCCTCTTATGCACATATCAAATAATTTCATTTTTTCACAATGAACAAGTCCTTTTGTTTTCATTGTTTGTATTTCAATATGCAAGGGTCCCGGTTCCCCTTGTTTATAAATTGGGCATACAATTATTTCACCGGATTTATTAAAAAAGTCTTTGCTTACGACCAGAACAGGTAAATTTATATCCTCGATTAAGAGAATATCTCCCTGAAAAATTTGTTTCAACTACCATACCTCTCTTCCTTTATCTTCACCCCAATCGAATTCGCCATCAAGGTTAAGTTTTCCGCCATATTCAGCAGCTCTTTCTTCCAATGATTTATGTCTGAACGGTTTTTCCAATACAATAACCCCCTTTGAAACTTTAAATTCCAATACATCACCAACAGAGAGGGATGCTTCTTTTAATACTTCCTTGGGAATTCTTATTCCCTGACTGTTTCCCCATATTTTAACTTCAGTTTGCATTCGAATTCCTCCACTTATATTTGTATATACATTGTATATCCTAAAAGAGTAAAAGACAATAGATTATGTAATATTATTTTTTATTCGGGATTGTTTTCAGGTTTCTGAACGAACTGTGCCAGAATGATGGCGATGAATACTATAATGCAGCCGATGGTTTCTTTTAGGGTCATGACCTGACTAAGAATTACCCATCCGCCCAAAGTTGCGAATACGGACTCAAGGCAAAGGATAAGCGAGGCCTTCGTGGGCTCGACATATTTCTGACCTAAAATCTGGAGTGTATACGCAATTCCGCAGGACATAACGCCTGCATAAAGGATCGGAATGTATCCTTTAAGAATATCTGCGATTACGATTCTTTCGGTAAACAGCGCGCAAATGAGGCAAAGAATACCGGAAACCGCGAACTGAATGCATGATATTGTGACGCCGTCACCTTTAGGTGAAACGAAATCGATAAACATGATGTGAAAAGAAAATACCAGTGCACATAAAATCAGGAAAATATCACCGATTTCAAATCTTAAGCCTTCTTTTACGCAGAGAAGATATAATCCGAGAGTTGCAAGTGCTACGCAAATCCAGATGAGCGCTTTGGTTTTCTTTCCGAAAAAGATTCCCAAAACAGGAACCATGATGATGTAAAGTGCTGTTAAAAATCCGGCTTTGCCGACTGCTTTGGAATAAAGGATTCCAAACTGCTGAAGGCTGCTTGCCACACATAAAAGAATGCCACAGACGATTCCGCCGAAAATTGTTGCTTTCGTATAACTGCCGAAAAGGCCTTTTTTTGAGGGTTTTTCTTCCGTTTCTGTCTTCTTTTTTCCTCGTGAGAAATTAAAAATCACGAAAGGAATCAAAACCAAAGAACCAACGATATATCTTGAAAAATTAAATGTAAACGGTCCTACATAATCCATTCCGACGCTCTGGGCCACGAATGCGGTACCCCATATAAATGCCGTCATAAAAAGCATTATCAGGCCAAGCCACTTTTTCATTATGTTTAAACTCCGGGTGTTTTATTTTGCTTTGTTGCGCTGTGAGTATTTTACGATTATCAGCTCAACGGCCATTCTGTCTGTAAGTGCACCTGTTCGCGATTTGAGAGTTAAATCCACGCAGTCTGCCATACAGTCAGCGATTTCTTTCATAGAAAACTTCGCTGCCTGGTTAACGTATTTATTGGCGAATTTCGGGTTTTTAATTTCTTTTACGCTGCCTCCGATGGAATAAGGGTCGAAGCCTTTGTCACGCATATCCTTAACCTGGTAAAGAATTCGCATTTGTCTTTCGATGAGTCTTAAGATTGTTTGAGGGCTGACCTTAAGTTCGAGCATGTCGATATAATATTTCATCGCCTGATCAACTTTCTTGTCTGACATTGCGTCTACCAGTTTGTATACCTGTTCCTGCGGGTTTTCGCTGACAAGTGCAAGGATGTCGTCGACCTTTATATCGGTATCTTCGCCTTTGTATGCGATTATTTTATCCAGTTCATTTTTGATTCGCATCATATCCATGCCTGTGCGGTTAAGGAGCGTCTCAAGTGCGGTTCTGGATATTCTTTTGCCGGAGTTGGATAATTCTTTTATGATCCAGTTTTCAATATATCCCTGCGGCTGCTCGTTAATTTCGGCTACATATCCGACTTCTTTTATGGTCTCGAAGAGGCCTTTTTTACTTGAGATTTCTTCTTCGGTGAATATGATGTAAGTTGTCTCGGGTAAGTTCTTAAGGCAGTTTGCGAGAGCTTTGTTTTCGGAAGAAAACGCTTTGCTGTTTTCAATCAGAATGACTCTTTTTTCCGCAAAAAAAGGATAACTTGACGCTAATTCGATTACCGCCGTTGCATCAAACGGTGTTCCGACAAAAAGCGAAAAGTTCATATCCTGTTTAAGTTCCTCGAGCGAATCGGTTCCAAGAAGTGCTTTGAGCAGTCTGTTTCTGTAGATTTTGATAACCTGCTGCTCCTTGCCGTACAAGAGGTACACATGAACAAAACTATTCTGTTTTATATGCTCATTGATTGTTTTCATTCCGTTTCCTTACCATAAAACCATACGAAAATATTATACATTATTTCTTCGGGTATTGCACGAGCCAAAAACGGCCAATTGGGGACGGTTCTGTTTTGGCCTTTTTTACCACATGGGGACGGTTCTATTTTGGCCTTTTTTACCATTTTAGAACCGTCCCCAAATGGCTCATTTTTTTATAGTTCTTCGAATGACGCTACGAGAAATCTCAGTAACCCTCGAAATCTGGGATATTGTAAGACCTTCTTTTACGAGGCAAGAGATTATCTCATTCCTGTCATTCTTATCAAACATGTTCAAAGCGGTCTCGCCACGTTCATCCAACACCTTTTTTAATACTTCTTTAGCCCAGTCATCGTCTTTTTTACATGTGTCATATTCCATAACCAAATCATCGTTTTCTTCGCCTATAAATTTCATCAAATCGTCTTTTTCAACATACCGATTAATGAAGCTAAAGTCCGTAATGCCCCTGTCATAATTAAGCTCATACAAACTGCTCCAATTGTATTCCTCGGGGTCACAGATTCCGGCCTTTGTCGGATTCCTTAAAATATATCTATATGCTGTCAAAAAATATTTCTCGTCTTCGATTACTTCGCTTTTGAATCTGTCCTGAAATAAATGACCGGAGCATTCATATTTTTTATTAAAATATGCCGAATAACTTATTCCCATCCTTCTCATAAAAAGCGTAAGATTCTCTAATTCTGCGTGAATAAGAAAATGAACATGATTGCTCATCAGACAATAAGCGCAGATATCCACATTATCTTCCTCTTTATACTTTTTTGTTCTTTTTAGAAATGCTTCATAATCTTTCGTTTCTCTGAAAATCGTTTTCCTATTTGTTCCTCGGATTATCACATGATAATATCCCGAAAATGATTTTTTTCTTGCTATTCTAGGCATTATATATATTCCTCCTTTTAATTTCTTTTATGAGATGTGTCCCCAGCTGGTAAAAAAAGCCAAAACGGAACCGTCCCCAATTGGTCAAAAAAGCCAAAATAGAACCGTCCCCGATTGGTCAGTTCTAAATACATTAGTGTTTAACGCGTTTAATCGTTCAAGGGTTTCTTTGTGAGGGTGACCGTAGATGTTGTCGAAACCGCAGGATATGACGGAAATGCGCGGATTTAGAGTGCGAAGAAAAAATTCGCTGTTGGTGTTGTTGGCGGAGCCGTGATGAGCGACCTGAAGTATATCAACCGGTTCGCTCATAAAAGATAAAACCTTCTCTTCTGCCATCACATCAGCATCGCCCATAAACAAAACATCAGTATCTGCTGCATGCATATAAACCACAAGTGAGCATGCGTTGGAATCGTCAGAAACAAAGTCTTCTTCGGGTGATAAAACCGTAAAACTGATTCCGTCATCAGATGAAAAGACATCTCCGGCTTTTGAATAAATAACTTCCGTCCCTGCATCTTCTGCATCAGATGTAATCGTTGAAAACTGCTCCTCCAAGACTCTTGGAATAATAATCTCTTTGATTTCAATACTTCCCCTGCCGTTATCTTCCAGCAAACCTTTAATTCCGCTCGTATGGTCCGTATCTTCATGCGATATAAACCATGCATCCACGCTCTTGATTCCGTAATATGCAAAATACGGCGACAAAACATATTCATCGATATTATCCCTGCTCGTCGATCCACCGTCATAGCAGTAGACCTTTCCCTTATACTGAATGCACGCACAAAGCCCCTGTCCGACATCCAGAAATTCGATTTTATCCTTCCGCCAGTAAACCAGAAATCCTGCAATATTAAGCATCAGCACTGCTGTCGAAACAATCGTAAAAACCACTCTTTTCCGCCTGATATCACGAATTTCCTTCGTCGGATTGTATGAAGGATGCAGCCTTATGCGATTGTTAATTAGCTTGTCTTTTCGCCATAAGGCCAGCTTGATTTTCCTTATAATCACGGCACTCGCAAGCAGTATGAATTCGTATAAAAGGCACCTGAACAAACCTCTGGCACCCGTCGTTATAATTGCCCCCGGCCAGGACAGTTCGGTATTCATAAGCCACTCATATACTTCCAGGAAAAGATGTATTCCAATCGCAAAGATATTGAGCTTTCCATCCAACAGGAAAACATACACATTCTTCGAAATCAGAGACCATAAAAGAAGCAGTTTGCAAACGTTAATAAAAACCGCACTCTCAATCACTGCTCTCATGCAAACGCACAGAATTCCGAGCATCAGAAGAACCGACATTCCCGGCACCAGAACGATATTTAAAAGCGGCGCATACAAAGGGATTTTGTAATATGAATTCACAATCATCGGAAGCGTTGTCATTGATACAGAAGTACTCATCGTAAAAGAAGAAACAATCGCACCACTCTTCTTTCCTATAATTGCGAAAATCGGCAATACAACAGCTATGGCTATAATTGCCAGGTAAGACATTAAAAAGCCCGTCTGAAGCACGTAGAGCGGTCTGAACAGTATTGTAATAAGCAGTGCCACTGCCATTGATGTAAGAGAATCGTAGGACTTGTTGAATATTTTCCCCACACACATAATCGTAAACATCACAATCGCCCTTAAGGCAGATGCAGAAAATCCGATTACGAATCCGTATCCGTACAAAAACAAAATCGTTATGACATAATCTGCTTTCAGGTTAATCGGTGTCTTTTTTAAGATATAAAGAATCAGAGCTGCAAACATAGTGATATGAAGCCCGCTTATAGCCAACAGATGCCCCGCTCCTGCGTCTTTATACAAATCCTTGGTATCTTTATCAAGATCACTCTTATCAGCCAAAAGAACGGCTTTCATCATGCCTGCATCTTTTTCGTTTAAGCTGTGATCAAGCAGACTTCCGACTCGCTCGCTTAGTCTGTACGAAATGTCTGCTACAAATTTTCTTTTATGATCACTTGAAATGAGTTCGCATGAATATGCCTTAAACAGATAACCTTTTGAAATGTAATATCTTCGTGAATCGAATTCGCCCGGATTTGTGGCTCTGTCGTATACGTTGATTTTTCCTCGAGCAATCACTTTCGAGCCTATATAAACTCCTGAAACCTCTCCGTCCAGAGCACAAATAATGCCCATTTTTTGACACAAAAACGAAGAGGATTTTATTATCTTAAAATCCCTTAACTCTTCTGACAAAAACTCAATATTTTTCAGGTACAGATACGCCTTTTCATTTTTATATTCAATATCCGCCACAACCCCGCATACCTCGCCCTCCACAGTTGAATGACGAGGTATGTCGAGGTGTCTTTCTGCAGTATCTAACGCCACCAGCACTATAGCCGTAAGCAAGAGGACTACCCACATAACAGGCCGCTTTACAGCCTTAATCCACTTCTCCAGCCTTCGTTTAGCTAAGAATTTATCCAAACGTGATTTTCTTTTTTTCACATCCTTTGATGTCTTAATCATCCGCATCACCGCACGCAAACATACGGCCTAATCTTGTTAAACGTCGCATCTTTTATCCCCGAGATGTTCTTAAGTTCTTCAATCTCCTTGAAACCGCCGCTTGATTCCCTGTATTCGATAATCGCTGTCGCTCTGGCTTCTCCTATTCCCGGAATCGTACAAAGTTCTTCCACTCCCGCCTTGTTAATATCAACGAGCTTCTCTTCAGCAATTCCAAGCGTTTCGCCGATATACGGAATTCTTATCTGCTCGCCGTCTTTAACTTCCATGGCAAGATTGACGGCATCAGCATCGGCTTCTTCATCCAGACCTCCGGCCGCGTCAATAAGCTCATACAGCCTCGAGCCTTCTTTAAACTCATAAATCCCTGCGTTTTCAACGGCACCGCAAATATACACACACCCTGCATTCTCTTTTACCGCATCAAAAGAAGGCGCAGGGCCTGCGCCGTTTTCATTTGTATTCAGTTGTAAATTTTCTTCGGGAAAACTTTCCGGAATCTCGGAAAGCACAAGTCCGCTTCTTTCACAGCTGATAAGAAACAGACTAAGGGAAAGAATAAAAATAATTAAAAGCTTTTTCATAAGTCAACTCCTATCTCCCTCGAGCCGACTTATTCGCCTAAACTATATAAAATTATTCATCAAAAACATAGTCTTCCGAAACCACGGGTGTTTCGATGTGATTTTCTTCGACATAAATGCCGAAAATCTGCTTTTTAACCTGTCCTGACAGCTGTTTTAGGAGCTTGTTTACATCCTCGCCGTCCCAGGCTTTTGTATATACCATTTCGCAAAGTACCCAGTAATTGGAAGTTTCCACGATTTTAGGAAGTGAAACGCTGTTTTCATAGGTTCTTACAGCATCTTCCATCTGAGGGTACTGATATTCTTTCTGATAGTTGCATGCAAGTTTGCCGGTTCTTGAATAAAGGTTGGACGAATAATCCACCGACATAAACTTCGCAAAATCTTCAGCCAGTTCCTTGTTTTCGGAAAGGCCGTTTACGGAAACAATCTTGGTTACGGATAATCCCTTGGACTTTAAGTTGTCGTTGAGCATACCGATGCTGGTGATACCGTACTCATATGCAAAAGGATTTTCCTCGATTTTTTTATCAGCTTCAAGCTTGTTGATTATGTTTGTATCCGCAGTTATAAAAAGAATTTTTCCGGCTTCGAAATCTCGTAAAAGATCCTCGTAAGTGTACTTGTCGAGGTCCATTGAGAAGAACTCTTTGAAGTCCTGGAATACATTCAGACAGTACATACTTTCTTCGTTGTAAACATTGATTTCGTCTCTGATATCGCCCTTTTCACCGCCTACATCGAGATATGCACCCGCGAACCAGAAATCATAAAGGACGTCCGAAACGCACCACTTAAAATATGATTCGCAGCCTTCGGGAAGGTTGTATTTAAGAGCGAAATTGGTAATCTCAACAATTGATGTAGGAAGAATTTCTTCCGCAATTATAGGCACAAATTCGGTCGGTGTTTCATCAGCAATTACCTCGCCCTCTTCTTCCGTAGAGCCCTCACCGTAACTCGAAGTGGCATTTACCTGATTCTCATTATAGGTATCTACGATTTGATCAAGTAATGTCTTGTTGTATACGAAAATAGAGCACTCAAAAAGAAGCGGATAACCGAGCTTGTAATCCGAGTAACTTATGGCATCTAAGGACACTTCGGGAAAATAAGTAGAATTAAGCACTCTGTGCGAATCCTTGAGTTCATAGCAAAGTCCCGAAAGATATGCTTTCTCAAGTGATTCACTGCCGAGTACGAAAAGATCCGGGCCGTAACCGTCATCAATTGTGGCTTTCTGAATCTGTTCGAGATATTCAAGACCGGAAACCTTGGTGGATACCACCTTTACGCCGGTTTTTTCCTCATACACAACAGCTGCATTTCTGATATATTCTTCAAGATATGCATCTGTGTACCAGATCGTCAAGACATCGTCTGTTTCTCTTGCCGATTCAGGCTCAATCAGCGAATGTCCGGGAAACAAATCTCCGAACAAAGCCATGATGACCATTGCCAGTATAGATAAAATTGAAAACAATTTTTTTCTAATGTGCATTCTCAATTGCCTCTTTTAGAATAACTATCATCCTGTCTACATCATCCTTGGTGATGATAAGCGGCGGTAAAAATCTGATTATCTGAGTTCCCGCGTTGATAAGGACGAGTCCGTTATCGAGGGCATTATTAATAATATCTCCAACGGGTTTGTTAAACTCAAGACCCTGCATGAGTCCCATTCCCCTGTGATCGACTATTTCACTGTATGTGTTCTTAACTTCTTCGAGTTTTTCAAAAAGATACTCGCCGACAGTCTTTGCGTTTTCGCAGATGTTAAGCTCTTTGTAGAGTTTAAAAACTGCCGTACATGCCGCACCGCCAAGAGGGTTGCCGCCGTATGTGGTACCGTGATCGCCTGCAACGAGTGAATTGTCTGCAACTTCCCTGGTCATAAGGAAAGCGCCCATGGGAATACCGCATCCGAGTGCCTTAGCAGTGGTTAAAACATCGGGCTTGATGCCGTATTTCTGGAAGCAGTACATATAACCCGTACGTCCCATACCGCACTGAATTTCGTCTAAAATAAGCAGTGCTCCGATTTCATCACAAAGGTCACGAAGTCCTTTTAAAAACTCGGGTGTGGCAGGTCTGATACCGCCCTCGCCCTGAAGTGTTTCACAAAGAATTGCACATGTTTTATCAGTAACAAGTGCTTTTACGGAATCAAGATCGTTAATCTCTGCGAACTTAATGTTGCCGATCATGGGACCGAAAGGCGCACGATACTTCTCAGTACCTGTAACTGAAAGTGCACCAAATGTTCTGCCATGGAAAGAATGATTCATGGCAATGATTTCATGATCTGTTTTACCGTCTTTTAAATATGCGTATTTTCTTGCTACTTTCAAAGCACCCTCTACCGCCTCGGCGCCTGAATTCGTAAAAAATACTTTATCCATTCCCGATGCTTCGGTAACTGCCTTTGCAGCCTCGATTGCGGGAACATTGTAGTAATAATTGGATGTGTGTAAAATCTTGTCGACCTGTGCTTTTACTGCATCGTTGAATTCCTTGTTGTTGTAACCGAGCGCGAAAACGCCGATACCGGAAACAAAATCAAGATATTCTTTTCCGTTGGTGTCATAAAGGCAAACGCCGTCGCCGTGGTCAAAAACCACCTGATACCTGTTGTATGTGTGAAGCAGATATTTCTCAGCTTCGTCTATGTACTGTTGCATGTTTTTTCCTCTAAATTACTCTTCTCCGCCGTCCGGCATAATCATTGTTCCGATACCTTCTTTGGTAAAGATTTCAAGAAGAAGGCAGTGCGGAATTCTTCCGTCAAGGATATGCACTCTGTTAACGCCTGCTTCCATTGCCTGTGTACAGTTGGTAAGTTTGGGAAGCATACCGCCGCCGAGTGTTCCGGATGCGATTAAATCTTTTGCATCGCTTACTGTAATGGATGATATAAATGAACTCTTGTCGTTGATGTCTCTGTAAAGACCTTCGATATCGGTAAGGAATGCAAGCTTTTCTGCGTCAACGGCTTTTGCAATCTCGCATGCCGCATCGTCCGCGTTGATATTGTATGTGTTAAATTCATCGTCAAGACCGATGGGAGCAACAATGGGAAGGAAATCATCGCTTAAAAGATCATAAATAACCTTGGGATTTACTTCTTTTATGTCGCCTACAAATCCGATGTCTTTGCCGTCAGCAAACTTTTTATCTACTCTTAAAAGACCGCCGTCTTTTCCGGAAATACCTACAGCTTTTACACCGAGCTCCTGAACCATTGCAACGAGTGATTTGTTAACCTTGTTTAAAACCATCTCTGCGATTTCCATTGTCTCGGCATCTGTAACTCTTAAGCCGTTTACAAACTCGGGAGTCTTTCCGACTTTATCAACCCATTTGCTGATTTCCTTGCCGCCGCCGTGAACGATGATGGGCTTGAAACCAACGAGTTTTAAAAGAACAACGTCCTCTATAACTTTCTTCTGAAGTTCCACATTAGTCATAGCGGAACCTCCGTATTTTACAACGATTATTTTACGATTGTATTTCTGTATGTAAGGTAAAGCTTCTACAAGCACGCCCGCTTTTTCAAGAAACTGTTCCATGTCTTTTTCCATTACAATTGCCTCCCGGGAAAAACTTTTCTCCTAAAAGAAAAACATATTCTCTTTATTCTACAACAAATAAAACTTCAATTCAACTAAAAAAGGACATCCGGCTGACAGATGCCCTTTTTACTTAAAATTACGATCTGTAGTCTGCGTTTATCTTTACGTAGTCGTAGGTTAAGTCGCAGCCCCAGGCGGTGGCTTTGGCATCGCCGTCGTGCATGTCGACAAATACTATGACTTCGTCTTCTTTCATTATCTTGGTTGCAAAATCCTCGTCAAATTCAAGAGGTACGCCCATCTTGAAGACCTCAAGTCTGCCTGCTTTGCTTTCAAAGAAAAGCTCAACCTTACTCTGGTCGAAGTCTACGCCCGAATAACCCATTGCGCATAAGAATCTTCCGAAGTTTGCATCGCAGCCGTAAATAGCGGCCTTTGAAAGGTTTGAGGAAATAATCGAACGTGAAAGAACTTTAGCGTCTTCCTTGGATTTCGCATTTACTACTTTTGCGGTGAAAAGCTTTGATGCGCCTTCGCCGTCTGCTGCCATTCTTCTTGCGAGATATTCGCATGCTGTAAAGAGCGCTTTCTTGAAAGTCTCGTAATCTTCGCCCTTTGAAGTAATCTTTTCATTCTCTGCAAGGCCGTTTGCCATGAGAATAAATGTATCGTTGGTGGATGTGTCGCCGTCTACGGAAATCATGTTAAAAGTATCGGCGATAACATCACTTACCGCTTCCTGCATAAGTGCTTTATCAATATTGATATCACTTGTTAAAAGAGCAATCATGGTGCACATGTTGGGATGAATCATGCCCGAGCCCTTGCTCATACCGCCGAGTGTTACAGTCTTTCCGCCAAGTTCAAACTGAACAGCGAACTCCTTATTAACGGTATCTGTAGTCATAATTGCGATACTTGCATTCGTTCCGTTTTCTTTGGAAGAATCAAGTTTTGTGCACATATCGTTTACGCCTTTTATGAGCTTGTCAACCGGAAGCTGCATACCGATAACGCCTGTCGAGCCGACAGCAATAGAATCAACGGGAACACATAAATTCTCGCTCATTGCCTTTGCGGTAGCTTCGCACGCATCAAAACCTTCCTTGCCCGTGCAGGCATTTGCGATACCTGTATTTATAACCATTCCGTGCATGGGTTTGTCTGATTTTACGATCTTCATATCCCATTTAACACACGCTGCTTTTACAACATTGCTCGTAAAAGTACCGGCGCTTACGCAGGGTGTCTCTGAAAATACCATTGCCATGTCTTTTCTGTTTGCGTATTTAACTCCTGCCTCTGTATATGCTGCTTTAAAGCCTTTTGCAGCGGTCACGCCGCCTTCGATAATCTTAATGTCTGACATAATAACCTCTTTATTTATTGAATGCTGTTATATTTGCTTCGTTTAATGTGAAATCGTAGTAGTTTAAATCTTCTCTCTTGGTCCAGCCGACCTGTTTCCAGAACGCGTTACCGATATCGTTGGTGGTGAATGCGATAAGGCTGACCTTGTTGATGCCTTCGGATCTTAATTTCTCCATGCATTTAACTACCATTGCTTTGCCGATACCATGCATTCTGACATCCTCACGAACGCACACATGATAGAGACAACCGCGTCTTCCGTCATGTCCGCAGAGAATTGCGCCTACAACTTCTCCGTCAAGTATACTGACCACCGAACAGCCGGGATTTCTTTTAAGGAATTTCTCAACGCCCGAATATGAGTCGTCGATGCTTCTGATTGCAAATCCCTTAATTGAGAGCCAGAGTTTCTTAACGCCCTCGTAGTCTTCAATTGTCATTTCCCGAACTAAAAAATCGTTCATTCAAACATCCTCAAAAAATAAAAATTTCGCTTACTATAACATAAGCAATTTATAAAATCAATAAAAGTATTCGAAAATTCTTCTGAAAACATTCTTTTTTACTTCAGGAGTCTCTTCCTCTTCACATTTGTATTCGTCTTTATGCTCTTCAAACAAAGCAATCACTTCGTCTATGATTGCGGTAAGTTCTGCCACTTTTACGGGCTTTTCCAGAAACAGAACGTTTGCAGGCATATCTTCTATGCCCGCAAACTCATTTTCACTCCTAAAAAAACATATGGGAACCTTTATGCCGAGAGCCCTTATTTTATGAGCAATCTCAACACTCTGTCCGACTTCACCATTCATATCGATCATAAAAAAATCGTACTGCCTGGGTGCTGCCAGAAATGCGTCCACGGCACCGAAAGTATCGGTATATAGGTTTCCGGTCGTGGCTATCCTTCTGTCGGATTCCCTGTCCAAAAGTCTCTCTATTTGTTTTCTGTCAGCAATGTTATCGTCCAATACAGCTATGTGCATTATAATCCCCCGACGAAAGCAAATGTTTATCTGTGTTAATAAAAGACCGATTGAACCGGTCTTTTATTATAGTGTCTATTCTAAGTGTTATTAATTACAGTGTAGGGTTACATGTCATGTAATCCAGAGTTTTTTCGAACTGATCAAAGTCATCATCGAAATTAGCATCTGTGGGTCTTCCGATAAGAATTACCATATCATCGGAATAATCACTGAATGCAAAGAGCCAGATTTCGTAGTTCTGATAGCTGCCGTAATCTGTTACTCTTTCGCAGTATGCGTAGTCCCATTCGTTGTTCCATTTGTAAAGCTGATCGTCATAATAGTAACCATCTTCGTTATCAACTACTCCGAGTGCTTCAATGTAATTGTAGTAAGCATCGTAATTACTGCTGCCGAATGCACTTGTGGGAACTACATATGCGGGGAATTCGAATTCTGCACCGTTCTTGTTGGTGTAAACAGAATATTCGTCATCACCGTATGAATATGTATATCCGTGATCTTCAAGATTTTCAAAATATACATTTGACAGTTTCATGAAATATGAACCGGCATCTCCGGGAGCTCCCGTTCCGTTATCGGTATCATAATTGTCCCAGTCTATATCGCTGTCGCCTGTATAATCACTCCAGTCATAATCGTCTAAATAATCGCTCCAATCAGTATCTGTGCCGTCATTGATATCAAAGCCGCCGTCTTCATTGATTGTGAAAAGGTCTTCATAATCTGTTCCGTTGAAAAGCTGGCTTAATGTATCAAGATCTGTTTCGCCTGAGTCGGTAAGTGTATTTGTATCCTGAATATTATCGATTACATTTACGATCTGATCAAAATCACCTTCCTTTGCAGCATTTGAAATAGCGCTTACACCTGCAATTCCGCCGCCTACAAGAAGACCGCTGAAAACGATAAGTACTATTCCGATGATACCGGTGAAGAATCCGATTACAAGACCGATAATGGAAGTAATCAGACCGCCTTTAGCTCTGCCCTTGGGCTGTTTCTTCTTGGCAAGAGAAACAATACCAAAGATTAAACCTAAAATACCGGGAAGAAATCCCAGGTTAAAAAAGAAACTTGTCACAAGGCAGATAATACCGAGGACCAATGACGCGGTACAAAGACCGGATTTCTGTTCGTTCATAAATTATCCCTCCGTTTTTACACATTAATACTTTTTATGTAACTTACGTTTACGTTTTTCAGATTTTATGGTTTTACAGGAAAATTAAATTAATCGGAGCGAAATACATTATAAGCGCCGCAATTATCTGCAAAACAAGTATCACCGGCATTCCTGCGACGAAATACCAGTGTTTTGTTTTGTGTCTGAATAAATACATACCTGCGATGGAACCGATTGAACCCCCGATTATCGCCACGAGAAAAAGCGTAGCCTCGGGGATTCTCCATTTCCTTCTTTTGGCTCTGGATTTATCGACACCCATTATGATCAGTCCGAAAAGATTGACTGCTGCCAGATATATTAAAATTATGAGCCATATATCTTCCATGGTGTCTCCCGAACTGTTTAGTCAATTACTTCTGTTCTCTTGCCTGAGCCTTCATTGCACGAACCTTTGTGGAAAGTCCGAAGAGGTTGATAAAGCCTTCAGCGTCATGATGATCGTAAAGATCGCCTGTTGTGAATGAAGCGATGTCTTCATCATACAGTGAATAAGGTGATGTGGTACCGGCTTTGATGATGTTGCCCTTGTAGAGTTTCATCTTAACTTCACCTGTTACCTGCTCCTGTGTCTTCTCAAGGAATGCCTGAGCAGCTTCTCTTAAAGGTGAGAACCACTTTCCTTCGTATACAATCTGTGCAAACTTGTTGCCCATCTCCTGTTTCTCACGATATACATCACGGTCAAGGATTAATTCTTCGAGCTGCTGATGAGCTTCGTAAAGAATTGTACCGCCGGGTGTTTCATATACACCACGGGACTTCATACCAACTACACGGTTTTCAACGATATCGATGATACCGATACCATGCTTTCCGCCGAGTTTGTTGAGGTCACGGATGATGTCTGAAACTTTCTTCTTTTCACCGTTGATTGCAACGGGAATACCTTTTTCAAATGAAAGGGATACATATTCGCCTTCATCGGGAGCCTTCTCAGGTCTTACGCCGAGCACAAGAAGGTGATCGTAGTTAGGCTCATTTGCAGGATCTTCGAGTTCAAGACCTTCATGTGAAATGTGCCATAAGTTTCTGTCTCTTGAATATGAGTTGTCAGCTGAGAAAGGAAGGTTGATTCCATGCTGGTGGCAGTACTCGATTTCCGATTCTCTTGAATCAAGAGTCCACTTGTCGTTTCTCCAAGCTGCGATAATCTTTAAATCGGGAGCAAGTGCTTTAATACCAAGCTCAAATCTGATCTGGTCGTTACCCTTACCTGTAGCACCGTGGCAGATTGCTGTAGCGCCTTCTTTTCTGGCGATTTCTACAAGTTTCTTAGCGATAACGGGACGTGCCATTGATGTTCCTAAAAGATATTTGTTTTCATATACCGCATGAGCCCATACACAGGGAACGATATATTCATCACAGAATTCATCGGTTACGTCTTCAATATAAAGCTTCTCTGCACCTGAGAGTTTTGCTCTTTCTTCAAGTCCGTCAAGTTCGCTACCCTGACCGCAGTCGATACAGCAGCAAATTACTTCGTAATCGAAATTCTCTTTTAACCAGGGGATAATCGCGGTGGTATCAAGTCCGCCGGAATATGCCAATACAACTTTTTCTTTCATAGCTAAAAAGCCTCCTTATAATATCTTCACGAGTGCCAATCGCACGATACACCGCGGGCACGCTTGTGCATCATGCAGTCGCCACTTGCTCATTTTTATCTACCGTAAATTTTCGATATCTCAGAAAGATAGAAAGAAACTTCTCTACGCTTCTGTCCTTTCAGATACTCGGGGAGTAAACGCCATTTCCAGTTATAACCAAGCGTTGAAGGGGTATTGATGCGTGAGTCCGAATCAAGGCCGAACACATCCTGTATAGGAATAATACAAGTATCTGCAACAGAACTCTCGGCCAGTTTTATCATATCTTTATTTATATTTTTAACATTCTTTATGTCAAGATACACTTTAAGATTAGCCTTGTCAACGCGTTTTAGCGTTTTGCACCAACCTTTTACGGTATCATTGTCATGCGTTCCCGTGTAAACCACGCAGTTTTTATCATAATTATGAGGAAGATAATCGTTATCCTCTGCGGAATCAAAAGCAAATTCAAGCACTTTCATTCCGGGATATCCGGTGCGCTTTACAAGCTTAAGTACCGTGGGTGTAAGGAAGCCCAAATCTTCCGCTATAATTCTCGGTTTGTTTAATTCCTTTTTAATGGCTTTAAATAAATCGTAGCCGGGTCCCGGAACCCAGTAACCGAACTCCGCTGTTAAATCGCCGAAAGGAATGAAATAATATTCGTCAAATGCTCTGAAGTGATCAATTCGAACCACATCGTAGAGTTCAAAGCATTTCTTTAGTCTCTTTAACCACCAGGAATAATTGTCTTTTTTATGAACATCCCAGTCGTATAAGGGATTGCCCCAAAGCTGGCCAGTGGACGAAAAATAATCGGGCGGACAGCCTGCAACACCCTTAGGTCTTAAGTCTTCATCAAATATGAAGAGTTCGGGATTGGCCCAGGTGTCTGCGGAATCGAGCGCCACGTAAATCGGAATGTCTCCGATGATTTCAACGCCCTTTTCGTTGGCGTATTTCTTTAATGAAAGCCACTGCTTTTTAAAGAAATACTGAAGGAATTTATAAAATCCAATCTGAGGAGCTAATTCTTTCTTTGCTTTCTTAATCGCTTTTTCTTCGCGAAGTCTAAGCGTTTTTTCCCAGTCGTAAATCGAAGCGCCTCTTTTATCATCTTTAATTGCCATGTAAAGCGCATAATCGTTAAGCCAGTATGACTCATCCAGAACAAACTTCGCAAACCCTTCGTCCGATGCTATGCTGCTTCGCTCGTATGCTCTTCTAAGAAGTGAAAATCTTGCATAGTACTGCGCTTTGTAATCAACGTAATTGTTTCGCTCATCTTCGCTTGCTTTCTGATACCACTTATCAGATTCATAGTATTCATCGTAAGCTTCGCGGCACTCTTCTTTGGAAAGCCACCCGTTATCGATGAATTCCTGCAAATCTATATAGTAAGGATTGCCTGCAAATGTCGAGAATGACTGATAAGGCGAATCGCCGTAGCCTGTGGGTCCGAGCGGAAGTATTTGCCAGAATTTCTGATTGGATTCTGCCAAAAAGTCCACAAAATCATAAGCCTCTTTTGAGAAGCAACCGATTCCGTATTCATTTGGAAGGCTGAAAACCGCCGTAAGAATTCCGCTTTTTCTCATTTATACTATCGATACCTTTATGTCTTTTTTCGGGAAGAGCTTCCAGATGTCACGGTTGTAATCTTCAATCGTTCTGTCTGATGAGAAGAAACCTGCCTTTGCGATGTTTGTAAGCATCATCTTCTGCCACTTCTCTCTGTCTTCATAATCTGCAAGCATCTGATCCTTGACTTTAATGTATTCTTCCAAATCGATTAAAGTCATAAACCAGTCTTTGTTTAAAAGCTCGTTGTAAAGTCTCTCAAGGTTTTCCTTGTGTCCGACCTTAAGCGCTTCTTTTGAAACTATAAAGTCTACTGCTTCTTTTATGATGTCCGATTTATCGTACAGGTCTTTTGAAACGTAATCCGCTTTTGCGTAATGCTCGATGACTTCGTCGCTTGATACGCCGAACTCATAAATGTTTTCTTTGCCGACGAGTTCGGAAATCTCTACGTTAGCACCGTCTGCGGTACCGAGTGTAACTGCGCCGTTTAACATAAACTTCATGTTGCCGGTGCCTGATGCTTCCTTGCTTGCAAGTGAAATCTGCTCTGAGATGTCGCATGCGGGGATAAGCTTTTCTGCATAGCTTACATTGTAGTTTTCAAGCATAACAACTTTCATGTATTTGTTAACGTCGGGATCGTTGTTAATGATCTCTTCGAGCACAAGGATTAAATGAATGATGTCCTGTGCGATTACGTATGCGGGAGCAGCCTTTGCGCCGAAGATAAATGTAACCGGTCTTGCGGGCTTTTTACCGCTCTTAATTTCGAGATACTTATGAATGATGTAAAGCGCATTCATCTGCTGTCTCTTGTATTCGTGAAGTCTCTTTGCCTGAATGTCAAAGATTGAATCGGGATCGATTTCAACACCCTCTTTTTCTTTGACGTACTTGGCAAATTCAACCTTCTTTTCGTGCTTGATATTTTCAAGTTCTTTTAATGCCTTTTCGTCATCGATAAATCCTAAAAGTTTCTCAAGCTCGTTTGCATTCTTCTTAAATCCTTTTCCGATATGCTCTTCGATGTAATTCGTAAGCTGTGGGTTGCAGGATAAAAGCCATCTTCTGAAAGTAATACCGTTGGTCTTGTTGTTAAACTTTTCGGGATAAATCTTATAAAAAGCATTAAGCTCCGTGTTCTTTAAAATATCGGTATGGATTGCGGCAACACCGTTGATGGAAAAGCCGTAATGAATATCGATGTGAGCCATGTGAACTCTGTCGTCTTCGTCAATGATGGCAACCCTGGGATCTTTGTATTTTGCCTTTGCTCTCCTGTCTAATTCTTTTATGATGGGAACGAGTTTAGGTACAACTTTTTCAAGGTACTCAAGAGGCCATTTTTCGAGCGCTTCCGCAAGGATTGTGTGGTTTGTGTACGCACATGTCTTGGAAACTATATCGATGGCTTCATCGATGCCGATGCCTTTTTCGCTGGTCATGATTCTGATGAGCTCCGGAATGATTAATGTCGGATGTGTATCGTTTATCTGAATCACGCAGAAATCGTACATATGACGAAGGTCGTACTTTCTCTCTCTTAATTCATAGAGAATGAACTGTGCCGCATTTGAGCACATAAAATACTGCTGATAAATACGAAGAAGATTGCCTGCCTCGTCCGAATCATCGGGATATAAGAAAAGAGTTAAGTTCTTTTCAATTGCTTCTTTGTCGAATGTAATACCTTTTTCTACAAGCTTTTCGTCTACGCTTTCAAGGTCGAATAAGTGAAGCTTGTTGACTCCGTTTTCGTAGCCGATTACATCTATGTCGTAAAGTCTTGACTTAACCGAGCAGTCGCCGAATTCAACCGTAAAAGAAGTATCTGTTTTTCTAAGCCACGAGATATCTTCGATCCAGTCGTTCTTTTGGGCACACTGTAAATTGTCTCTGAATTCCTGTTTGAAAAGTCCGAAATGATAATTAAGTCCTATGCCTGCGCCGGGAAGTCCGAGTGTTGCAATCGAATCCATAAAACATGCGGCAAGTCTTCCAAGTCCGCCGTTTCCGAGTGAAGGTTCGGGCTCGACTTCTTCAAGAAGTGCAATATCTTTTCCGTTCTTTTTAAGAACCTCCGCTACCTTGTCATAGATACCGAGGTTAATAAGATTGTTTGTTAAAAGACGTCCGATTAAGAACTCTGCAGAAATATAAAATATCTTCTTTTCACCGTTGATTCGATCTGTAACGAGCGTTAAATCTTTTGTAAAAAGAAGAATCACATAATATGCTTCTTTGACGCTTAATTCCTTTAAAGGTTTTGCGAATATTTTATTTGAAATATAATCCAGACCCTCTTCCATATTGGCTTCGAGTAACTGTTTCTGGATCATTTCAGCCTGTAATGACATGTAAACTTCCCTCTTTCAATTTATTCCACAACCATTTATTGTACATCATGCGTATATTTAATTCAATTTAATTCTTATCTTCGTCTTTTTTCTTGGTAATTCTCATAAGCGGAAGAAGTGTCACGAACAAAAGTGAGAACATCATCTTTCCGGGGAAGGAAATATTTTCAACTATGCTGACAACGAATATGCCTGTCTGTGCGCATGCCGTGAAAACAAGATACCAGGGAACGTTTCCTTTTTTCTTAATGATGTAAACAAACGGAAATACCATTCCGAAAAGTGACACGCCCGTAATCAGAATTCCGGGAATTATTCCGAAGCAGTACGCAATCTGCAGATACGAGTTATGTGCGTGAAGCACCTGATACCATGAGAAAAGCCATACGAAAGGATACTCTCTCTCGTGTCCCAAAAGATTTAAGTTTTTAAGATAAAAACCGTAAATGTATTTTCTGATACCGAGTATCTTTTCAAGCCCCTGATAACTCTCAACGGTGTATGCCGGATGTGCCGGATCCGTACCGGGTGCGATGCCGTCGGGGTAACTTAATACTTCGCCGTCTTTTATGATCTTTTCACCTGCGGGAGCTTCGCTCTCTCCACCCGGTGCAGCTTTCTTTTCTTCAAGAATTACTTCTTCGGTTGAAACACCACTTTTTTCATCGACATTGTTAACATCAAATCTGCCAAGGAATTCATTAAAGAATTCGTCGAGGTCTGTGTACTTCGGAGAATTCCAGGGGTCATATGAATGCACGAAGTCTTCGCTGTATTCGGTAATCCATACAGGATGGTGTCTGAGCGGCGGAATAAATCTTACGCATGCAAACACAAGCGGAAAGCTTAGAGCAAATATGCAGAACATGCAGATTCCTTTTAAGAGAAATCCTTTTAAGAATGTTTTTTTCATAATTGCAAGCTCTGCGGTTACAAGGAATACCACTGTAGCGAACACAAAGGCCATAAGAGAGCTTCGAGAGATGGTAAGCAGTGCAAATGACCACATCGCACATGCAAACAGAAAATGAACGATTCTGAAGGCTTTATGCGTATCGTTCTTCCGGAAATAAATATACTTGCCAAGCCATGCAAGGTATGCGCAGAAATAAAACATTCCGTTGACGTTTGAATTGGTATATGCACCCACATATCTTAACTGATCGAAAGGTCTGTGAAGAAATGCAAACGACTGAATGATAAAGAATGAAATTATAAGCGCATCACAGAGTGACAAGAAGATTTTTTCGGTATCTTTTTCGTCTGTCGGTGCAAGATAAAAACTCAAGTAAAACAGGCCGTAGAAAAGAGGCCATGTGGCCTTGTTTACGGATATGGTCGAAAGAATAAAAAATGCCGCGAGCACATAAAAGAGCGGGTTGATTTTCTTTATTTCTTTTACGAAATCCTTGTTAATAATCGAGTAAATAATTCTGATAATTATGAGTCCGTAAAATACGCATTCAACCACAAGCAGTGCAAACGCCATACGGTGGATTGCGGAATAATAAAACTTATAAATCGTAAAAGATGCGGCAGGGATTGATATTACCAGCCAGATAAGATACGGGATTTTAAGGAAACTCTTAAAGCCGTATCTCGTGACGATAATCGGAAACAGTGCGAAGCCCAAGCAGCTTACGGCCGCATTCCACCAGTCCCCTCCTCCTGCGGCTCTTACAAAAGCAACCACACAGAGAAGAAGCATGCTGACTGTATAAACTATTCTTTTGTAATCAATCGAAATTTTCTTTTTTTCCATCAAAAGAATCCTTTTATCTTAAAGCGTAAAAGCTTAATTCACCGTCTGAATGAAGCAGTTGTTTATCCTTTTTTTGACAAAGCAGATCGGTCTCACTGCCTGTTAATGTAACAATGTATTTTGACTTAAGACTGTCGAAGTTATCTTTTACATACTGCGGTTCACAGCAGCTTATTCCCATGCCCTCGGGAAGCATATAAAGGTACTGCCATTTGATCGGATAGGAAGTGCCGTCTTTTACGTCGACGAAGTTCCAGATAATTACATTGTCGTAACTTAAATTATCTTCGATTTTTATATTTTCATCAAACGCCTGCTGCCACTCTGCGGTTTTGACTTCGATAACTTCGTTCTTAAAAGGCACTTCGTAATCATAGGGCGAAGTTGCTTTTATGATGAAGAAGAATACAAACGCCGCCACGAGAATCACATTTTCAATATAGTATTTTCCGTGGTATAGGGCCAGTATAAATACTCCGAGTGCAAGGAATGTAAGGAAGTGCTTGCTGCCTTCGGTGAGCTTGTACATAAGCACAAGCGCACAGAACATTCCGAACATCACGAAAAGGAAATGTGCTTCCACGAAAAGCTTGTTTTTGTTTTCTTCGTTTTTTTCTTTTTTAAATTTAATAATATCAAGAATAAAACGAATAATCATTAATAAAAACAAAACAAAGAATGCGGCGAATATCGCGCCAGCACAAAGACCCGTAATTATACCGCTCTTCATGTAGTCTGTAATGTTTAAACACATCGCGTATATTCTGTAGGCGAGATTATGAATTCCTGTCGCAATGCCTTTGTTAAAGAAATCCGTTACCCAGTCGGTGTTGTAAAGCGCGGTGAAATATTCTGCGCTTAATTTGACTTTGATAAACACATAAATACCGATAGTCGCAATGCCTGTAACCGCGGATACTATTAAACCTTTAACTTTGTATTTTTTAATTGCCAGAAATACAGGCATTATAAAAAACAAAAAGAGGTAAGGTCTCATCAGAGTCATTACCGCAGCAAGGGCAAAGAGAATGATGAGTTTGTACAGTTTTTCTTTGATGAGGTAATTAATTGTCAGTCCCGTAAAAAGAATGCAGGCTGAGAAGCATATGATTTCCGGCATTCCCGAGAGCATGTATCTTACAAAAGGAGTAAAAGCAGTCATCATCACGCCAAGGGCTATCATGTCTTTTACTTTCATTTTTGTAAGAATTACAAACAGTGCGCAGGTTATGCTAAGAAGCACAATATTGCAGATAATCGGGGATAAAAGATTCCAGCCGAAAACCAATCCCCAGAGTATCCAGGGAGTGACAAGCACGGGGCTCCAGGCTGCGAACGAAAGAAGATTTGCATGGCTTTCGTTAAATCCGAAATACCCTCTCGGATATAAATATCCCACAGTTCCTTCAACCTGTTTGAAATAAAAAAGTTCATCGTTCCATTCGCTCGAAGGAAGGAAAACATCTTTTAAAGAATGCCCTTTTACGAGACAGAAAATAAGGCACATTAGAAGCGGAAAAAGTAACGCCGCAAGCACCTTTAAAACGATAGCATATCTTTTATTCTCTTTTAAAAATCCTGCGATTTTTTTCATTCGTTAAAGCCAGTTGTACGGTAAGAGCGTGTTGTAGTCGCGTCCGTAATAAAGTCCTTTAAAATAAAGTATTCCGAATACAACCTGTGAAAGCAGTGCAATGATACAAATAATTGCAAATACAGGTTTTATTTTCTTTTCAAAAATGTTTTTAAGCAGTACCGCTATGCTGCCGAGTGCAAAGAAGAAAATTCCGTGCATGTATCCCCAGCTGAAATTAAAGTGCGAATATCTGAAGCCTTTCTCACAGAGAAGTCCGGCTTCGAGAACCGATACCGCAAAAATGATAAGCGTGAATTTGTAGAGGTAATCTTTTCTTATGTTTTTGATTAAGAAAGGAATACAGACAAGTGCAAAAACATTCGCATAAAAGATAGCTGCGAGCACATGCGGATTCGCACTTCTCCAAACTCTGAAAAAGTCGAGACCGATGCCGTGTTCCGCTTCAGTATTGCCGCTTCCGAATACACCGCCGAACTGTAAAAGAAGGGCGATTAATGTAGGAATTGAGCAGATAAAAAGGAACAGTATATATTTGATGTTTTTAAATTTCTTTCCGATAAGTCTTATGACACAGACAATCGCCATCGCCGAGCCGATAACCAGTGTGAAACTGGGCTTGGTCATTGTAGTGAGGAATAAGAATATTCCGAATACGATTCCTTTTTTCCAGTCGCATTTATCTTCGTCCTTAAAGAGATTTATGAATGAGAAAAATGCACCGATTGCAAAAGGACGTGTGGCTATATATGTTGCGTTATGCCAGGGGTTGCCCGAGTATGTGCCGTAGAAAGCCTGATCCTTTAAAGGAAGCGTGATTTTGCCGAATCTCGGAAGCCACCACATTGACATTAAGAAGCATGCAAAGATTGAAATTGTAATTGCAAAATGCTGCCAGGTTATTTTTTTTACGTATTCGTTTATGTACTTTTCAAGATAATATTTCGTGATTAAAACTGCGAGCGAATTAAACAAAACTTCCGCTAACGTAACCGCCATTTCTATCGGCAGGAAAAGATCAAAAAACCTGCCGGTTAAAAAGAGAACCGGATAAGGGAATGAGTAGCCCGAATCAATGCCCTGCATCTCCTGCATATAGGCATAGATATCGCTGAAATACCCGCCTTCCTTACCTGCATACAAAGCCTGTGCGTAAACAAGCTGGCCGAAGAAAAATGCAAGCGCAATTAAAAGCGAGGCAAAAAGAATAAAATCCGCCACTCTGAATATATTCTGTTTTTTCGCGGTTTCTTTCATATCAATGCCCTTTTAGTATCGCTCATACATTACGGAGTTTCCGTACTTACCTACGAGTCTGTAACCGTATTCTTCGCATTCCTCAGCCACAAGTGCACCGTCGTATGTGAAGATGTATTTACTCTGAAGTGAATCGAAATAAGTTAAAACAAAATCCGGTGAACAGCAGCTTATACCAAAGCCCTTAGGCAGTGCGTAAAGGCCGTTAAATTCGGTCACAACCTGTTTGCCGTCCACATAATCTATGAATACCCATATAACGGTATTTTCATACCCTGTGTTATCCGATAAAGCCACATTTTCTTTTTCGAAAATATCTTCCCATGCGGTGACTGTTTCTTTTATGTTCCTGTCGTCAAAAGGCACGTCATAATCGGTCGGTGTCACTGCTCCTCTTATCATAAATACTATTAAAAGCGCCGCGATTAAAAGCTTGGGAACATGGCTCTCGTTGCCTTCCTTAAAGAACACGATAACTGCTATTCCGATTATGCAGAATACCCAGATGTGACGTCCGCCTTCGTTGGCTTTCTGAAGGAGTAAAACGATTGCGGAAACAACACCTGCAACTGCGATTAAATATGTAATCGCAATTACTCTGACTTTCTTGTTTTTCTTAAAGAAAGTAAGGAATAAAACTGCAACAAATTCAAACGCAAGCAGTACGTAATGTGTACCTGATGTAAGTCCGTATGCAAATGCATCTTTTATCTGCGCAAAGATTTCGTTTTTCATGCTGCGGATAACATATACGCTGCTCCAGAAGCCCTCGGTGAATTTACCGTGTAAGAATAATTTTATGATCCCAAGGTCAAAAAGCGGTGTGAAATATTCCGCGGTAAAAAGCTTTGCGACGATAAAATATCCGGCCAGAGAAAGCACTGTCAAAGCTATGCTTACGATTCCGAATACAATCTTTTTATTCTTAAATGCAAGTACAATCGGAATGATGAAAAATACAACCATGTAAGGTCGTAAAAGCGTTAAGAACGCACCTATTATGATTAAGAAAATGAATGATATGTTTTCGTCTTTTTTACCTTTGTTTTTCTCAAGCGAAATTCTGTATGCAAGACCTAAAAAAATAAGCGCGAATCCTGCTATCGAAGCTTCGGGCAACACACACATCAAGTGAATGAAGAAACTCGGGAAAAACGCAAGAATAATAGTTAAATTTATATATTTTTCGATTTCAAGATCCGTTACAAAAACAAAGATTGCGAATGCGATTGAAAACAAAAGGATGTTGATGAAAACCGCAGATTTAAAGCCCCATCCGAATATAAGACCTGCTGCTGCCCAGGGAAGTAACATAAGCGGGCTCCACGCTGCAAATGTAAGGTTTGCCGCATGACTTTCATTGAAGCCGAAATACCCTCTCGGGTAGAGATTGTATCTCATCGCTTCGACGAGTTTGAAGTAATATAAACTGTCGTTGTTTTTGGATGCGGGAACGTAAATATCAAAAGGCGAAATGCCTCTTACAAGGAAATATATAAGACAGAGTGCAAAAGGAAAAAGAAGTGCGATTAAACACTTCACAAAAAGACTTTTATTCTTTTTTACCTTAAAGAACTCTTTGATTTTCATTTATTTTCTCCGTTAAACGAAGCTCTCATATACATCGGCCATACGGGTAGCAGAATGTAAAGGAATAAGACATATCTTACAAGCGCAACCGGTCCGAGTAAAAATGTACACCATAAAAGTGCAAGAAACGCGATTGGAATTAATAACCTGAACTTCTTGTTTCTAAGCACATATACGCATGCCGCAATTCCCAAAAAGAGAAATGTTGCAGGCGCGAAAATCCACGAGATAAATCCGTCTTTTAAAACAATGTCTCCTGCTTCGAAGTTTTCAAGCAAAGCATACAATTTCGGCAGTTTGCTGTTTGGTACCGCAGGGTCCATCTGATGCATTACCGTAAAGCCTTCCTGTCCGTATCCGTACAAAACATATCGCGGCCACATATAGAAAAGCCCGTATGTGTTTTCCAGAAACGAATCCACATATTCGTTCGGATATTTTTTTAACCACGAAAGCCAGAGTTTCCAGTAATCGGATTTTTTTGCATCGTAAACATCGACTTTAAGTCTCCCCTTAGCAGCATCCGCAATCTCTGGAATATAGTATCCGTGCATAAAAGTCGAATCATAAAACTCATCGAATACCGCTTTTTCGCTCTCGGGAAGTTCATCGTTTTTATATGTATAAACCCTGACCATCTGCTGGCAGGGAACCGACATCATTTCGGCTTTTGAAACCTTTTCCTTGGCAACAAGCGTTGTAAAAGGTCCCGAATAAAAGATGAACAAAGCTATTGTAAACAACAACATTGCAAGTGCGTTTCTTTTATGTTTTTTACATTTTTTAAGAACAAACCAAATTGCGAAAGGAAGCACGGGAAGCATTGCGTAAACCGCGTTGTTTCTGAACGAATAAATAATAAATGCTAAGAGAATCCAAAGTATTCTGTTGCCTCTTTTTTTAAGGAATTCGTCGCCTTTTTCAAAGAGGTCGAGATTTAAAATCATAAAATCAGCAATCGCCATCGAGAAAAGCGTATCCTTTGTTCCCGTAAAAACAAAGATTACAAAAACAGGATAAAACGCAAGGAAAATTATCGATGCGACAAAGAGGAATTTATTCTCTTTTCTTTTATAAATCGTGTACGGAATGAATGCACTTCCAAGGCCCATTAAAACCATCTGGAAAAGTGTGTATGCTGCAACGCCTTTGTTGATGCTGCCGGTTATATCTTCTACTGTATGAATCAGAAATCCTAAAATAAGCGTATGAATTACCGGCTGATGATTGGTGATTTCATTGTCTGCGTACATAAAGTACTGCCACTCGTTATCGTATGCAAACATGCCGGGATACATTGCAAGAAAATACGGAAACCAGCAGATTAAAAAGATTAAAAAGACTATGAAAAATACCGCAACGGGCGGGAAGGGTTTCTTTGATGCGTTATCTGATTTTGCAGATGCGCTGCTCTTTCCAAACAGATTATTGGTTAGAAAATAATTATCCGTCATGGCGAAGAATGCAAGCATTACACTTCCGATCATAACGGTTAAAATCACAGCAATAAACAAAACGGAAAGACTCATCACAAAACCGTGATTGTGTTTTGTGACAAATCCCGTAACTGTAAGCAATGACAGAAGTAAACCTGTAGCATATGCAAGTATTATACTGTAGATTTTATTCTTCTTTTCCATTTTCCTTCTTCAGTTCTCGCATCTTTAAAACCTCTTCGGCTTCAGTGCGTTTCTTTCTGAATTTCTTCGGATTTTCTTTTTTGAACTCATCGAGTTCTTCTTTTATGCTTTCGTAAAGGTCCGGTCTTTTTTCTTTGGTTCTTTCAAGTGACATACCCATGCGCCACTTTTCGATTTCCTTGTGATTGCCGCTTAAAAGCACATCGGGAACAGCCTTTCCCTGCCATACTTCAGGTCTTGTGTACTGCGGATATTCAAGCAGTCCGTCGGAGAAGCTTTCATCCGATGCGGATTCATCAGAACCGAGCACTCCGGGGATTAATCTTGAGATACAGTCAACCATTACCATTGCAGGTAACTCACCGCCTGTAAGCACGAAATCACCGAGGGAAACTTCGTCGGTAACTATCTCTTCTATTACTCTTTCATCTATTCCTTCGTAGTGTCCGCAAAGGAAGATTAAGTCTTCTTCTTTTGCAAGTTCTTCTGCAAATCTCTGGTCAAAAGTTCTGCCCTGTGGAGTCATGTAAAGCACGCGAACCTTAAGCTTTTTCGCTCTCGATTTTTTTCTCTTCTTTATTGCTTTGCAGAGATCCTCGTAAGCATCAAAAACAGGCTGAGCCTGCATCAGCATTCCGGCTCCGCCGCCATACGGATAATCATCGACTTTTTTATGTTTGTCCGTCGAATAATCCCTTATATTTACTGCGTTGATTGATATTATTCCGGCATCGGTTGCACGCTTCAAAATACTCGTATTTAAAGCATCTTCAACCATCTCGGGGAATAATGTCAGAATATGAAAATTCAAACCACTCTCCTTAGTCTAAAAGACCCGGCATAATATGTATTGTCATGACTTCTTCGTCAAGATCGATATCAAGTATGCACTCTTCTATCGCAGGAATTAAAACTTCCTTTCCGTCGGGTTTTGTAACGGTGTAAACATCGTTTGCCTTGGTGAAAAGTACATCGGTTAATTCACCGAGTTCCTCGCCCTCATCAGTCACAACTTTTAACCCTAAAAGATCCGCTACAAAATACTCGTCTTCGTCGAGGTCCACTGCGTGTTCCCTGTCAACGTAGATATTCTTGCCCTTGTAAGGTTCAATCTCGTTGATATCCTTAAATTCTTTAAATTTTACGATTACGTACTGCTTGAAATATTTAACACCTGTGATATGGAGAGGCATAAGTTCCTTGCCGGTATCAAGAAAGACCTCGTCGAGATCGTCATATCTTGATGCATCATCCGTAGTCGGATAAACTTTTACTTCGCCCTTTATTCCGTGTGTCGAAGTGATGGCTCCGACCTGCAGGTATTTATCAGAATCTATTACCAATTTTTTCTCCTCGTAAAAAAATTATTCTTTTGCTGCCTTTGTTCTTTTCTTAAATATCAGACTTCTGAAAAGAATGATGTTAAGCACTATAAAGTAAAGCGCAATTACGCCCATTGTAATGTATGTTGCCATATCGCTCTTAGGACAGAATGCCGCAACGAGCATCATAGGAAATCCTAAAAGAATCGCCGGGAAGTTCTGGTATACGATGTTTTCCGATGCGGGCGTTTCGAAGGAAGGGTCGATTTCACGAAGTAAAATTACACCTGTCGAAGCCGTACCGGTAAGCATGCCGTACATAACCATGAACTGCTCATGCTCGTAGTTCTTAAAGAGTTTGAACGATACGAATTTGATATAAAGGAATGTCACAAGGACACCGACTACGCCGAGGATTAAAAGCACTACCCAGTAATCTTTTATGAGGTCTACTCTGATTGCTCCGATACCGGCAACAATCATGATGTCAAAAGCAAATCCCGCAATTCTGTTTAAGAGGAAATTGTTGACATAGTCCCTGTGCATTAAATTTGTTTTTCTTAAAAGCTTTAATACTTCTTTTACGATAACTGCGGAAAGTGTACCGAGTAAGAAGTTAAAGCCGTAAATTGTTGTCTTAAGACCGTCTCCGACGAGATTGCCGAGGATGTACATAAGAAGATAAGTCAGTGCGTAGCAGACGAAAACAAGCGAAATCTGAAGGGTGAGCTTGTCGATTGAATCAACCATCGGTACTTCGCCCTCTTCTTCAACCTTTTCCTGATTAAGCTGTGATACGCTTTCGCGGATTACGATATCGCCTTTTCTTTTATGATAGTTAAGGTAAATGACACCGCCGATACTTGCTGCGAGGAAGCCTAATGCAGCAATTGTAAGGCCGAAGGATTTTCCGCCGACGAAGGCGTAATCTGTTTCGTATATCGAACCGTAGTTAAGCGCCTGTCCTGTACCCTGTCCGAAGCCGAAGCAGAGGATGATGCCTGATGCTTTTATGAGCTTGGGAATAATGAACGATGCGACAACGGTTATCGCTAGTCCGAAGAAACCCTGTAAAAGATATGTGCTGACTGTTGTTATACCTGTATTAACAACTTCGCTCACACGGCCTTTGGTTTTGCCCTTGCTGTCGGATTTTCTTAAAGTCATTGCGATAAAACCGATGGCCAGACAGTGATAGGTCATTATCTCGAGCATTTCGATACCGGTCATGGAAGTTCCTTCACAGAAAATCGACCAGTTGAAAAGATATTCTCCCGTGGTGAATTTAAGTACGGAAGAAACAAAGAGAAGGAAAATACCGCCGATAACCGATACGGGTATGAGAGATTTCTTCAGGAAGGGAATATATCTTTTTAAGGTATTTCCGACCAGAAGACCTCCCATAATTACGGCGATAAACATAATTACGGGCCAGACACTGTTGCTTGAAAACGATAATCCGCTAGACATTCATTTATTCCTCATTTTCTAAAATTTATATAATCTGCTTTCGCAGAAAATAATCCGTTTATTTCGTGTCGCCGAGATATCTTTTAATAATCAGTTTGTAAAGATATCCGGGGAATTTCGAGTCCGGGTTTGAAATCTCGTAATATTTTTTGTCTTTTGTAGAAATCAAAAGAAATCCGTGATAGAAAATATCACAGTCCCTTATTTCGTTAAACGATATAACTTTGTCGCCTACAGCTACCGAATCGTTCTTTAAAATCAGGGTTCCTTCGCCGACAACCTTCTCGGTATGATCTTTGGAAATCTCTGTCATGCGCTGGTTTGGATGAGAAAGAATTATCTCTCCGTCTTCAAAGGTAAGCGCGTCGATTTCCTTTTTCTGCCAGGTGTCCCATTCGGGAATTGTTTTAAAATCAAATCCCTCCACACTTAACATACCGTATTCATTATACAACCCTTTTAAGCCGCAGTCACAAAAAAAGGTATCTTTCTTTGATTTTATTGTGGCCATTTTTTTGCATTTAGGACACATTACAAGCTCAAATTCAATGCCTTCGGCAAGTTTTTTGCTCTTAAAAGGTATTTTATGGATTTCGTTATATGCGTATGCGTCTTCGAAAATATCGTCATTTAAAGCCTTATCAAACTCGTCGACGCTCATTTTGTTAAGTTCTTCGGGTGAATAAATATTGACCAGTTCGCAGGTCATCTTTCCGCGTCTTACATCCGATGACCATCTGGGCGATGTGAAAAATCCGCCGTGGATTTTAAAAGTGACTACAGTGAAGCCGAGTTTTTTAAGAACGGCTGCACTTGAAGGAACAATTTTATCGGAAAGGCCGTCCGCCGATCTGACACCCTCGGCAAAGAGTCCGACATTATGTCCGGCCTGAAGATGCTTCTTCATTTCGACGACTGTTGAGAGTCCGACGGTGGCTTTTTCACGCACAATCGGATGGAAGGTCCAGTTGACCAGTTTTCCGCCGATTCCTTTTCTTACGACCTGCTCTCCGGCCACAAAATATAGATGTTTGTCTATCGACAAAGCAATCCAGACCATGTCAAGGTTGGTAACATGGTTGGAAATTGCGATAAACGGCACATCAGGCATTTTATACCGATTTTCGACCTTAAAATTAAATTTAGATTTAACAAAAGGAACGATAACATTTTTGACAAATTCGTATTTTCTTAAGTCAGATTTGTATGCTTTTACGTTCCCTATATCTTGTGTGCGCCCCATAATTCAATTTTATTGGTTTACAGCGCTTTTTGCAAGAAAAAATATACAAAAAAATATGCCGGAGGAACGGTTTTTTCCGTTCTTCCGGCACTTGAATTTTCTTATTTGCCGAGAGCTGATTTTATATCTTCTTTCATATCGATGACTGCCTGTCTTGAGGCATCGGCGAAATTCTTTTCGCCGTATCCCGGATAATTGGGACTCTGATATGCTGCGATAATTCCTCTTGAGGAATTGATGATAGCGCCAAGTCCGTCCTTGTTAAAGAAGTGAACCAGGTCTGCACCTTTGCCGCCCTGTGCTCCGTAACCGGGAACCAGGATGAAGGTCTTGGGCATCTTTTCTCTTAAAATCTTTCCCTGCTCGGGATATGTTGCACCGACTACCGCTCCTACATTGCTGTATTCGCCGTCCATACAGTCAGCACCCCACTCGTTTACCTTATCTGCCACATGCTCGTACAGCGGTTTTCCATCGATAATACGATCCTGGAATTCTCCTGAGCTCGGATTGGATGTTTTAACGAGTACGAAGATTCCTCTGTCGTTTGCCTTACATACATCCACGAAAGGCTTTACGCCGTCTGTTCCAAGATACGGGTTAACCGTTGCAAAGTCTTCGTCAAAGGGAGCGAACTTCTGTCCGCAGATTTCTATGCTTCCGAGATGTCCCTCCGCATATGCCTGCGATGTTGAACCGATATCGCCTCTTTTAATATCTCCGATTACAACCAGATCTTTTGATTTGCAGTAATCAACGGTTCTTTTAAATACTTCTACGCCCGTAACGCCGAACTGCTCATACATTGCAATCTGAGGCTTAACTGCGGGGATTAAATCATATACCGAATCCACGATGGCTTTGTTGTAGAGCCATACGGCTTCTGCAATACCTTTAAGGTTTGCGCCGTATGCTTCAATGCATTCGCTCATTATATCCATCGGGACAAATTTGGGATTGGGATCGAGTCCCACTACGATGGGAGCGTCTTTACTTACGATATTGTCAATCAGCTTCTGTATCATTTATGCAATCACGCCCTTCTTTTCATCAACATATTTCTTGATTTCCGAAGCGCGGACATATTTAACAATGTCACCACCCTTGTCAACTACAAGTGTGGGAGCCATCTGAACGCCGTACTTTCTTGCAAGATCGGGCTGTTCAAGAGCATCGATTAACTTGTAGGGAAGGTCTCCCAAGTAATCCTTGGCAATTGCACAGTTAGGACAGGTCTTGGTGGTAAATAAGATTACCGTGCTGTCATCAGCGGGTGCTGCACTTGCTACAGGTGCTGCATTTGAAACACCGAATAAATCTGCGTATGCGGGATTAACGTTTTCTGTGGGTGCCTGAACGCTTTCGGGAGCAACTGTATCATTTACGGGCTCTGCCACATTAACTGTTGCCGAAATGTTCTGATTCTTATTTCCTAAATCTTCCGATTTAGAAAGAGAAAGGTTAATATCGTATTCTTTTCTGTTCTTGAACTCCTGAAGTTTACCGTCGTTCCAGTTCTGAACGGGTCTGTAGTAACCTGTGATACGTGAGTAAACTTCTGTCTTGCATCCGCAGTCGGGACATGTATCCTGCTCACCTGCAAGGTAACCGTGGTTCTTACAGATTGAATATGTAGGAGACATTGTGTAGTAAGGAAGCTTGTAGTTTTCAGCTATTGTACGAACAAGCTTAGCTGCTGCCTTCCAGTCGGGAAGCTTCTCGCCTAAGAATGCATGGAATACTGTACCTGAAGTATAAAGTGTCTGAAGTTCGTCCTGGATATCAAGTGCATCAAATACATCATCTGTAAAGTCTACAGGAAGATGTGATGAGTTGGTGTAGTAAGGTGTATCGCCTTCTTTACCTGCTGTCTTGATGTCCGGCCATCTCTTACGATCGTGCTTAGCAAGACGGTAAGATGTGGACTCTGCGGGAGTTGCTTCAAGGTTGTAAAGATCGCCGTACTGTTCCTGATAATCGGAGAGACGGTTTCTCATATGATTAAGGACATCCTTGGTGAATTCCTGGGTATCCTTGTTTGTCATATCATGGCCGAGCCACTTAGCGTTAAGACCAACTTCGTTCATACCGATAAGACCGATGGTTGAGAAGTGGTTGTCAAAGTTGCCTAAGTATCTCTTTGTATAAGGATATAAGCCCTCGTCGAGAAGTCTTGAAATAACGCCTCTCTTAAGCTTTAAGGATCTTGCGGAGATATCCATTATACGATCAAGTCTCTTGTAGAAATCTTCGGGATCTGATGCAAGGTATGCGATACGAGGCATGTTGATTGTAACAACACCTACAGAACCTGTTGATTCGCCTGAACCGAAGAAACCGCCGGTTTTCTTTCTTAATTCTCTTAAATCAAGACGAAGTCTGCAGCACATTGAACGAACGTCCGAAGGCTTCATATCGGAGTTGATGTAGTTTGAGAAGTAAGGTGTACCGTACTTGGCGGTCATATCAAAGAGAAGCTTGTTGTTAAGTCTGTCTGACCAGTCAAAATCTTCTGTAATTGAATATGTAGGGATAGGATACTGGAATCCTCTGCCGTTTGCATCACCTTCAATCATTGTCTCAAGGAATGCACGGTTGATCATATCCATTTCATCCTTGCAGTCAGCGTATGTGAAATCCATTTCTTTGCCGCCTACAAGTGCTTTTTCGTTTGCAAGGTCCGAAGGAACTGTCCAGTCAAGAGTAATGTTGGTGAAAGGTGCCTGTGTACCCCATCTTGAAGGTGTGTTTACACCGTAAATGAAGGACTCGATGCACTTCTTAACTTCATCGTATGTAAGGTTGTCTACTTTTACGAAAGGAGCAAGATATGTGTCGAATGATGAGAATGCCTGAGCGCCTGCCCATTCATTCTGCATAATACCGAGGAAGTTAACCATCTGGTTACAGAGAACCGAAAGATGTGAAGCGGGAGCTGATGTAATTTTTCCGGGAATTCCGCCTAAGCCTTCTTTTATGAGCTGTTTTAATGACCAGCCTGCACAGTAACCTGTAAGCATGGAAAGGTCATGAATGTGGATATCGGCATTACGATGAGCTTCAGCGATTTCTTCATCATAAATTTCCGAAAGCCAGTAGTTAGCGGTAACTGCACCGGAGTTGGAAAGGATAAGACCACCTACGGAATATGTAACTGTAGCGTTTTCCTTAACTCTCCAGTCTTCTACTTTAACATATGAATTTACAACGTCTTTATAGTCAAGGATTGTTGACTTTAAGTTACGCATTTTTTCACGCTGCTTACGATAAAGGATGAATGCCTTTGCAGCTTCTGCGTAGCCTGACTGCTCGAGAATCTTCTCTACTGAGTCCTGGATATCCTCGACATGAACATAACCTTCTTTAATCTTCGACTGAAAATCAGCGGTAACACGAAGAGCAAGAAGATCAATGATATCTTCACTGTACTGTACACTTGTGGCGTCAAACGCCTTCTTTATGGCATCCTTGATTTTCTCAATATTAAAATCAGTTTTTTCGCCGTCTCTTTTAATTACACCAAACATTTTTCATTCCTCCAACACAATTCTTTAGGGCTTTGCGCCGATTGAATCCATTGTAACATCACCCCTTTGTAATGTCAACGAAAAACCACTATATATTTGCCTGAAATTTTTTACAAACACAATATATAGTTGTTTGTAAGGTTTGCACAAATTTACATAACTAAAAAAATGCATCCCCTTTAAAATAGGGATGCATTCGTATTTTAGTTTACATAATTATCGAGTCTTTAAGAAGTCATACTCTCTCGCCATGTTCTCATCCGAGGGATAATCCACAAGATATTGTGCACAAAGGTCCCTTGCCTTCTCAAATTCCCCAAGATATTCGTATGCCACAATTCTGTTATACAAAAGCTGCTGGTGTGCCTCGTTGGTATCAATCTCCAAACCGTTTACCACAGCCTCAAGAGCTTCCTCATATCTGCCCTGATCTATGAGTGCTACGGCCAGCTGATTGTACACACCTGCATCGGGATTTGTCTCGAGATACTTATTATATATATTGATGGCAAATGCCGTATCGTCGAGTTCCTCGTAGCATTTTCCAAGTAAAAGAAGCACTTCTTCGCTCTTGTTACCGCCGGTTCTCGCCTGCTCAAGATAGTTCTTTGCGGTCGAGTAATTGCCGAGGCAGTAGTTGATGTAGCCCTTGTCGTAGTCCGACATGTTTCGGTCGTACTTGTTTAAAGCATCATTAAGATAATCCACACCATAGGGCTGGAAGCCGGTTTCCGCGAGCAGATTGTAGATATCGATGTAAAGCGTGTAGTCCTTCTTTTTAAGAGAAAGAGCTTTCTCGAAATCCGTGCAGGCTGAATCAACGTCCTGCAAATACAGATATTCCGCCGCACGCTGCATGTACGCGTCAACCTCACGCGGTCTTAACGCAATGATTGCATCGTATCTTGCCTTTGCATCCTCGTATTTGCCGAGCTTATGATAGCAGACACCGACATAGTAATTGATATCGTAATCAATATCATCGGGTGTTGCACCGTCTTCCGCAAGAGCAGTCTTGAAAGCTTCAATGGCGCTTTCGTAGTCACCCTTGTTCATATAGCAGATTCCAAGTCCTCTGTATGCCATGGTCAGGTTTTTATCCTGCTCAATGGCCTGCCTGAAATTCTGCTCTGCAGATGCATAATCGGGCTCCTCGAGCTTTTCATATCCAATTGTAACATAGTCTGTTTCGTCCTTTTTTTCGCACGCACATAATGCACAGAAAGAAATTGCAATTAAGAACGAACAGAGAAATCTTTTAATTTTCATATTAATGATGGAACAGTCTCATCTTTGTGAAGCACATTACCATGCCGTACTTGTCGGCACATTCGATAACGAGGTCGTCTCTTACTGATCCGCCGGGCTCTGCGATGTACTTAACGCCGCTCTTCTTTGCTCTCTCGATATTGTCCGAGAAGGGGAAGAATGCGTCTGAACCGAGTGCAACGTCGGTCATCTGATCGAGCCATGCTCTCTTTTCTTCTTTGGTAAAGATTTCGGGTTTAACCTTGAAAATCTTCTGCCAGTTGCCTTCTTGGAGACAGTCAAGTTCGTCACCGATGTAGTTATCGATTGCGTTGTCTCTGTCTGCACGGCCGAGTCCGTCTACGAACTGAAGCTCAAGTACCTTGGGACACTGACGAAGCATCCAGTTGTCAGCCTTGCTGCCTGCAAGTCTTGTACAGTGAACTCTGGACTGCTGTCCTGCGCCGATACCGATTGCCTGTCCGCCCTTTGCGAAGCAAACAGAGTTGGACTGTGTATATTTTAATGTAATAAGTGAAATGATAAGGTCAATCTTTGCAAGGTCGGGAAGTTCCTTGTTCTTAGTAACGATTTCGCTTAAAAGTTCATTGTTGATCTTGAATTCGTTTCTGCCCTGCTCGAATGTGATACCGAATACGTCCTTGTGCTCGATGGGTTCGGGCTTGTAATCGGGATCAATCTGGATAACGTTGTAGTTACCGCCTTTTTTTGCTTTTAAGATTTCAAGTGCTTCAGGCTCGTATCCGGGAGCGATAACGCCGTCGGAAACTTCTCTCTTGATAATCTTTGCTGTGGAAACGTCACAAACGTCCGAAAGTGAAATGAAATCACCGAAGCTTGACATTCTGTCTGCGCCTCTTGCTCTTGCGTATGCGCATGCAAGGGGTGAAAGTTCGCCTAAATCGTCTACCCAGTAAATCTTTGCGAGTACGTCATCCAAAGGAAGACCTACTGCAGCACCTGCGGGTGATACATGCTTAAAGCTTGTAGCTGCGGGAAGACCTGTTGCTTCTTTTAATTCTTTTACGAGCTGCCAGCCGTTGAATGCATCCATGAAGTTGATGTATCCGGGCTTGCCGTTTAATACGGTGATGGGAAGTTCTCTTCCGTCATTTACAAAAATCTTGCTGGGCTTCTGGTTGGGGTTACAACCGTACTTAAGTTCAAGTTCTTTCATAATTTACTCCTTAAAACTATTTATTCTTATTAACAATTCTTGTCTCGAATTTGCCTGTCTCAATATCAATGTATCTTACAAATAATGAAACCTTGTTGTCTTCATTTAAAGAGTTCCATACTTCGTTCGTAAAAGCATCGATGTCGCCGGAGATTCCAACCCATGTAGGTTCGCCTTCAAATGAAGGAAGGGGATTTCCGTCACTTTCGTATGTATGGATGAAGTGACCTTCGCCTGCGAAAGGATTTTCATATGCGAATGTGAAACGGTTGTGAGCGCCTTCTCTGCCGTTGTTGCTCTTTAAGATTGAAAGTGCGTAGTTGTATTTGCCGTTTTCAACATGCATGATACCTGAAATTCTCGGTGTAAGGTTGGGAGCATCGGGCTCGTAGCAGCGTGAACGAAGTGACTGTTCAAATGTCATCTGCTTATCCATACCTTCATAAATGGTATCTGTCTGATCGCCGTTTGTAACGATTGTTTTATTTCCAAGTACTCTGACGGGAGCATAAATGATGAGGCTCGGATCCTCGAGTTTGGATTCATCGAAAGCCTGTGTTCTTAATCCGTTTCCGTCCTCCACGAAGATACGGTTACGTGAATTGGTACTTCTGCCCATGATAAAATATGCCGTTACCGCATATTTACCGCATGCACTCTTACCGATTACGATACCTCTTCCGGGATATGAATTGTTTTTCAAAATTTCTGAAAGTTTCTGCTTTTCCATACGCTTATGCTCCTTTTCATACTTTTATATAAATTTTTATTTTATTCGGGTGTATCTCCGGACAGTCTTCCGAAATATTCGGAATGAGCCTGAATGTATTCATCGTTGAAATCGCTGTCGCCGCCCTGGTGAAGTGCGGAAACATATGTATGCGCAAGTCCTGCTTCGGGTGACTTTCTTGCGATGATAGCAATGCCTATATTTGAACAGATATCGGCGATTCTTTCCATATTGGATAAAATATCGAGGAAAACGATTCCGGCGCGTACAGAGCAGTTTCCTTCTCTTAAACGGGCAAGATGATTGTCATGAAGCATGTTGGTTAAATCATCCATTACTTCCTCGAGGGGCTCGATATGCTTTGCGGACTCGATATCTCTTCTTTCGAAGCCGATAAGAGTGTAGTTTAAAATCTTTTTCATAAGATCGAAAGCTACATCGAGTTCGCCCAATGCCTGCTCACTGAAAGCGGTTTCGTTATCGTAAAGTTCCTTGGCATCTTCCGCGATATTTAAAGCATGGTCGCCGAGACGTTCAAATTCTTTTACGACTTTGTGGTACTCGGTCATGATACGAACATGCAGATCTTCTTTTACGTGGGGAGAAAGATTTACAAGGTATGTATCGACACAGTCTGTCAAGTGGTCGATGTTCTCTTCTTCCTCATTTAATTCGTCGAAAACTTTTTCATCAAACTTTTTAACAAGTGCGATTGATTTGTCGATGTTGTCAATGGATGCATGAATCATTGCATCAAGACAGTCGTAGCATCCGCCGAATGCAATTGCGGGAGTATTAAAGAATACGGGGTTTAATGCTGCAATCTTGTCGTCGTATTTGCCGATGGGCTTTGCTGCATCTTTTACGATCTTACGACTCGCCGTACCGTAAAACTTGATGAACGGCAGGATAAGAATCGAACAACCCATATTAAAGATGGTATTTGTATTTGCGATGGTACCTGGAGTCATTCTCATATTCCAGAGATTATCTAGGAAACCAAGCTTGTGAACAATGAATACGACAACGAGTACGAGAACGGTTTCGGTTAAGTTAAACATGATATTTACGATACCGACTCTCTTAGCATCGTTCTTTGCACCGATGGAGCAAACCAAAGCAGTGGTAACGCAGTCGCCCAAATAGATACCGACAATCATGACGTAAACAACCTTAAAAGGAATGTCGCCCGCCGTCGAGAACGCCTGTAAGATACCGATTGTGGCCGATGACGACTGAAGCGCAAATGCAACTCCTGCACCGACTATGTAGCCAAGCACCGGATTGTCGCCGAGACTCATAAAAAGTTTGTCGATGATTCCGCTTTCCTTAAGACCGCTTACGGCTGCCGTCATATTTAAAAGACCCGTGAAAAGAATACCAAAGCCCATGGCAATGCCGCCGAGGTTGTCGGATTTTTTGAACTTAAAGAACATTATTAAGGCTATACCTAAAATAAGAGCCAAAGGCGCCAGTGTCGAAGGCTGGAAAAACTTAAGAATAAGTGAAGCGTCACCCTTTACGTCAAGAAGTCGGATTATCTGTCCGGTAACCGTTGTACCAACGTTTGCACCGACGATAATACCAAGTGACTGATTAAGAGAAATTATACCTGCGGCAACAAGACCGGAGGTAATTACAATCGTCGCTGTGGATGACTGGATAACGGCAGTTACGAGCACACCGAGAATAAAAGCCTTCACGGGGTTGTCTGTTACCTTGCTCATTACTACCTTTAAAGTTCCGGACTGTCCTTCCTTAAGGTTATTACCCATCATTCTCATTCCGTAGAGGAAAAGAGCCAGACCGCCCAGAAGCGAAATTACGTTAAAAATATACATCGTGATATTCCTTTTGCAATATTTCTCACAATTAAACAGTTTACTATAAATCGCAAATAAAAGGAAGTGATTTTGATGTTTCAAAACAAAATATATGTTATAATTTTATGAGTTGTGGGACAAAAAATCCCCCCGGAAAAATTATGGAAACCAATAACACTCTTAAAAAAGAAAACAGGAATATAAAACTCTATATCATAACCGCCGTTTTTGTGGCAATTTTACTGATAATTCAGTTCATTGCGCACAGAATTACCCCTTTTATGAGGGATGACCTCTGGTACGCCACCAATCTGGTCAACGGAGAGAAGGTTAAATCTTTGGGCGATATCATAGAGAGCCAGATCTGGCATTATTTTAACTGGGGCGGACGAAGCATCAATCATGCCCTTCTTCAGGTCGTGCTGGCAACAGGCGAGGTTGCTGCCGATGTTTTAAATATACTGGCGACGATTATCCTCGGATTCGTAATCTTTAAGACTGCCCGCGCCAAAAATCCCCTGATGTATCTTTTATGCGAAGCTTTAATCGTGGCTTTTAACGCAAGCCTCTTCTTTTCGATGCTCTGGGAATCGGGCTCGGTTAACTATCTTTACTCGACATCATGGATTCTTTTATATGTGCTGGTAATCCTAAAAGAGATGGATTTTGAGGCCAAAGAGGTTTCAAAAGCCGGAAAGGCCGAATATTTCTGGATAATTCCTCTCGCACTTATTGCCGGCTGGAGCACCGAAAACATGGGGCCCACCTGCTTCGTACTCACCGTCGGAGTCATCATTTTCCTTGCGATAAAAAAGAAAAAGATACCTTTCTACCTCTATGAAGGTGCATTTTTAACGCTTGTCGGAAGTGCACTTCTTATCTTAGCACCCGGCAATTTTGTGAGAAACCAGTTCGTGGAGAAGGCTCCTTTTATGAGCATTATAAAGGGCAGAATTGATTCCTTCCTGCTTTCGGGCTGCGGATTCCTGCTGCCTTCGTTTTTGTTTGCGATTATCCTCCTGGTAATCCAGATTTACATCATAAAAGATATAAAACCCCGCGATATCGCTCTTTTCGCCTTTGCGGTCATTGCCCAGGGCGCGATGTTTTTATCGCCCGCTTATCCGCAGAGAGCATCCTTCGGTATCATGTGCGTGCTGATAACATACATTGTTTCGGTTATTGCGAGACTGTATGAAAATCATAAAAAAATGAGGCCGATGATAATCCTTATGACCTCTTCGTTTGTTTTATATGCTGTAATTAAAATCTGCTCGGAGATAATTTTCCCCGCAGTTTAATAAATTTATGAAAAACAAAAAGCTGATTTTAGTTAACCGAATACTGTCCATAGCACTTTCATTCATAATGATGTTTGTGCTTTACTACAAATCGCAAAGCGTAGTACGCCTTGTGCTTTTTGCCATGCTCGCAGCAATTGCAACTGTTTTTACAATGCGCATAAGACCGGAATCCTTCTTCAGATGTCAGGCAATCTGCTTTGCATTCCTGCCAAATATAGCTTTTAAGGCGGATCTGAAAGTGAGTCCTTTTGATTTTACGGGCTTTAAGGCTTTCGCACAGGTTGTAATTATGTACGGCGATTTTCTTTTACTGTTCGCGCCTGCTGCCATGATTTTACTCTGTGTAGCGGTTTATAAAGACGATAAGAAAAACGCATGGCAGATGCTTAAGAAATACATACCCTGCGGTGTGATAATGCTTCTCTGCTTCTTAGCATCGGCATTTTACAATCCCGTAGCAAACCTCTGCCTCTTTGTATTTACATATGCTGAAATAATTCCCGTTACGGGCATCGCTGAAAGACATGTTTATAAAAACGATTCTCCGATTTTGGCGAATCTTCCTTACTACTTCATCGTACTTGTATTTTTAAGCAGGTACCTTTTATAGAGAAAATGGATAAATCGATCAAAAGAAAAAATATATTCAGAATGATAATGGCGGTCATAATTCTGCTCACGGTTGCAATCATCTGGGGGCATTCTTTTATGACTCCCGAAATGTCGACCGAAGAAAGCAGTTTCGTCAAAGAAATCGTCGAAGCCGTGGTTCAGAGCGTAAGCAACAACGAAGCTTTTGTTATCCCCGAAGTAGTTATAAGAAAAAGCGCTCACTTTATCGAGTACGCCATTCTCGGACTTGAACTTGCGATACTTATCGCAATTACCATAAAAGAACCGTTAGCCGAAGATAAAAAAAGAGGCCTGATAAAACGCATTTTCAGCTTTTATCCGACCGCTTTTATATTTTCCCTTTTCGTTGCGAGTGTAGACGAAACCATCCAGTATTTCACAGGGCGCTACTCAAGCTTCTGGGATGTGCTTTTAGATATGACGGGCGCTTCATTCTCAATCGGAATATTCCTTCTTTTACGCTCACTTATTCGTAAAAAAAGAAAATAAAAAAGACGACAATCATTTACGATTTGTCGTCTTTATTTTTTCATTGCTCCGGTTCCGCCTTCAACCACGCCGTCACTTTTGAATACTGCGCCGATGGTTTTAAAGAAGCATTTAAGGTCAAATCCGAACGATAATTTTTCAACATATTCTCCGTCGAATTTTGCCTTGACCGGAATCTCAAGTTCGTCTCTTCCGTTTATCTGCGCCCAGCCTGTAAGTCCGGGTAAAACATCATTGGCTCCGTACTTATCTCTCTCTTCTATTAAGTCGTACTGATTCCAGAGTGCCGGACGCGGTCCGATTATACTCATCTGTCCCGCGAAAATATTAAAGAGCTGGGGCAGTTCGTCGAGGCTTGACTTTCTTAAAAACTTGCCGCTTTTTAAAATGTACTGATCGGGATTTTCGAGCATGTGCGTGGGTACATCATGTGGGGTATCCATCTTCATGCTTCTGAATTTTATGAGCATAAAATGTTTCTTGTGAAGGCCGACTCTCTTCTGTTTGAAAAACGCAGGGCCGGGATCTTCGATTTTTATGATCAGTGCAATAACAAGCATAGGAATCCCCAAGAAAAGGATTCCGTTAAAAGAAATAATTATATCCAAAAGTCTTTTAAAAAATTTCCTGTACATACTCTTATATTACACCAAATTAGTCTTTATAAACTACCCTTTTTTATTTGTGCCTGCGGCCTGTAAAATTATCTCTTTTTTCGCGCTTGCATATTCGTTGGTTGCAGGCTTTATTCCTTCAAGTCTGTAGGGAATTCCGAGTGCCTCATACTTCTTTACACCCATTGTGTGATAAGGAAGAACATCCAGAGCTTCAAGGGTTTTAAGCTCAGATAAAAACTTGCCGTATTCCTTAAGTTCTTCGTCAAAGTCAGTCACTCCCGGAACGCATACAAAGCGCACCCAGATTTTTTTATTCCTGTCGGATAAGTATTTTGCAAATGCAAGAATTCCGTCGTTGTAATGACCTGTAAGTTCCTTGTGACCTTCTCTGTCAAAACGTTTGATATCAAGCATCACAAGGTCTGTAACTTCAAGGAGCTTGTCAATCTTTTCATTGCCTTCTTTGAACATTATTCCCGAAGTATCAAGACAGGTATGCACGCCCTCATCATGAAATCTTTTAAAAAGTTCGGTCAGAAAATCAATCTGCATCATCGGCTCGCCGCCCGATGCGGTAACTCCGCCCTTCTCATAAAAGGCTTTGTTTCGCTCAAACTTTTTATATATTTCATCGACGCTCATTTCCGTGCCGCCGTTTACGTCCCAGGTATCGGGATTGTGGCAATATGCGCAGCGCATCGGACAGCCCTGAAAAAACACGACGAACCTTACTCCGGGCCCGTCGACAGCGCCAAATGTCTCGATTGAATGAACTCTTCCAATCATGAACGCATCCGCCTTTCTAATCATCATAATCGTTTAAAATATTATGCTCTAAGAGATTTCCGTATCCGAAAGCCGCATAAGGAATTAACATCATTGCATAAGGGAAAATGTAACGACTGTTGGCCTCCCACATCATGTGGAAAAGGAAGCCTCCGATAACGGTAATTATTCCGATGTATGCGGAAATCAAACATTCTTTTCTGCCGGTTGTAACTACTTTTCTGAAATTGTTCAGACTCCAGATAAACACGCCTATGTAAATAACGTTCTGGAACACATTACAGAAAAACACATAAAATTTATTTAAATCGCCGTCATATATTTTCTGAATTATCTTTGCTCTTCCGCCGTAGTCAACATACGTTGCCTGACATGAAGCCAGTGTAGGATCCGCCCACTGAGTTAAGAATTTATCCCTGTAAAAAATATAGCACTCTTTCGGATTTTCTTTAAAGTATTCTCTTCTCTCTTTGATAACTTCGCTGCTTATTTTATTGGCTTCTTTCGAGTCCATTCCGGTGTTTTTGTAAGTGTCAAAATTAAAGCCGTTGTACCATCCGGGACCTCTTGTGGAATCCTGCATACCCATCGCAATGTACGAATACATTGTTACGCCTTTGCTTACATCCTCTTTTGCTTCAAGTTCATAATTTTCTAAAGTAAGCGGAAGAATTACCAAGCATGCGATAAAAGATGCTATGGCAGTTATCAGATACTCTTTTTTATGATTTTTCATGAAGATTAAAACGAGCACGATTAACGTTGCGATTATGAAAATCAAAGAGTTCTTTCTGACAAATACGGAAAGCACCATAAACACCACCATAAAAGAAATATTTAGAGCCGGCGCACCGTGTTTCTTTTCAAATCTGCAAAGGAAGAAAACTGCCACAGACATTGCTGCAAGTGACGGAATCTCTCCGTAGATAAAAGACGAATACATTATAAAAGGCAGGTTAAAAAGGGATAGATATAAAAATGCCGAAGATACTTTTTTGCTACGCCAGATTTCTTTTACGGACAGATATCCGAAGGTTATCGTAACGCAGTTTAATGCGACATAAATAAGTTTTAAAAGATGATGAAGCGAGTTTTCAAAGGGTAATAATTTTAATACTTTTATGATCGATGCAAGAAAAACGGTAAGTCCGATCTGCTGCGGATAGAATGAAAGGTAGGAATCCGGATTTCCGATAAAAGACAAATCTTTTTCGGAAAGTTTTAAAGCCATATCATAAACGCTGGCGGAATCCGCTGCGGGGCCGCTTCGTCCGAATAACACAAGCAGTGTTCCAAGCAGTGCGTGAAAGATGAGAACAAACGCAAAGAACGATTCTATACGCCATCTCGACATAGTATGTAAAAGAAAATATCCTAGCGCATAAAAGACAAGAAGAGAAATAACTACAAGAAGTATTTTTTCTCCCTCAATAATCATTTTCTGCTCGGACATATTGTTGGCTACAGCAGTTTTTATGAGCGCAGAAATCATAAGCAGACCGGAGAAAATTACCGAGAGTGCCGACAGGATAATAAGCAAAACATATTGAATTGTGACTTTCTTTTTCTTATCCATCTGTTCTCTTTGCTTCCCTGAAGAATATCGGAATTAAAAACGGTACCGTAATCATTACGGGATATACATATCTTAACTGTACCGTCGGTCCAAAAAACATTGTAGCATAATAGCCTGCTATTAGCGATACGATAGCAATCAGTCCGATGTTTTTCTTTTTGATTGCATAAATAAGAGCAAGAACAAAAAACCAGAAATAAATTCCGGGCATAAAAATGTATTTAAGAAGCGGTATCTTTAAATATCCGTTGTTATCCGCAAATTCATCCATCAATGCTCTTAATGCAGGCCACTTTGAATCCTGATAAAATCCCTTTACATAAAGCGAATCTTCCCACTTTGTCTGAACGTATCCGTGGCCTTTGACCTCGTCGGGATCGTTTATATATGCATGTGATTTATCGCCGATATCAATAAATCCCGCATTCTGTGCTATGAATGCATTTATATAATCTTCGGGATATTTTATGAACAGTTTTAAATATACTTTTACAAATTGCGAAGTTTTATTCACAACCACCCATGTGTTGGTATTTCTTTTAACAGGGTCCGAAATATCCTGTCTGTAAAGTTTTGCGCCGTCATTCAAAATAAATTCGTTTATAAGGGCCTTTGATTCCTCGTCCATTGTATTGTCGTCTTCAGGCAAAACTCCCGCACCTGCGTGATAAACATAGGTCCTGGCGAGCTGCTGAATGGGTACGCTTAGCATCTCTCTTCTGTCTCCCTGAACGGCATTAAGTGATTTGGACATACCGTTAAGTACAAGTACGGAAACTACTATCGATACAAACATACCGATTACAATCAGTGCACATTTTCGTACCTTTATTTTATTTTCTGCCGGCCCTTTCTTTACGGCCAGTATGATAAGAATTATAAGGCATACCAGAAACAGCAGTCCGAAAGCATATCTTCCGTTGTTTCTGTAAAGCACGCACATAATCGAAGAAAATACAAGAAGCGCCGTATTGAATATTGTTGTTTTTTTATCTTTGGCGAAAACCAGTTCTGACAAAGCATTAACCGAAAGAAGGAAGAATATCGCAAAAGAAATATCCTTCGTAACGCTGACCGCCATAAACCCGTTAAAAGGAAACAGCGCCTCTATTGCCAGTACCGCAAAAGAAAGTATGCGATAGCCTCTTTTATACAGGCAGAAAATACCGTACGCAAATACCGCAGAAAGAAATACTATCTGCGCCATGACGTAAATTGCTATTCCCGCATTCAGACTGTTAAACACAGCTTTTCCGGTTTCCAGGAAAAACTTAATCATAAGCGTGTGAAAAAGAGGATGATGTTCGTTGTATTCTCCCGAGAAAATCTGTCCTATCTGAATATATGAATCATACGCAAGAATGCCGGGATAATATGCCAGAAAATACGGAAGGAAAGCAAGAATAAGTACAAACAACGAAATAAAAAATACCGCCACACATTTTTTTGATTTTTGCGGAGTAAGTTTTACCGAAAAGCCGGCTATTATTTTGATCATAAAATTAATAAAAAAGCCGACCGGTATGCCGATAACAAGCGACAGAGATACTGCCTTTAAGATAAATCCCACAGACCAGTCAAGATTACCGTTAACGGTTAACGCTCTGGCTGCAAAGGATAAGAATATTATAATCGCACCCATTATGCAGAATGCGATATTGTCTTTTATTATTTTTTTAACCTTTTCTGTTTTCACCTCTGTAAGTCTCCTTTATCAAGCCTGTAAACGTAAGGTTATCTAATGTAAAAACGATAATAGTCTTCCATATACATTTCAGATGCATATTCGCTTTCTATCCAGTCAATGAAACCGTCCGTATCGTTAACTTTCAGTCCCCCGTACCAGCCGCTGACTATTATTACATCAGGATATTTGTCAGGATTGTTTTCCCAGTATTTTTTCAGGGAATCTACATAGTAAGTCGGAGTGGAAATTGTCGTATAACTTCCGATGTTTACATCTTTTATGAAGTAGCCGCCGGTGGCTAAATCCCATAAAATAACCGTATCGCCATCCTCGATATATCTGTCCCAGACATCCGTGGAATAATCATAAAGATATCCTGTCATGTATTCCGTTATAACGCCTTTCGGCGCTCCGTTTTTAATAATATATCCGATGTTAAAAATGTTCCAGTCATCGCCTCCGTTGCCCGAGTAAAAAATGCCTTTGTAGATAGTAATGCAAAATACAATTACTACGAGAAACGTGCCTGCGAGTCTTTTAAGGCGGATGCTGTTTTGCTTTGCTGCAATTAAAACAATAATCAAAAGGCTAATTGCGATTGCACCGGTTAAGTATTTAACCGAGCGGAAAGAGTTCATGTTGGTAATAACCATTATCGCAATCAGTCCTAAAATTGAAAGCAATAACGCAAACAGTAAATCTTTGTTTTTATCCGCGTCCTTATATACCATTACCATTATAACAGCAAGTATGATAATTAAGAAAAAGAAATAATTGGCATAGCCGTAACTTATGCGGACCGGTTTGACTAATGTGAACACTATCTGAAGCACTGCTGCCACCATGCCCATATATGCGCATAAAACAACAGCGAAAGGAATTTTTTCAGCCGCTTCTCTTTTCTTAAATGCTCCGGTTACTGCCATTATTATAAGCGAAATCAGAGCCACGCCCACGGATATAATCGCAAACACCAGAAAGTCTTTTCCGAGTACGAGGAAGCGGTCAATAATTGTCTGATCGTGCGAGCCGCACGCCTGAAGCGCATCTTTTATGTTCTGAAGCATTTGGGGAATCGTCATATATGATAAAAGATATGCAAAATATGCCACTCCTGCGACTCCCATCGTGACAATAAAAATCACAGGTACAGGTTTATTGTAATTCTTTCTGTTAATAATCACGTAAACAAGCACTGCGGGAACCAGTATGATACACGAAGGATAGGAAAGTGTGAGCGCAACGCAGGAAAGCCCGAGCATTACCGAAAGGGCTATGATGCGGAAGTTTATTTTATCTCTTTTATGATGTCTTAATCTGATAAGTTCGATGATGATAAGAAGCAGAAACCACGACATCATCAGGGAAAATTCGGGAATAATAAAATCCTTCGGAAGAATTCCGAATACTGCTGCCGAAATCAGAAACGAATAACTTTTATCCGTGAAGAGGCGAAGCGTTTTATACAGATAAAAAGCAATTGCTGCATGAATAAGAGTCGTTACGGCTCTGCACCATAAAATCAGGTATTCGTTGCTGCCTGTAAGTTTAATCCATACCCATTCTATAAGGGATAAAAGGAATGCGGATGTCTGATGGGGATCCCAGACTTCGGTTAAAAGTCTGTCGCCTCTGATAAGGCGGTAAGAAAGAGTAAATGCATATTCCTCGTCAATCTGAAAGCCGACGAAAATACACTTAATTGCCGCAAGAATACTTCCTGCGGCAATTATTATCATAAGAATTTTTAATAAAACAGAATTGGTCTTGTTTTCTTTCATTCTTTAGAGTGATTCATGGAATGTTCTCGAAATAACATCGAGCTGCTGTTCTTTAGTAAGTTTGATAAAGTTAACTGCATATCCTGATACACGGATTGTAAGCTGAGGATATTTCTCAGGATTTTCCATTGCATCAAGGAGAGTCTCACGATTAAGAACATTTACGTTCAGATGGTGGCCGCCCTTTGTGGTGTAGCCGTCAAGTAACGAAATAAGGTTTTCAATCTGTGATTCGCTTGCATCGGGTGCAACGTAAACTTTATCAACTTCTTCGTTGATGCAGTCGCCGTCAGCAACCTTATTTACTTTGTCAATGTATGTAAAGTTTTCATCGCTCTTTCCGAGTGCGGAAGGAATGATGGAGAATGTATTTGAAATACCGTCCTGTGCATCCTTGAAAGGAAGTTTTGCAACTGATGCAAGGGATGCAACCGCACCGGATGAATCTCTGCCGTACATGGGGTTGGCACCGGGTGCGAAAGGAGCGCCCTTAGGACGTCCGTCAGGTGTTGCACCTGTGTTCTTGCCGTATACGACGTTGGATGTAATTGTAAGTACCGATGTGGTAGGTACGGAGTTACGATATGTCTGGTGCGAACGAACCATGTTCATAAAACTTGAAACGATTTCTTTTGCAATCGAGTCTACACGGTCGTCATCATTACCGTACTTCGGATAATCACCCGTGATCTTAAAATCAACGATGATATCGTCATCATCACGGATGGGCTCAACTTTGGCATACTTGATAGCGGATAACGAGTCTGTAACTACGGAAAGACCTGCAATACCTGTAGCGAAGATTCTTACCACGTCTCTGTCGTGAAGTGCCATCTGAGCACGTTCGTAATTGTATTTATCATGCATGTAATGAATGATATTAAGCGTATTTACATAGATACCTGCGAGCCACTCCATCATAAAAGTGAAGGAATCCATTACAGTATCATAATCAAGCACGTCGCCCTGATATCTTCTTAAAGCAATAGGTCCGACCTGCTTTTTGGTAATCTCATCCACACCACCGTTAAGTGAGTAAAGAAGACATTTAGCAAGGTTTGCTCTCGCACCGAAGAACTGCATTTCCTTGCCAAGCTTCATGGAAGATACGCAGCAAGCGATAGCATAATCGTCGCCCTTTGTAACGCGCATTAAATCATCGTTTTCATACTGGATGGCAGAAGTCTTGATAGACATCTTAGCACAATATTTCTTGAAAGGCTCAGGCAGTCTCTTTGACCAGAGAATTGTAAGGTTGGGCTCGGGAGCCGGTCCTAAATTCTCAAGTGTGTGAAGATATCTGTAAGACATCTTTGTTACCATATGACGTCCGTCGATTCCTACACCGCCGATTGATTCGGTAGCCCAGATGGGATCGCCCGAGAAAAGTTCGTTGTATTTGGGAGTTCTTGCAAATTTTACGATACGAAGCTTCATAATGAAGTGGTCTACCATCTCCTGAATCTGACGTTCGGAGAATGTACCGTTTGCAAGGTCTCTTGAAGCATATATATCAAGGAATGTGGTTGTACGTCCGACACTCATTGCGGCACCGTTCTGCTCCTTGATGGCTGACAAATATCCGAAATAAATAGCCTGGATGGCTTCTTTTACGTTGGTAGCGGGATGAGAAATATCACAGCCGTAAGACTCTGCGAGCTTCTTCATAAGTTCAAGTGCTCTAACCTGCTCCGTAAGTTCTTCCCTGGTTCTGATAACTTCGTCGTTCATAACCTTTCCGCAGGTATGTTTCTGGCGAAGCTTATCCTCTATAAGAATATCGATTCCGTAAAGTGCGATACGTCTGTAGTCGCCGATGATACGTCCTCTGCCGTATGCATCGGGAAGGCCTGTGATGATGTGTGATGAACGGCATGCTCTCATCTCTGTAGTATATGCATCAAAACATCCGGCGTTATGTGTTTTTCTGTAGTATGTGAAGAAATCTTTTACTTCGGGATCAATTTCGTAGCCGTGGTCTGAAAGGGCCTGCTCAGCCATTCTGATGCCGCCGAAAGGATGAAGCGGTCTCTTAAAAGGTTCGTCGGTCTGAAGACCTACAATCTGTTCTTTATCTTTATCAAGATATCCGGGCTCGTGCGACATAATCATGGAAACATTTCTTGTATCCATATTTACTGCGCCGCCCTTTTCTCTTTCCTCTTTGGAAAGCTGCATTACCTGGTCCCATAACGCAAGCGTGTTCTTGGTTGCGGGTTCGAGGAAGCTCTCGTCTCCGTCGTAAGGTACATAATTCTCCTGAATGAAGTCTCTTACGTTAATTTCAGTCTGCCACTTGTTTCCCTTAAAATCTCTCCACTGCGGAATCATTTCAAATCTCCACTTTCTATATAAATTCTAAAAAACTAAGTTTATAAAAGGTTCTCCGACTACTTTATTAAATCATTAAAGAAATAAAATATCAAGAGTATTTTATTCTTTTATATACAATATGATGTGTTAATTTTATAACCCACCACAATTTCAAGTGCTTTTTGTTAAAATGTGACTATTTATCGATTTGTTTTCATTTTTTATTGAACAATTTCACAATTAAAAGAAGCGTGCCCATAAAGCACGCTTCCTAAATTTTACTTATAAACCTCTAAAAGATAAATCAAAGGTGAATTCCAGTAGATTGTAATCTCATTGATTGAATAAGCCGAATCGTTGTCGCAGTAACAGCTTCCTCCAACCTTCTTGGAAAGTACTTTGATAGCGTAAGGATCTGCAGGGCTTGTGTTAGGTCCTCCGACTAACATACCGGGCATTGCCTTTCCGATAGCCTGTGAAGGTCTGTGGTGAGGATGCTCTGCAGCATGCTCGCCGAAGCCTGTTACGTAGCTGTATGCTACCGCATTTACTCCTAAAAGATAATCTATCTGGTATCTTGCATATTCGTTGTAAACTTCATCGCCTGTTAAGTTATACATCATTCTGTAAAGAATACCGTTGTTGGCGATAGTCATGTTACTTCCCCAAGGATAAATTCTAAGTGATGAGAAGTAAGGATCCGTGGTTGAATATTCAAGTGCAGTCTCTGCAAAAAGTTTAAGCTTTTCGGAGAACTTCATTCTTACATAATCCACATCGGACATTGAAGCATATATTTCCTGAATGCTTCTCGTATCGTCAGCGGGAAGATTGAATTCTACAGGTGTTTCCATATAGCCTTTGGCCTTAAGGAAATCATACATTGCATATGTTCCCATGTCTGCCCAGCCTAAACCGCCTTTGAATGTCTTGTCTGTAAGTTCTCTTACCTTTGTAAGATAAGCAGGATCGTTGGTTGCAATATAAAGTTCAACTGCTGCCCAAACGTATTCGTCCGTATTGTCGCCGTCAGGATATTCACCTGTTACGATTTCGGGAGGATTGATAAATCCTGTCTTGTCTTTATCTGCATTCTCTTCCATGTAAGCGTAAGCCTTAACTGCTGCCTCGCTGCACTTAGAAGCAAATGCCCCATCATACTGTCTGTATATCTTGCCTGCCTTAGCCATTACCGCTGCAAAGTCGCCTGTAGCTGTAGTGGAGATAGGAGCTACAACAAGTTCTTCTGTTTCGTTCTGAGGCATTACAACGCCCGGGAACTGCTCACAGGTTACCTTGTGATATACACCGCCGTTTTCAGCCTGCATCTTAAGCATCCACTCAAGCTCGTATCTTGCTTCATCAAGAATATCGGGAACGCCGTTTCCGCTCTCGGGAATATCGTAATTGTCACCTCTTGATGCGCTGCTGTCTTCGTATGTCATAAAGAGATCGGCAATTGTCTTGGCACCTGCAACCACGTATCTTCCGTAGTCACCCGCATCATGCCATCCGCCGGTAACATCGATGTAATCGTTTGTACCGTAAATCTTTGCATCTGTATTGTGGCACGCAGGATGTGCATAAACGCCTGCAAGTTCATTTGTGGTTTCACATCCGCAGCGCTGTAAGTAAAGCATTCTTACTGTTGCTTTTGTAACTTCGTCAAATACATTGTTACCGATTTCGAAGCTGTATGAATTATCAAGTCCGTCTACGGAAATGTAGTACTTGCCTTCTGCTGTAAAATCTGAGAAATCTCCTGTGTATGTATCGCCGTCACCGTTCTTTGAGATTACACGCTCATCGGCGAATGTTCCTTCGTAAACTGCCTCGCCTGTTTCTGCATCGCATACTTTGAAGGCTGTAACCTTTTCGCCTGTTGTTGCAACTACCTTCTTATTGTCACCGGGCTTGTATCCGACCTGGTTAACCTTAAGTGCCAGAGGCTTCTCTTCTTCCTTGGGAGCCTTAGCGTTGCTTGCATCTACAAGGGTTAAATTGAAATCATCTATGTATACTTTATGTGATGTATTGTCCATACCGTCAAATCTTCCGAGGTTAAAACAAAATCTCGGCATATCGTCGTTTTCTTCTTCCATAGTAAATGTTGCGGAAATTCTCTGAGGCTCAGGGCCGATGGGCACATCATACTCTTTGTAATATGCATGATAGTCACCGCCGTTAATCTGGTATCTCCACTCAAACGATCTTTCGATATCACATCTGATTGTAAAAGAGCATTCGTATACGCCACCTTGGTTAAGTTCAAAACCGTCTCTTGAAACCTGTGTCGAATAATCAAGCGTACCGGTTTTTGAAATATCCACAACCATCTCCCCGTTTTCGGTATAAAGTTCGAAAAGACCGCCGTTTGAATATGTGCCCCAGGCAAATTCCTCACCGTCTTCGAAATGATCGTCGATTAATGTCTTTCCGTTAAAAAGTCCGTCACCCCAGTTTACTTCGGGAAGTGTCCAGTCTTGTGTGCCCATTTCCGTGCCCGGATCTGCATCTGCAGGAACTGTTTCCGTGACATTCGGTCCGCCGTTTGCATCAACCGGCGGTTGCTTCGGATCACATGCAGCTACGGCAAGTACCATAAGTCCCGATAATAAAATGGATAAAATTTTACGTTTCATTGTAACTCCTCTTTATTTAATTAATTCATTTGCAGAGCACGAATCCTTTGCTCTTTAAACTGTTCTCAACTTCCGGTATGTCGTGAGTGTGAAATACCATGATCGGTGCGCCGCTCTCTCTGTTGAATGAAAGATAGAGGTAATCAACGCTTATGTTAGCATCATCAAGAGCCTGAAGGAGTTTCTGTAAGTTTCCGACTTCATCCTTAATCTCTACTGCGATAACATCGGTGAGCTTGCAGATGATTCCGGCTTCGGATAAAACCTTTACCGCTGCGTTTGCATCGCTTACAACCATTCTGACAATACCGTATTCTGCCGAGTCGTTGGTTACCGAACCGAGAATGTTGATATTTTCTTTGGCAAGAAGGCTTGTGATTTCAAGCATCTTACCTTTCACGTTTTCTGCATAAATCGATACCTGTTTTAACATTTTTAAGTCCTTTCAAATGAGTCTTTTTCTATCGACAAATACTGATTATTTGTTTATACTCATAAAAGATATATTATTTATCTATATCCACAAGCAGAATTGTACCAAAAAATAGTAAAAAAGGCAATTGAAAAGCCTTATTTAAAAAAGTTTGGAGAACCATAAAAATGATGGATAAAAATGCGAAAATATATGTGGCAGGTCACAAGGGAATGGTCGGTAGCGCCATTGTGCGTGCCTTAAACAAAGAAGGTTACAACAACATCATAACCAGAACGCATGCAGAACTTAATTTAATCCGCCAGGACGAGGTTGAAGCGTTTTTTGAAAAAGAAAAACCTGAAATCGTCGTACTTGCGGCAGCCAAGGTAGGCGGTATCGTGGCAAACGAATCCGCGCTTGCAGATTTTATGTACGACAACATGATGCTCGAGATGAACGTAATTCATGCGGCTTGGAAGAATAACTGCAAGAAGCTTTTGTTCCTCGGCTCCTCATGCATTTATCCGAGATTAGCTCCTCAGCCAATGCCCGAGAGCTGTCTTTTAACCGGAGAACTCGAAAAAACCAACGAGGCATACGCTTTAGCCAAAATCAGCGGCCTTAAATACTGCGAATTCTTAAACCGTCAGTACGGTACGGATTACATCTCCGTAATGCCCACCAATCTGTACGGTCCGAACGATAACTACCATCCTACTCACTCACATGTTTTACCGGCGTTAATTCGTCGTTTCCACGAAGCAAAGGAAGCAGGGCTTGAAAGCGTTATCTGCTGGGGCGACGGAACTCCTTTAAGAGAATTCTTATACGTGGACGATCTCGCAGATCTCTGTGTATTCTTACTTAACAACTACAGCGGAAACGAAACCGTCAATGCCGGAACCGGCAAAGAACTGACCATAAAAGAATTAACCGAAATCGTAGCACGTGTTGTAGGCTACAAAGGAAAGATCGAATGGGACCCCACGAAGCCGAACGGTACACCCAGGAAGCTCCTCGATGTCAGCAAGGCCAAAGCACTCGGCTGGACCTATAAGACCGAACTCGAGGACGGCATCAGACTTGCTTATGAAGATTTCCTAAACAATCCTATGAGAGCGGAAAGATAAAAAGCAAAATAAAAAGCCGGAGAAACAAATGCTTCTCCGGCTATATTATTGTTTTAAATATACCTTATCCCGTCTTAATCCGTGTATTCTTCGTAAGTATACTTTTCCCAGAAAATCTCGGCTCCGTTATACTTTTTGGTATACTTTTTCAGGTTGTAATTTTCATCGTACTCGCTCAGATATTCAATCTCATCTCCGCCGTTTTCAATGTAATAATCTCTTGTATTATTTCCAATTGCATCGTATTCGTACTCATATCTCCACATTTCGGTACCGCCATCATCATAGCAAATCGTTTCGATTTCATGATTATTGGCATCATATGTGCGAAGAGTATATGTTTCGCGTTTTCCTGATGCATTAAAATATGTCTCTTTGATAATATTGCCATAATAATCAAGATCAAATATGATATAATGCTCCACATGGCTCGGAGCATCATAAGTGGTTTCTTTTATGAGTCTGCCGTTGGAATCATACTGATGAACTATCTTATAATCAAAAGCTCCTCCGTCTAAATAATGAGTTTCTTTTGTAATATTTTCATTTTCGTTGTATTCGTACTCATCCTTCGATGAAATTGTACCGTCATCATTGTAATAAGTTCGCGTTTCCTTCTTGGGATATGCATATGCTCCATAAGGTTTTTTATCGTAATATTCATATTCTTCTTCACAGGAGATTTTACCTGAAAAATACTCAGTACACGATTCCAGTCTGTGGTCTGAAGTATATGTATAGTATTTCTCTTCTATTTTATGGTTTGAAGCATCATATGAGATGCATTTAACCGGATAGAAATCCGTCAAGATTTCTCCATTGTCTTCATACGCAAACTCCGTATCTGTAAACACGTTGTAGCTGTCTAAAGTATTCCATGCGTCAGAATAATAATATTCCTTTCTGGTCTTCTTATCGGAACTGTAAACCGTCTTTTGATAGAATTCATAGTCTAAACCGCCATCAATATAATATGTTTCGCAATAATATATTTCCAACCCGTTGTTAAGCCGTTCATAACGATAATCATACCTAAGTTTAGTTCCGTTTTTCTTGTATCTTACTTTGCTGAGTTCTTCTCCGTCTGAATCATAAGTATATAACACATATTGTCCGTTGTTGTAATCAACCCTTGAAATGCGTTGGCTTACGGTTTCCTCTTCAACAGGTTCATTCGGTTGTCCGATATCTTTTGCGGTATAGGATCCTTTATCAATCTTATATTTTGCACATATACCTGCAAATTCGGCAGAGTTGGCAAAGCCCGCAAAAACTTCATCTCTGGTCTTGCCGTTCTCCAAAGCATTTACCCAGTTTTCTTTTCCTTCAGGATCGGAGGGTCTTCCCATCATTGCAAGATAAAGGTTTTCAACGTAGTTCCAATCGTATAAACCTTTGTTGATATATTCCTGGCTGAATATAAAAGATCTTGCACATTCGGTGCCGGAAATCTGTTTTGTTATAAGCTTTTCAACCCAGTTTTTCTGACCTTCTCTGTCACCTACTCTGCCAAGACAGGTCTTATACAATCTTTCCACGAAAAGATTGACATTATTAATGGTTGTTCTGTCGTAACCCTTTACATATCTGCCGGCAGTGATTCCGCATTCTGTACAAAGATTGTAAAATTCAGCCGAGTTTGCAAAACCTGCATAGACATCCAGTCTCGATTTGCCTTCGTTTAACTGTCCTACCCAGTCATTAAATCCTGCTTCATCAGGTGTTCTTCCAAGGAAAAGCATATAAAGATCCTTTACATAATCTTCATTGCTCTTATTCTTGTTGGTATATTCCGGACTGAATAAGAATCCGTACGCAACCTCAATTCCGACAGCCTTTCCGTTTAAAAGCTGCCCTTTCCAGTCCGCAAATCCGTCAGGATCCGAACCTCTGTCCAGTGTTACCGTATAGCATCGCTCAACGAAAGCATCTACGGTGTTCACAGGCTCTTCAGCCTTTACCTTCAGTGTCGGTAAAGAAATCACTGACAGTACCATCAGCAATGACAAAACGACACTTAAAACTTTCATACTGTTCGAATTTTTCTTTTTCATTTCGTCCCCCTTTTACTTTTGATTTTTTACACATAATTTGATAGCAAAATATTCGTCCAGTCACAGATAATTATATCCTAAATTTGTATTCTTTTCATTTAAATATTTTTTTTGGACACAAAAATTTAACATTTCTGATTTTACCCATCTCCGTCAAATTGATTCTCCTAAAAGATATTAAAAATGCGGCAGCCTTTCGACTGCCGCATTTTAAAGATTGTCCGTTCGCTAAATTATCAATTACGCTGTTTTCTTGGGTTTGTATATTAATACTCCTCGTAACTCCGTTTCTCCCAATAAACTACTGAACCGTTTTCCTTATATGTATACTTTGTCTGATTATAATTCTCATCATATTCATAAACATATTCTTCGGTATCAGTACCATTATTATAATAAGAATAAGTCAAATTGCCTTTACTATCATATTCATATTTGCTTTCCGATAAAATATTATTATTAGAATCGGTAGTTTTGGAAGAAATCCAGTTATTATTTGCATCATATGTATCATATGTATATGATGCCACAACACCCGGAGCAAGGAATTCAGTGGTTTTTACTCTGTTTCCGTAAATATCATTTTCATATACATAATAATATTTTATATTATTGGAATCATCGTAATAAGTCGTTTTGGTCATATTTCCCTTTGAATCAAGCTCTGTAACCATAAGATAATCCAACGTATCATCATAGTACTGGTATGACTTTACAATAATACCTTTCTCATTATATTCGTTTATATGCTTTTGTTCTATCGATCCATCATACCTATATGAGATATCAATTTCCTTTTTAGTGGTATAATCTTTGTTACCATAATACTCTCTTTCGTTATACCAATATAACGTACCATCCGGGAAAAACTGTTCTGTTTTATTTTCCCTGTTAGCTGAATCATAATAACGCTTAATGCTTCCTGCTACGCTTCCATCCATATTATAAAATGTGCCTTCAGTCTGTAAATATGTATCATATGAATAATCACCATCATTGACAGTAACTTTTTTATATTTAAATACTCTTTTAAAAGTTTCCGAAAGCCATTCATCAGAATACTCATATTCAGTACATTGAGTATGGTCTGAATTATATACCTTCTTGGTGTGATATTCATAGCTTAAGCTTCCGCGCCAATAGTCTCTGTGGCATAGAAATTCCTCAAGTCCGTCTTCACTTGTTTCCTGACGATAATCATAACCCAAATCATTTCCGTTTTTATCGTATCTCTTTTCTGCTATTTCCCAGTTTCCTCCACCATATTTCACTAATACATAGTCACCATTGTTGAAGTCTTTCCTAGATATACGATAGTTCTTGGTCTCCGTTGTTTCAGGTGTTTCCGAAGGTTTGCTGACATCCTTGGCCGTGTATGAACCTTTATCAATGTTATACTTTGCACAAAGATTGGCGAACTCCGCAGAATTGGCAAATCCGGCAAATACTTCGTCCCTGGTCATTCCGTTGGACAAAGCATTTATCCAGTTATAAAAACCTTCTTCATCATAAGGTCTTCCCATCATAGCGAGATAAAGGTTTTTTACATAGTTATCATCATATAAACCTTTATTTACATATTCAGTACTCTGAATGAAACTTCTAGCGCATTCAGTTCCGGAAATCTGTTTTGTAATAAGTTTCTCAACCCAGTTCTTCTGGCCTTCTCTGTCGCCGATTCTTCCGAGACAGGTTTTATACAATCTTTCTACAAAAAGATTAACGTTGTTAATTGTTGTTCTGTCATAACCGGGTACATATCTTCCGGCTGTAATTCCATATTCTGTACAAAGATTATAGAATTCCAGAGAGTTTGCAAATCCGGCATAAACTTCAAGTCTTGATTTGCCATTGTTTAACTGTCCTACCCAGTCTTTGTAACCTTCTTCATCGGGTGTTCTTCCCATAAAAAGCATATAAAGATCAGTAACATAATCTTCATTGCTCTTATTCTTCGCGGTATACTCCTTACTGAATAAAAATCCATAAGCTATTTCGACTCCGACTGCACGACCATTTAAAAGCTGGTCTTTCCAGTCAGCAAATCCGGGTGCATCCGATGGTCTGTCAAGAGTTACCGTATAACATCTCTCAACAAAATCATCCAAAGTTTTTCCAGGCTCTTCTGCCTTTGCTTTCATTGTCGGAAATGCAATTACTGATAATACCATCAGCAATGACAAAACGACACTTAAAGCCCTAACATCAAAAGTTTTCCTAATTTTCATTTTTGTCCCCTTTACACAAAAACTTAGGTTAAAACCCTTTCTCGAGGAAAGGTCGTTACAAAAAATCGGCAGTAGGACATTTTCATCCTACTACCGATTATTATACAGTATTCACAAAATGAATATCAAATGAAATTTTAGTGAATTAACACGCTAAATCGAAGCCTATTTTTCATAAACACTTCTAAAAGAAAATATATTTTTCTTTTATGAAATATTAACAAATTTTCATCAATAGTTTTCTGCTTTAAGCTGGAAGTAATCTCTCGGGTGATTACATACCGGACAAACCTCTGGAGCTTCTTTGCCGATTACGATATGTCCGCAGTTTGAACACTGCCATACACAGTCACCGTCACGTGAGAAAACAAGCTTGTCTTCAATGTTCTTAAGTAGCTTTCTGTATCTTTCTTCATGTTCCTTTTCGATTGCCGCAACACCTTCAAAGAGTTCTGCGATTTCATCAAATCCCTCTTCTCTTGCTTTGGCTGCAAATGAAGGATACATTTCCTTCCACTCATATGCTTCGCCGTCTGCTGCCGCTTCAAGACAGTCTACAGT
>JAEEGG010001571.1_pt1 | contig 61157 bp, 38 predicted proteins | sample 9134161 | NCBI WGS metagenome assembly JAEEGG01 (sample SAMN16246543, study PRJNA631951) | gut metagenome | biome: gut microbiome; feature: rumen; material: CR-attached | host: Bos | place: Iran: Karaj | collected 2018-10
AAGAACGCTTTCGGAGGGATCGAAAGAAGGTGACTGTTCCAACAATCCTATCCGAATGTCACGACGATAAATAATGTCGCCACTATCGCAGCCTTCCTTCCCTATCAAAATTGAAAGCAACGTTGACTTGCCCGTACCGTTTTTGGCTATCAGTCCCACGTGCTGGCCTTCTGCCACTGAGAAATTGATATCCTCAAACAATAGTAACGAGCCGAATGACTTCGTCAAGTGCTGCACATCCAGAAAGGGGGTGTCTTTAGCCATTTTTCAATGAATTGTTTATTTCCTCAATATAGCCTAGTAGTTCTTCCCGGCCCTGTCGAGATTCGGAGGAAGTAATGAATATTGGAGGAAGCTCTTCCCATGTTTCAGCAAGCACTTTTTTATAAGCAGCTACATTCTGAGCAACCTTATTAGCCGTTAACTTATCTGCTTTGGTAAATACAATGGCGAAAGGTACGGATGATTGCCCAAGCCAGTTGATAAACTCAAGGTCAATTTTCTGAGCTTCTAATCTCACATCCACTAGTACAAACACATTGACTAACTGTTCGCGCTGAAGGATATAACCATTTATCATTTGTTCCAGTCTTGCCACTTCTTTTTTCGAACGTTTAGCAAAACCATAGCCAGGAAGATCGACAAGATACCACTCCTTGTTTATAATAAAATGATTAATGAGCAAAGTCTTGCCTGGAGTTGAACTGGTTTTAGCAAGCTTACGGTTATGGGTAAGCATATTGATAAGGCTCGACTTGCCAACATTTGAGCGTCCGATGAAGGCGTATTCAGGTTTTGTATCCTTCGGACACATACTTACCATAGGGGCACTCAATGTGAATTCTGCATTTTTTATTTCCATACGAATAACATTTTCGGTGCAAAGGTACGAAAAAGATTCGAAATAGTTTGGCTGTTTCGGAAATAATCATTACCTTTGCAGTCGATTTTTCAAATCAACGTTTCCACTCTTGCTCAAGCAAGCGTTTCTGTAGAAGCGGCAGTTGAAGCGTTTCCACCATTATTTCATATCTAAGAATCGACATTTATACACAGCTTATTGTATGTATACCAAAGAACAACTTGAACAGATGGAGATACCCCAACTGATGGGTATTGCACAGGAATTAGAGATTAAGGTAAGTCCGGACGACAGTCGGGAAAACGTTATCTATGCAATTCTTGATAAAGCCGCCGAGCAAAGTGCATCTGGCGATACAAATAAACGCAAACGTACTCGAATTGTCAAAAAGGACACAGACCGTGTCTATACTGTCAATGGAAAAGAAGGTGAGAATTTTGATGTCAAAAGTAGGGGAATAAAAAGCAGTGACACTCCCTCATTATTTAACGATACAACCCAGTCGACAGATCAAGTTGAGAACGTTGACCAGTCAACTGCTCCTGTTGAAGAGGCACCAGCTCCAAAGGAAGAAAAACCGGCTCCCAAGAAACGTGGTCGCAAGTCAAAGGCTGAGTTGGCCGCCATCGCAGCTGCCGAGGCTGAACGTGCTGCTTCAGAATTGAAGGAGCAAAACGAGCCTATTATCGAACAGGACATTATTCCCGAAGCATCCGATTTTCAGGACACTACCTTTGAAGCCAACGAGACTTCGCCTGAGATGTTGGAGCAATTGCAGGAAAAGATGGCTCAGCATAACGAAGAAGACGGTTTGACGGATTTTCCTGAAGGAATATGGGAAGGTGACCCAAATGACGGTACAGACTTCATCATTGTTGAAGATTTACCCATTGAAGACCAAGCTGCCATTCCAACGCTCGATATTTTCGACCGTCCTGTGGTACAGCAGATGCAAGAAACGCAGCCTATAGCACAGCGTCCTGTAGAATTCTCAACTCAAGACAAGTATGACTTTGATGATATCATTACTGGCAACGGAGTACTTGAAGTTCTTCAAGATGGAGGCTACGGATTCCTACGCAGCAGCGACTATAACTATCTGTCATCTCCCGATGATATATATGTCTCGCCACAGCAGATCAAGAAATGGAGCCTGAAAACGGGGGACGTTGTCGAGTGTACCGTCCGTCCGCCCCATGACAATGAGAAGTACTTTGCCCTTTCCAATGTCAATAGCATCAATGGCCGCAACCCCAATGAAGTGCGCGATCGTGTTTCGTTCGAACATCTTACTCCCCTCTTTCCTGAAGAGAAGTTCACACTTTGCGGTGATAAGGCAACGACAAATCCTTCAGTTCGCATAGTCGACCTCTTCTCGCCTATTGGTAAGGGTCAGCGAGCCTTGATTGTTGCCCAGCCCAAAACGGGTAAGACCATACTTATGAAGGATATTGCCAACGCCATTGCCGCCAACCATCCAGAAGCTTACATTATGATGTTGCTTATTGACGAGCGTCCAGAAGAAGTCACCGATATGGCTCGTACAGTAGATGCAGAAGTAATTGCTTCTACCTTCGACGAACCAGCCGATCGCCATGTAAAGATAGCTGGTATTGTGTTGGAAAAGGCTAAGCGTATGGTAGAATGTGGACACGATGTGGTCATCTTCCTTGATTCCATTACCCGTCTTGCTCGTGCATATAACACCGTTGCTCCTGCCAGTGGTAAGGTGCTTACCGGTGGTGTTGATGCTAATGCGCTGCAGAAGCCCAAGCGCTTCTTCGGTGCCGCCCGTAATATTGAAGGCGGCGGTTCGCTAACCATTATTGCAACTGCGCTTGTGGATACAGGTTCAAAGATGGATGAGGTTATCTTCGAGGAGTTCAAGGGAACAGGAAACTCTGAAATCCAGCTTAATCGTTCGTTGTCAAATAAGCGCATATTCCCTGCCATCGACTTGGTTCAGTCGTCTACCCGCAGAGACGATTTGCTACAAGACCCGACAACGCTCAACCGAATGTGGATAGTACGCAAATTTATAGCTGAAATGAACCCCATAGAAGCTATGAACACCATTCGCGATCGTCTCATTCAAAGTCGCAACAACGAAGAATTTCTGATGTCAATGAATGGATAAGTAAGATAAAAGCCTTATTTCCGGCATTTATCAAGCCACTCACGAAGCACTCCTCTAGGAATACCCCTACGGAGTGCTTCTTCTATTTCGCGCCTGGCAGCATCCTGTCGTCCTAACTTAAGTAGCAAGTCAACCTTAGTAACAATATAATCCGTGTTCATGGGAGAGCGTGTTATTGCCTCTTCCCAATCATAGAGTGCCACCTCATATTCTTTTATTGACGTCTCGTAGGCAGCACGGGCGGCATAGCAAACAGCAGAGTCAGGGAACAGTTCCACCAAATGGTTGTATTCATCCATCGCATCAGTCTTTCTTCCCATTAGTTCATTGACTCTTGCCAGCCCCAAACGTGCTTCCATATTAGATGGAGTTTTTCTCAGTATGGCTTCATAGTCGCTCTTTGCCAAAGCATACTGACGCAAGTGTAAGTTACCATATGCCCGGAAATATAGGGCAGAAAGATTCTCTGGTTCAATTCTGAGCACATTACCATATTCCTCTACAGCATATTCCCATTGGTTTAGTTCAATGTTGACTGCAGCCTTCCTCAATCGCCACTCAACCGTTCTAGGATATCTCTCAATAATACGATTCAATATCACCAGCGAGTCACGCCACTGTTGAGGAGTCTGTGCCGTTACCGGCAAAGCTGCTGCCAAGCAAACTGCCCATAGAAATATTATTCTTCTTATCATCAATGTAAGCACTTTCATCGTGCAAAGTTAAACAAAAACGACCAATAGTTCCAAATCCTTTAGCATAAAATAACGCCAGCCCCACGAGATGGTAAGACTGGCGTTACTTTATTCAGATTTTTTCACTTGTCAATAGGTCGGATGGCAAACGTGAAGTCATAGTCCTTGTAAGGCAGTTGGTATTCTGAACGTGGCCAGGCTCCCCAAGAGTTAACACAGCCCAAACCGAACTGCCGTTGCTGAATATGAACCTGGGTCTTTCCTGCGGGAATAAGGTCGCCAGAGTGGCGGCCCCATGCCTTGTCTTTATGCATACCGTCATCCAACTGATCCATGGTGTATGGTAGTGCACTGGCCTCCATCGGAGCATTGGAATAGAACTCTAATCCCCTACCCTGTTCGTCCATCACGCGGAACCAACGCACGTCGGTGTGGTTACCCGACTCCTGCGGACGCACATATTCGAAATACTCATCTTGTACCTTATTACTATATACACCGATAAATTCAGAAGTATTACGATCTATGTAGTTCTCTGCAGGGCCACGGCCATAGTACTCAATGCGATCATATTGCTTTGGCATCTGCAACTGCATACCATATCGGAACATGTTACTCACCTTGGTATCCTTGTCGGTTGTCATTTGTTCACGGATAATGATCTGTCCGTCAGGCTGCAAAGTGTAGGTCATCGTGAGGGTAGCTTTCTGGTCGGGCATATCGAAGGTTGCAACAACTGAATTATCGTCTACAGAACAGCCTTTGAGTTTCATCTGCGGGTTCTTCCACGTAGCGAAACGGCGCTGCAAGCCTGCACCGTAGTCGTTGTCTGTAGGAGCACGCCAGAACTCTGGGGTGATGCTCTCACGGAACTGTAGCATGCGATTGCCGTCAACGTTCAGGTAGTCAATCCATCCAGACCACTTACCTATAGACAATTCCGTGTTACCAGCTGTTAACTTCACATAGCTTACAGTTTCTTCCTTTGAAACGCCTTCGTTTTTACTTGTCTTCAGTTCCGGGAACTTATAGCTGTTGAGCGTAAACTGCTGGCGAGCTAAGACTTGCCCTTTATCAATAAGAGACGAACCATTCTTTGACTTGAACTGGAAAATGACAAAGACTTCCTGATCGCCATGATGTCCCATCAAATGCTCTATTGTTTCCTTCATTTTTTCGTCGACAAAGGACTTTCGCTGCTGAGGCTGGATTCCGCTGATATCGGTGGTTCCACCATGGCCAAATGTCATTCCGGCAGGACGTCCTGGATTGTCGTGATGATGGTCACCAGCACCTCCAACAAACCACTCCAGCTGCAAGTCGTCGAGCGTCTTGAAGAAATACTCGTTATAAATCTCGAATTTACCATCTTTCAATCCCTTATCTGTTACCCAGATGTTCTGATAGTAGTACCCCACCTCGTAAGCATGGGGATTGAGACGGCGATCGGGGGCAATGATACCGTTACAGTTGAAGTTGTAGTCGGAAGCAGGATACTGTCCGTAGTCACCTCCGTAGGTGAAGATCGTACGACCGGTAATGGGGCTCTTATCACGCAATCCCTGGTCGACGAAATCCCAAATATATCCACCTTGATACTTAGGATATTTACGGATGAGGTCCCAATACTCCTTGAAACCGCCCATGGAGTTACCCATAGCGTGGGCATACTCGCACTGAATGAGCGGACGGAGATTATCACCCTTCGAGTAGGCTTCGCAGCCCTCGTATCCGTAATACATGGGACAGAAAATGTCGGTCTTACCATTTTGTCCAGCTTGTTCAAACTGGCAGGGGCGTGTGGGGTCGGTGGCTTTCACCCAGTCGTAAGCCTTTTCGAAGTTGGGACCATAGCCCGCTTCATTGCCCAGCGACCAGACGATGATGCTAGGATGGTTCTTGAACGACAACACGTTACCGTATTGACGTTCCAAATGGGCTAATTCAAAATCCTGACGTTTGGCAAGCGTCCCCTCTCCGTATCCCATACCGTGGCTCTCTAGGTTTGATTCGGCAGTCAGGTAGATTCCATACTCGTCGCAGAGGTCATACCAACGAGGATCATCGGGGTAATGGCAGGTACGCACGGCATTGATATTCAGCTGTTTCATAATCTTGATGTCCTGAATCATACGCTCCATGGAGACAATGTAGCCGCCATCAGGGTCAAGTTCATGACGGTCGGCACCTTTTATTAATATAGGCTGACCATTGACAAGCAGTTGTGCGTTCTTGATCTCAATGTGACGGAAGCCCACTCGCTGGTTAATGACCTCAAGCACCTTGTCGCCCTGCTTCAGCGTCATGATGAGTGAATAGAGATTGGGGGTCTCAGCCGTCCAGGCCTTCACGTTACCTAACGACTCCAGACGGAAGGTGAAGGGACCATTATTGAACATGTTGGCGCCGGTCTGATCCACCTCCTTGCCCTGAGGATCAAATAGTTGCATCTCGAGGGTCTTGCCCTTAGCAGCAACAATCTTCACCTCGCCAGAGAGGACGCCCTCCTTGAAGTCGTTCTTTAGGTCGGCATTGATAGTTATGTCATGAATATGTACTTTCGGACGAGCATAAAGATACACCTCGCGGGCAATACCCGTGAAACGCCAGAAATCCTGATCCTCTAAGTAGGAACCGTCACACCAGCGCATGACCTGCATGGCTATCAAGTTATTCCCCTTCTTCAGATACTTGGTGATGTTGAACTCGGCAGCAACCTTCGAGTCCTCTGAATAGCCCACATATTTACCGTTGACCCATAGCGAAAGGTTACTGGTGGCAGAGCCTACATGGAAGTAAACTTCTTGTCCGTTCCAGTCGGAGGGAAGGTCGAATGTACGACGATAACTTCCTGTGTAGTTGTTGGTTTCACCAATGAACGGAGGATTGTTTTCGAACGTCGTACACCAGGCATATCCGACGTTCTTGTAAATCTTGTCACCGTAGCCCTCTATCTCAAAAAGCCCGGGAACGGGGAAGTCTACCCATTTCGAGTCATCGAACTTCAGCGAGAAGAAATCCTTCGGTGCCAGATTGTGGTCCTTCACGAAGTTGAACCTCCACATGCCTTCCATCGATAGGTATCGACTGGACTCTGTTTTGTCGTTCGCTTTTGCCTTTTCAGCATTCTCGAAGGCAAAGAAACTGGCACGCCTTGCCTCACGGTTTACTTGGTTCACTGCCGGATCTTTCCACACTGGTGTACGGCCATTCCCCGACTTTTGTGCATAACTGGCTATTGAAGCCACGCACATCACTGTTAATAGTAATCTTCTCATAGAATTATTGGTTTTGTTGTCAACTATTTCTCTTCAATTTGCGAATGATGATGCAAAGATACGCAAAATTTTCATTAATCGTACGACTATTCGGGAATTATTTAGTAATTTTGCACCGTGAAATTGTCCAGCACCATCATAAAGCGGGTCGTTTTACTTGCATTTATCGTCATAACTCAGTCGCAAACAAGAGCGGAGAGGTATGACCCTTTGGTGTATATGGATAGTGTGGAGTTTTCGCTCATCACGTGTTCTCCCCATGAGGAAATCTATAGTCTTTACGGCCATTCAGCCTTGCGTTACCACGATATGCACAAGGGGCGTGAGGATGTAGTTTTCAATTGGGGCGTGTTTAATTTTGCCACTCCTCATTTCGCTACCCGTTTTGTATTCGGACTGACGGACTATGAGTTGGGGTTGGGCAGCTTCAAGGCTTTCTGTAACTATTACCGTCATTGGGGCAGTTCAGTTACAGAACAGGTACTGAACCTAACGCCCGAGGAAAAAGCAAGGTTAAGCCTTGCGTTAGATGAGAACTATCTGGAGGAGAATCGTATCTACCGCTACAACTACTTTTACGACAACTGTTCAACCCGTCCCCGCGACATTATTGAGCGGTGTATTGACGGCAAGGTGGTCTATGATACCCGTGAGGACTTCTCCCCGACTTTTCGTGAAATGGTTCGTGAGAAAACGCGCCACCATAGATGGGCATCATTTGGCAACGATATTCTCTTGGGGGTAAAGGCCGACATGAAGACCAATCGTAAAGAGCAGGAATTCCTGCCCGAGCACCTGCTCTACGACTTTGATCATGCACAAATCAAAGGCAACGATGGCAGTTGGCGTCCATTGGTTAAAGAGCGCCGCATAGCCGTACAGCCAGGTGTACAGATTATCGAAAATGATTTCCCCGTAACTCCGATGGAGTGCGCCCTGGGACTGCTAATTGTTTCGTTGTTGCTGTTATTTGCCGAGTGGAAGCGCAAAAAGACCTTCAAGTACTGGGATGCCCTGCTTATGCTGTTGACAGGCTTGTCAGGTTGCGTATTGTTTGTTATGCTCTTTTCCCAGCACCCCACCACTAGTACCAATCTACAGATTGTTTTGCTCAATCCCATACACCTCTACTACATACCAGCCGTACTCCGTCGTCGTCCCATCAAACACTATTGGATGGCACTTGCCGTCATGGTATGTCTATACTTTCTGTGTGGTTTCATTCAGTCCTATCCCGAGGGAATGTGGATTTTGGCATCATGTTTGCTATTAAGAAGCTGGATTCATTTGAAATATGAGAAATAAGTACCTATATATAACCCTGTTGGCCCTGCTCGGCTATTCGCCCGAAATATTGGCACAAGGCAGCGTGAAGTACCCGCCGCGATTGGTGGTGAACATTACCATCGACCAGTTGCGTACAGACTATATGGAAGCCTTTGCCCCACTCTACGGTAACGATGGTTTCAAGGCGCTGCTGCAGCGGGGGACGGTATTTAGTAATGCCAGCTACCCTTTTAGCCCTATTGACCGTGCATCGGCAGTTACGACACTGGCTACCGGGGCTACACCTTATTATCATAGTATAGTAGGCGAAAAATGGCTCGACCGTGAGACTTTATGTCCCGTGTCATGTGTAGGTATAGACTTCTCGGCCAAGGAGCTCTCTGCTTCGACCATCGGTGATGAGCTTAAGGTTGCTACCGAGGGCAATGCCAAGGTATTCAGCATCTCTCCGTTTGAGGATGCTGCCGTGTTGTCTGCAGGTCATGCTGCCAATGGCGCATTCTGGATGGACGAGAAATACGGCGTTTGGCTTACTTCAACCTACTACGCATCCACAGCTCCTTCTTGGCTTAATCTTTTCAGCGGACTGCACGCTCCGGCAAGCGACAACTCCCAGCTGGAATGGGAGCCGGTAATGGCGCTCTCGGGCACGTTCAACTACTTCCAGCACACGACAAACAACCAAAAACCATTCAAGCATAAGTTCACTGGCGACAGCCGCTACGGCACGTTGATGACTAGTGGACTGATCAACGCTTACGTGACAGACTTGGCTCTTGAATGTTTGACGCAGGAACTAATAGGTGTTGACTTGGTGACTGACTACATGACGGTGAACTACTATGCCGGTACGTTCGAGCACAAGGCTATGTCAGAATGTCAGTTGGAACTGCAAGACACTTATGTGCGGCTTGACCGCGAACTGGCCAAACTCATCCAGCGCATACAAAGCAAGTTGGGCAAGGATAACGTGTTGTTTGTCATTACTTCGACTGGCTACAGCGACGTAGAGAGTGCTGATTACGAAAAATACAAGATTCCAACCGGCACGTTCTACATGAAGCGATCAGCCAACCTGTTGAACATGTTTCTGGGGGCAGTCTGGGGGCAGGGCCGCTATGTGGAGTCATGCTTCAGAAACCAGATGTTCTTCAACCACAAGCTGTTGGAGTCGAAGCGCATCTCGCTGAACGATGCCTGCCTGCGCGCCCAGGAGTTTTTGGCTCAGTTGTCGGGTGTGCGAAACGTATATAGTGCCCTGCAACTGATGACCAACATCAACGAGCAGACGCTGAAGTTGCGAAATGGATTTAACCCTGCCCGATGCGGAGACATCATTATCGAGGTTTCGCCAGGATGGAAAATATACAACGAAGATAATCAGGAAACCCAACTGTCGCGTGCGTCATTCATCCAGTTCCCTGTCATCTTTTACGGAGCCGACATGAAAGCCGAGCGTATCGACGACCATGTGACGGTCGATCGCATAGCCCCGACTATTGCCAAGACCATACGCATCAGAGCGCCTAACGCCTGTTCGGCGGAACCTCTGTTCTGAAACCAATATGCCCTATAAGGCCAAGTAGTCCTATCAGCCCTAAAAAAGAATAATTAAACAATAGAAATATGAACTTTACTAAAATTTTGAAGTCATTGTTCGGCGACAAATCATCTCGCGACATGAGACTGATTCAGCCTCTCGTTGAGAAGGCTAAGTCGTTTACACCGCAGGTGGAGGCGCTGAGCAACGACGAACTGCGTGCCCGTACCAAGGCCATACAGCAGCAGGTGCAGGCAGCTGCCCATGAGCAAAAAGAGAAGATTGACCAGCTGAAAGCAACCATCGAGGATACCCCTATCGACGAGCGTGAGGCCATCTTCAACCAGATTGACAAGTTAGAGAAAGAAGCCCTCGAAATCTACGAGAAAGCTCTCGACGAGGTGATGTTCGAAGTGTTTGCCATCGTTAAGGAGACCGCCCGCCGCTTTGCTGAGAACGAGGAGACGATTGTTACCGCCACCGACTTCGACCGCGAACTGGCTGCCGACCCCCGCAAAGACTTTATCACCATCGACGGCGACAAGGCTATCTACCACAATCATTGGACGGCAGGAGGCAACGACCTGAAGTGGGAAATGGTCCACTACGACGTGCAGCTTTTCGGCGGTACTGTGCTCCATCAAGGTAAGATTGCCGAGATGGCTACTGGTGAAGGTAAGACACTGGTAGCTACGCTGCCCGTATTCCTGAATGCGCTGACTGGCAACGGCGTACATGTCGTTACGGTGAACGACTACCTGTCGAAGCGTGACTCCGAGTGGATGGGACCTCTCTATATGTTTCACGGACTGAGCGTCGACTGTATTGACAAGCACCAGCCCAACTCCGAAGCCCGCCGTCGGGCCTATCAGGCAGACATTACGTTTGGTACGAACAATGAGTTCGGCTTTGACTATCTGCGCGACAATATGGCTACTTCGCCACAGGACCTCGTACAACGCTCACATAATTACGCTATCGTCGATGAGGTGGACTCCGTGTTAATTGACGATGCCCGTACACCTCTTATTATTAGTGGTCCCGTACCCAAGGGCGACGACCAGATGTTTGAGGAGTATCAGCCCTTGGTCGAGAAACTTGTGGGAGTACAGCGCCAGCTGGCTACCCAGTATCTGGCTGAGGCCAAGCAGAAGATTGGTGAGGGCCAGCGACTGGCCGAGGCAGGACAGAAGAAAGAGTCGGAGCAGTTGCTCGAGGAAGGTTTCCTCTCGCTCTACCGTTCCCATAAAGCTTTGCCAAAAAACAAGCCACTCATTAAGTACCTCTCTGAGGAAGGCATCAAGGCCGGTATGCTCAAGACGGAGGAAGTCTATATGGAGAACAACAACCGTCGTATGCCCGAATGCGTAGCACCTCTCTACTTCGTGGTTGACGAGAAACTGAACTCCTGCGACCTCACCGACAAGGGTACCGCCTGGCTAGCCAATCAGGTGAATGATGCCGAGCTCTTCGTGCTGCCCGACATTACCGGACAGTTATCAGCCCTTGAGGGCGACACTTCGCTCAACGACCAGGAGCGCGTTGATAAGAAAGACGAGCTGATGGCCCACTATGCCGTACAGTCGGAACGTGTACACACCCTGCAGCAGTTGCTGAAGGCCTACTGCATGTTCAACAAGGACGATGAATACGTGGTCATCGACGGCGAGGTGAAGATTGTCGATGAGCAGACAGGCCGTATCATGGAGGGCCGCCGCTGGAGTGACGGACTCCACCAGGCTGTCGAGGCTAAGGAGCACGTAAAGGTGGAGGCTGCCACGCAGACCTTTGCCACTATCACCCTGCAGAACTACTTCCGCATGTACCACAAGTTAGCTGGTATGACCGGTACCGCTTCTACCGAGGCAGGCGAATTCTGGGATATCTACAAGCTCGATGTGGTGGAGATTCCCACCAACCGCCCCGTTATCCGTAACGACCAGGACGACCGCGTCTACAAGACCGCCCGCGAGAAGTACAAGGCCGTCATCGACGAGATTGTGCTGATGCGCAATGCCGGGCGCCCAACGCTGATTGGTACCACCTCGGTTGAAATCTCTGAACTGCTGAGCCGTATGCTCGATATGTACGTTAATCCCGAGACTGGTCGCCGCGAGGGCATCCCCCATCAGGTGCTGAACGCCAAACTCCACCAGAAGGAGGCTGACATTGTGGCACTTGCCGGACAGCAGGACTCACAGGGACGTGGTGCGGTCACCATCGCCACCAACATGGCCGGTCGTGGTACTGATATCAAGCTGTCGCCTGAAGTGAAAGCTGCTGGAGGTCTCGCCATCATCGGTACGGAGCGTCATGAGAGCCGTCGCGTTGACCGCCAGCTTCGTGGTCGTGCCGGACGTCAGGGTGACCCAGGAAGTTCCGTCTTCTATGTTTCTCTTGAAGACAAACTCATGCGCTTGTTCGCTTCTGAGCGTATTGCTTCCGTTATGGACCGCCTCGGATTCAAGGAGGGCGAGATGATTGAGAGTCCCATGATTTCCAAGAGCATCGAGCGTGCGCAGAAGAAGGTAGAGGAGAACAACTTCGGTATCCGTAAGCGTCTGATTGAGTACGATGACGTGATGAACAAGCAGCGTACCGTCATCTACGAAAAGCGTCGCCATGCCCTGATGGGTGAGCGTATCGGTATGGATATCTCGAACATCATCTGGGACCGTGTGGTCAATATCATCGAGAACAACGACTACGCTGGTTGTAAGGAAGAATTCCTGCATATACTCGCTATGGAAGTGCCCTTCTCCGAAACTGAACTCATTGAGAAAGACCGCGAGCAACTCGAGGAAGAAGCCTTCCAGGCCGCCATCGGCAACTTCAACCGCAAGACGGAGCGCATACGCGAGGTGGCACAGCCCATCATCAAGCAAGTATACGAGAACCAAGGCGCCATCTATGAGCGTATCATGGTACCCCTTACCGACGGTCGTCGCGTTTACAACATTCCCTGCAACCTGAAGGAAGCCTACGAAACGGAGTCGAAGTCGGTAGTCAAGGAGTTCGAGAAGGCTATTCTGCTTCACATTATCGACGACTCTTGGAAGGAGAACCTTCGTCAGCTCGACGAACTGAAGCACTCCGTACAGAATGCCTCGTACGAGCAGAAAGACCCCTTGCTTATCTTCAAGCTCGAGAGCGCCAAGGTGTGGGACTCCATGATCAACGAGATGTACAACCGTATCACCTCCATCCTCACCCGCGCCCAGATTCCCGAGGTGCAGCAGGTACAGGAGGCCGCACCCGATGCTCCTACGCAGCGACAGCAGTATACCGAGTCGAAGCAGAACCTCGACGAGGGACGCGCAGAACAACTGACCGATCCCAACCAACGCGCAGCTGCCCAGCAGGACACTCGTGCCCAGCAGCCCCGCAACCCGGTCATCAAGGACAAGCTGCCCGGACGCAACGACCCCTGTCCCTGCGGCAGCGGTAAGAAGTTCAAAAACTGTCACGGACGCGGAATCGTATAAAGGCCTGTTATCGGGCTCGCATTCCCTAATGTGAACAGTCCGTTCCTAATACTCAGCAGCCCCTTCTCTGTAAGATACGGAGAAAGGGCTGCTTCCTTTTGTTAATATATTTCCCAACAGTCCATTTTTTGTAAAACACCCCAAAAACGCGTCCAAAACCACGTTTTGAGTTTAGTCCGGGTAAACTGGAAGTTTAGTCCGGGTAAACTGCGACTTATCCGGAGGCAAATTTCTGTAGCGATTTTACGGTAGTTCTTTTGTAATAAAAAACAACAACAGTTTATTCTACGTAGTCGAGCTTGACTACGATGACGCGGATGTTCTGGTCCTTTGACTTGGGGCTCTCAATCTTGGCAATATGCCAGTCGGAGGGGAAGAAAATAAAGAACTCGTCGGGAGTGGAGTCATAGAAGCGAGCCTTTTGGGCGTCGTAGTTGTAGTGGATGACGTCGGGCTTGTAGTTGTCCTTGGGAGTAGAAGTGATATGGTCTATGATGCCGAATCGCTCCACTCCCTTCACTACGTACTGGAAGTCGATGTGATGGTAGTGGCTCTCGCTGTTGCGCTTCTCCAAAGGGCCGTTCTGCGAGTCCTCTACGCTGGCCACGAGCTGCGTGCCGGGTATGGGGTGCTTGCCAGCGGCAATGGTGAGCAAGTCGGTGTCGGCGAGCCATCTGAACATCGCGCGCCATTGGTCGGTGTTCTTCTCATACTGTATGTAGAAATCAGTAATATTGACCGACTTGTGGGGATTGGCCTTATCGAAATCGTGGCGCCATACGCCTGATTTGATCCAGAGGTTGGCTAAATGGTTGAGCTTTTTGTCTTTGAACTCGCGGGTGTAGAATCCAGATTGTCCGTAGGTGAGGCAGCCGAGGCTGAGGCATAGGACTGCAAATAAGATTCTTTTCATCTTCTTTTATTCTTTCGGTTTATCGGTTTTTATGTGTCAGGAACCACTTGTGGGTATAGTAATTGTACATAAACAGGGCTACTGCGGCCAGTACCAAGGCGGTTATCAAGAGGTTCTTGTCGTCGTTCATGAAGAATGCATAGCCGAGGCCAATGCCCAAGGCAACGCCTGTCTCCCACCCCAGGAAGTACATGCTCTGCGATGTTCCTCGCTGGCAATGGCGGCTCAACTTGATGAAGAAGAGCAGGAATCTGGAGCAGATGATGCCAACGGAGAATCCTAAAAGAATGGGGGCTATGTACCATACAATGGCCAGCGGGCGGGTATAAATAAGTATGAACACAATGATGAGCAGGATGAGCCCGGTAATGATTTCGCTCTTCAGCTCAGCATCGCGGAAAACAAAGCGCTGGGCCAGCAGGGCTAACAGGAAGCCCAGCATGATGACCGCATAGAATCGGTCGCTCAGTCCCAGCGACATCAGCAGTCCGACTGATGTGGAAACGAGCAGCAGATTGACGTATAGCGGGGTGCTGGTGGGCAGCAGAAAACGGTCGAAGCTGACGAGATGGAGGGTGTCGCTTGGCGAGCGGAATGGGAAGTTTACCGTAAGAATCAGGACGATGGCGCAACCTGCGCTGAACACAGAGGCCAGCAACACGGTGTCGAAGTTCTGGTAGTAGAACATGACGAGGCCAATGAGCGGTCCTAACGACAAGGCGAAGCGTGAGAACCAAGCAGCAGAATGGTTCGCCTCGGTGCGCTTGTCCGACTCGCTGGTGTCAATAATCAAGGTACTCGACAGAATCATCTGCGCCAGTCCAAACGTTGCTCCGAGACACAGACGCTGGACGATAATGACCCAGTACTCTACAAACTCGCTTTTCAGTCCCTGTACATAATAAAGTACGGAGATGCTCCCGATCATGGCCACTATGGAATAAATGCATATTCGGTTGCGACGGAAACGCTGCACCAGCCACGAGCAGAACGGCCCCAACAAGTAGAGTCCCAAAGCAAAGACTCCCATAGACATGCCAACCTCGAGAGGAGAGAACTTCTCTGTTTCCAAGAGCCAGATGGGCAATGAAGGGATCAATATATAAACGGAGATGGCCAACATCATATTGGCTATGGACATCAGCCAGAAATCACGATGCCAAAGTCTGACATGAACAGGCGTATTCTGAGAATTCATCGACAATTTTCTTAAATTTGGTGCAAAGTTACACCAATTTACGCGAACTACAAAGGAATTTCTGATTTTTCTTTCACAGGAGAATCTCTCTGCTATGCAATAAAGTGGGATTACAGACGTTATAAATAACGATATGGAACGAAAAGTATTCCTGATTCTTTTCCTACTGCTGGCCGCAAGCCACAGTTTGCTAGCCGATAACTTTACCCTCAAGGGCAAGGTGTCGGACGAGGACGGCAACGCTTTGGAACTGGCCTCCGTCATGTGCAGCGAACAGGGGAAGTTGACGATGACAAACCTAAAGGGAGAATTTAACATCTCTCTGCAATCAACTGATACTGTGAAGGTAAGGTTTTCTATGATTGGATACTTGCCTCGTGTAAGAACGTTCATTCGACCGCGCGGAAACCTCACCGTACAGATTGTCATGCATCCACAGGAATCGTTGCAAGAGGTGACCATTACCGAGCGTCGCAGGCAGACTACTGCAACGGAACAACTCGACATCAAAGACATCAAAAACGCGCCATCGGTTACGGGCAATGCCGTAGAGGAGATGATTCAGCAGCAGGCGGGCGTTTCCACCCACAACGAGCTGTCGAGCCAATACAATGTACGAGGTGGTTCGTTCGACGAGAACGTAGTATATATAAATAATGTGGAGGTCTACCGCCCCTTGCTCATCCGCTCAGGCCAGCAGGAGGGACTTAGCATCATCAATTCCGATATGGTCGAGAAGGTAGGTTTCTCAACTGGCGGTTTCGAGGCCAAGTACGGCGACAAAATGTCGTCGGTGCTTGACATCACCTACCGAACCCCTAAGCGCACGGAAGCCTCGCTTACCGCCTCGCTTCTTGGAGCCAGCGCCTATGTGGGACTGGCTGGTAGGCATTTCACCATGAGCCACGGTCTTCGCTACAAAACCAACAAATACCTGTTAGGGTCGTTGGAGACAACTGGCGAGTACCGTCCGCAGTTCCTCGACTACCAGACCTATCTGCAATGGACGCCCAGCAGGAGATGGACGGTCGACTTTATTGGCAATATATCTGAGAACCGCTATGAGTTCAAGCCCAAGGACCGCGAAACCAGTTTCGGAACGATGGAGGATGTCAAGTCATTCAAGGTATACTTCGACGGACAGGAGAAGGACGTGTTCCGCACTTACTTTGGTACCCTTTCTATAAGCCGCCACTTTAGCGACTCAGCCACCGTCAAGCTGTTGTTTTCGGCTTTCCACACTAAAGAGCAGGAAACCTACGACATACAAGGACAGTATTGGCTGGACGATAGTCAGTCGTCGGAGAACCTCGGCGTTGGCACTTACATGGAGCATGCCCGCAACTATCTGACTGCCGACGTGCAAAGCCTAAAACTGATGGTCAACAAGCGTTTCCGCAGGCACGACCTGGAGGCAGGAGTGACCATGAAATGGGAAAAGATAAAAGAACAGGCACGTGAATACGAGATGCGCGACTCTTCGGGGTATTCCATCCCCCATACAGCCAGCAGGCTAGACCTTATCTATACGCTGAGCTCGAAGAACAGCATGTCGTCGAGACGCTTGGAAGGTTATATACAGGACACCTACCGATGGCAGTCGGAGAACGAGTCATTCTATACGCTGAACTACGGCGTGCGTTTCAGCAACTGGTCGTGGAACCGCGAGACCACCGTGTCGCCTAGAGCCTCGCTGGCCATCGTCCCCTCGTTCAACCACGATGTAACCTTCCGCCTGGCCACGGGACTCTATTATCAGGCGCCTTTCTTCAAGGAGTTGCGCGACACTACCTCCGTAGGCGCGCAGACCGTTGTCAAGCTTAACGACCATATCAAGAGCCAGCGCTCCATACAGTTCCTGGCAGCCTTCGACTACCGTTTTCGCATGGCTGAGCGTCCCTTCCGATTTACGGCAGAAGCCTATTACAAGGCTCTTGCCAACCTCGTGCCCTACAACGTGCAGAACGTCAAGGTGACCTACTACGGCGAAAACCTCTGCTCGGGCTACACCGCAGGACTCGACCTGAAGCTCTATGGTGAGTTTGTGCCCGGCACCGACTCATGGGTGACCTTTTCGCTGATGAAGACAGGACAGAAGATGGAAGGCGGCTCCTACTTTCCGCTACCTACCGATCAACGATACGCCATCAACCTCCACTTTACCGACTATTTCCCAGGCACCGACCGCATAAAGATGACGTTACGACTGGCCTATGCCGACGGACTACCCTTTGGCGCTCCCCATAGGGGTATTGAGCAGCAAAGCTTCCGTGCTCCCGCCTACAAGCGTGCTGATATCGGTATGGCCTGGCTGGCATACAAAGGACCACAGCACAGTAGCGCTTTCCGGCTACGCAACGTTTGGCTGGGCATCGACTGCCTGAACCTGCTCGGTATCTCCAACGTTAACAGCTACTATTGGGTAACCGACGTCACCAATCGTCAATGGGCTGTTCCCAACTACCTTACTGGCCGACAGATCAACGGTAAAATCACCATTGAATTTTAGACCTATAGCTTGACTTCTTTGATAACTCGCCGCTACCAGTGGGATACAAAATACTATAAAAAAACTCCGCCACAGTTTCCTTTAGAATTCCGTGGCGGAGATGATAAGAAAATAATCAATATTCTTGTTTTTTCTCACAACAGAGACTGTCCCTGATGGGAGATTCTACTCTTACGGCGTAATAATGATCTTCATCGTACAGTTGACGTCGTGGTTGCTCTTTACCCAGAAGCGCAGAATATACTCGCCCGGAGGCGTGTTGCTGTAGCAGAACACCGGCCATCTGGTGTCTGAATACGGGAACTTGAAGTAGCCGTCGGGATTGGTCGAGGGGTCAAGTTCGAGGGCGGAGAAGTCGATTTTCTCGTTCTCGCTCCCCTTCGGTGCAAAGTTGAAGTCGAACCTGAAGTATGAGTTGGCTGATTGCGTCATCTCTGTCACGCTCGTCGAAATCGCCGTGTACTTCCAGCCCTCGCCTGTGGCGATTTGGGCGGGAGCCTTGACACTCGGATCGCTCTTCAGACCGAGGTACACCCACACTTGCTTGTTGTCGTTCGACTTCACAGAGGTGAGCGTCTGCGTGGCGGCATCCCAGGTGAAGTAGCCGTCGTCAGTTCCCTTCCTCGCGTTAGTCTGATTGGCCGACTGACCTACAAGCTCCACGTCGTTCCAGTCCCAGGTAGCTCCCTCTTCACGGTACGAAGTCAAGCCTATCTTCGCCGATTCGCCCACTCTTACCCAGTCTTTGTCATAATCCAATACAAAACTGGTAACCTTCGGCGTGTGCATCACCATCGTGCCCTTGCCGTAGGCTTCGTACTCTTCGCCGTCTATTTCATTGGTGAAGACTAAATAGAACAGCAGTTCATACTCGTCGGTGTATTCCTCGTCGCCGGGAGCGTAGTTGGCTCTTGCGTTGGCGGGCTTTGTCTTATTGCATGGCTTGCGCAGCAGCACCTTGCTTTCAGACTTGATGGTACCGAAGGCATCCTGACCGCTGAACTTGGCGAAATCAGCATAAATTGGTTTGTCAGAGGAAACCCCTAAGAACAACTTGGCACCAGGCGTATTCTCGAATGTCTGCCCAGTGAGCGCCGCGACAACACTTACAATTGTCAAAGGAATATGTCCTTCCAACTGCATGTTCTCGCTCGAAAGCTTATAATTAAGAACGTCTGTGGACTTCTGCCATTCTGACTTGGCTGGGTCGATGTTGACGAATTTCGTCACGCCAGTGGTCTTGTTCGTTATCACGACTGTATTCTCCTGCTGGTCGGCCTTGTTCAGATCATCATCGCCCGTTTCGCACGGGTTGCTGCCGCCCTTGATGATAATCTTTCCGGTGGCGCGACCTTCATAGACTTTCTTGTTGCCCTCCTCGGTAACGATGGCTAATACCTCGCCTTCGGGGGCGCTATTTGTTGGTGTGAAGTAAGCCGTTATAAGACCATTCTCGTCGGTATAGTTAATGGTTGGTGTTACGGTACCGTTGGTGGCGACGAACTCCACGCGCTTGTGGGCCCATGCTGATAAATCTGTTCCTTCTGTCTTCTGCAGCAAGAAGTGAACGGGCACAGCTTCGGTCCCCTTCTCTACCTCCTGCGATGGATTCAGACACTGGATGTTGTACTTCAGCAGTTTGGAAGTCCATTTCTTTTCGACGTATTTTTCTATATCTTTATCTTTAATCGGCGTCCTGAATAACTTTATACTTACCCTTTCTACTGCAGGTTCTCCTTTCTTGAATGTCACCTTGGCCTTGCCGTTTTCATCGGTGTACTTTAGCATCAGCTTCTTGTCGCCCGATGCCGAACCTTCTATCTCGAATGCAACCAGTGCACCAATGCTGGTGAGCTTCTCATTGGTGGAATGGTCGTAGTGGAACGCGGTAATCTCAATATCCTGCTCGTCGTCCTGCATCAGGTCGCATTCTGGGGTCTCTAAGGTGAAATCCTCAGGATTGTACATCAGAATTTCCGTTTTCTCATCATCGCTACTGAAATTATCGCCCTCCGAATGGTCTAACAGCCATCCGGGAATATTTTTCATAGCGATATATGTATTAGCCCAACGATCGACTCTTACACGGCGTGCAATAGCATCGGGGGCCTCATCGGGATACGGCTGCCACGACCTTGGATGCACATACGTCCATTCTGCCGGACAAATATCTGTGCGGCAATACTGACCATAGAAATTGATTTTGAAGACGGGTAGAACAGAGGCTCTTCCATAGCACTGGCTGGTTTTGTACTCAGCGCTTCCGATGTTGGCCTCGGGATAGATGAGGTTAACAGTCGGCTTTTCTTCATAAATGAAATCTCCATCTAAATTATCGTCGACGCACGTAAGACCGTACTTGAAGTGTTTGGAATACTTGTATCCTCCGACGGCATCTCCCAGACCGAGGCACGTGTAGGCATGGGTACACCCCACATCACCATTCAGGACAACCTGCACGGGAACGCCCTCCACATTGAAGGTATATCTCCGCTGTACAACACCAGTTTTCAACCTCATCACGTCGTCGGGACTCAGTATTGCATTGCCAGACATCTCATTCGGGGTTCTGCAGCTTATATCCAATACGGTCTCGCCTTCGGAGTCGCCTTCCAGCAGGACGCTGGCCTTGGTGGTGTGACCCTTCCACACCTTGTACCACGGTTGTCTCTCGAAGGAGAATTCCAGGGTGCCTTTGAACTTCATGGCCAGTTTGGCCTTTTGGATTTTGAACGTGAGGTTACCCCACGACTCCAGCATAATGTCGCTGCCTTCGTAGTCGAGCGTCAGCTCCTGGGTGGAAGGCGCACGGTTGCCGCGGGCATTGTACACCTCCACATACTTGCCGTCCTCCAGGATTTCCACCTTTTCGGGCCTGAATACAGGCTTGGAGCCTGAAACTCCTCTGGCGCTTGCTGTCCCGTCATCGCCTAACTCGAAGGTTAATTTCTGATCGCGGAACAGGTTGCCCATGTCGCCCTGCGTTGTCTTCAGGGTAGCGGTCTTGCCTGCTACCGATGTCACTTCATCGATGATGCGGATCATCAGAGTGCCAAGCTCATCGGGTACCATCACCACGTCGTACTCACCCATCACGGGTACTTCCTCGGCGAAGGTGATCACGGCCACGCCCGTCTCAGCGTCGTAGCTGTCGAGTTTGTTCTTCTCCCAGTCGATGTCGATGTAGCGGGAGTCTTCCTTGCCGGCCTGTTCTATCTTCAGCGTGGTGGTGAGCGTGCCGTCCTTAGAGGTCAGCGTCACCGTGCCTGTGCGCTCATCCACGCTGGGGTTCATGGCTACCTTCACATAGCGCTGTCCGTCCTTGGCCTCGGTATCGAAGGTGATCCATGAGGGAGAGGATGCCACTTCGAAGTCGACATTGGCCTTCACCTGTACGGCCAGTTCCACGCCGTCGGCATCGACGCTGACGGTCTGGGGATCAACAAACACGAAGTTGGGATTACCCTGCATGCTCTTCACCACATCGAAGGTGTAGGAAATCGCCTGGCCGTCCATATAGATGGTGAAGCCCGGCGGTGTGGCCTGAAACTCGATGCTTGTAATCTTGTCGGGATCGTAGGGGGCGCGGTTGCCGTCCTTATCGATGACGATAATGGTCTGTGCCGTGGCGACGATGCTGAGCACCATCATCCAGGCTAAAAGTAACAGTTTCTTCATTTGCGCTGAACTTTAATGGTGGTACTTCCGTCTTTGATGATATACGTCCCGAGGGGGAGTTCTGAGATGGACTTGACATCCTTGCGGATCAGCTTGCCGCCGAGGTCGTAGGCATCAAACTGGTCGGAGAGCAGGTCGAGGCCTGTTGCCTTCACGTCGCGGATAGCGGTCTCCACGTCCTCGAAAGTCATCTTCTGCACAGTCTCGATGGGCCAGGATAAGGTGGTCGAGGGACTGCTGGTGGTTAGTGATACCATGCCGTCGGCATAGGTCAGCTCAGGCATGTCGGCAAAGAGCACCTTGCTCTGGTTGCCGTCGTTGAGCCAGATGACAATGCCCTTGGCTTTTTCCTGTGCCCAGGCTCCTGAGGAGCAGAGCACGGCGAGGAGCAGCGTCATGGCCGTCCGCGCAAAAAGGTTAGTCTTCTTTTTCATAAAATCACGAATTAGTTATTAATAAATGGAAAATAAGTCAATATTTTAAACATTAAAAGGTGCAGTAATCCCGAATATGTCTGCATTTAGCAATGATTGTCAACAGGACTGTTTTTCCTCTACGTCCTGGTCGGGTATCCGTTGTTCGAACATCCTGCGGAGGCCTTCTTCGTAGAACTGCAGGGCCTCGTGACCTTTCTGGGTAATACTACAGGTGGTACGGGAGAGCCGCCCTACCCCAGTTTTCGAGACTTCGATATAGCCAGCCTCCTTCAGCGTAGCGAGTTGTATGCTGAGGTTGCCACGGGTAGAGTCGGTAATCTCGCACAGATACATAAAGTCGGCACTCTGCAGGCTGTCGAGGGCAACCATGATTTTCAACCGCAGTTCGCTATGAAGCAGCGAGTTGATAACGGGGAATTTAAAGGTACTCATTGTGTTGATTCTTGTAACTGTTCCTAACATATCTACGGAACAGATGTCCCGGGATGATGAGGGCGATGACGACGATGAGGGCGGTGATGAACAACTGCCACGGCCAGAGGTCGCCCTGAAAGAAGAGAGGCACGGCGGAGAGCGCCGAGGCAATGATGCCACAGACGGTCTTCGGCCGGAAGTGAAGGATGATACCCGTCATGAAACAGCCCATACCGCACATCAGGCTGATGAAGGGGAAGAGACACTGGCGGTAGACATCGGCCATGCCCATGGCGAAGCCACCGACACAGCAGGCGAACCCGATGAATACCCACATTACCATGATGACATTCTGGTCGAGTGTGCGGTGGTGGGTACGCTCATAGTCCTCGTTGACGAAATAGATCATCAGCGGCACACCGATCAGTGGGATGCCTGCCCAGATCCAGCTGCACCAGTCTTCGTTCCATACCATCAGGGCCACAAACTCCATGAGCATCACGATGGCCGTGGGGTAGCCCCAGGCCAGGAACAGATTCTCGCCAGTCAGTTCTTTTCTGGCTGTCACCTCACCCCGGATGCGGGTGATGATGTCGAGTTCATTCTGAGTATCCATAGCGTAACTTTACATTTTAGGTGATGCTGAATTCTTGCTGCACAAAGATAAGGTTTATTTCTTAAACATACAAGACAAACGGCTTTCTTTTAAGTTGTTTTAACAAAAAGGTCTGCCATTTTGTCGGTATTAATTTGTTCGGCACAGGCTTTGTTCCTTTATAGGTAAAAACATAGGAGGACAAAGATATGACATTAGACAAGTTTACAATCAAAGCACAGGAGGCCGTGCAGCAGGCAGTGAACAGCGCACAGCTGAACGGCCAGCAGGTCATCGAACCTGTACATATTCTGAAAGGTGTATTGGAAAAGGCGAAGGACGTAACGAACTTCATCTTCCAGAAACTCGGTGTGAATGCCCAGCAGATAGAGATGCTCGTGGACAGCGAGATCAAGCATCTGCCGAAGGTGCAGGGCGGACAACCGTATCTCTCTAATGATAGTAATAATGTACTCGTGCACGCGCAAGAGCTTTCGCAGAAGATGGGCGACGAATTCGTGGCGTGTGAGTCTTTGCTGCAGGCTCTGCTGACAGTGAACTCGACTGCCTCAAGGATCATGAAGGACGCAGGCTGCACGGAGAAAGACATGCTGAAGGCTATCCAGGAACTGCGACAGGGTCAGAAGGTGCAGTCGCAATCGGCGGATGATAACTATCAGTCGCTGGAGAAGTATGCCAAGAACCTCGTGGATCTCGCCCGTAAGGGAAAGCTGGATCCGGTGATCGGACGTGATGACGAGATCCGAAGACTGTTGCAGATCCTTTCACGACGTACGAAGAACAACCCGATCCTGATTGGTGAGCCCGGTACGGGTAAGACCGCCATCGTGGAGGGTCTGGCAGGACGAATCGTGAGAGGCGACGTGCCTGAGAACCTGAAGGACAAGCAGGTGTACTCGCTCGATATGGGTGCGCTGGTGGCAGGCGCGAAGTACAAGGGCGAGTTTGAGGAGCGTCTGAAGAGCGTGATCAACGAGGTGACAAAGGCCGAGGGGCGCATCATCCTGTTTATCGACGAGATCCACACGCTGGTAGGAGCCGGTGGTGGCGAGGGGGCGATGGATGCCGCCAATATCCTGAAGCCGGCATTGGCCCGTGGTGAACTAAGAGCCATCGGAGCCACTACCCTGAATGAGTATCAGAAATACTTCGAGAAGGATAAGGCACTGGAGCGAAGATTCCAGACGGTGATGGTGGATGAGCCCGATGAACTCTCAGCTATTTCTATTCTGAGGGGTCTGAAGGAGCGCTATGAGAACCATCACAAGGTGAGGATACAGGATGATGCCTGTATCGCCGCCGTGCAACTCTCTGAGCGCTATATCTCAGAAAGGTTTTTACCGGATAAGGCCATCGACCTGATGGACGAGGCAGCAGCCAAACTGAGGATGGAGCGTGACTCTGTGCCTGAGGAGCTCGATGAGATCACCCGAAGGCTGGCACAGCTCGAGATTGAGCGCGAGAGCATCAAGCGAGAGAATTCTGGCCAGGCCAGCAAATCTAGCCTATCTAGCCAGGCAAGCCCGGCTAGCAAACTAGAGCAACTGGATAAGGATATCGCAGAGCTCCGCGAACAGGAGACACAATTCCGTGCCAAATGGGAAGGTGAGCGCCAGCTGATCAACAAGATCCAGCAGGACAAGCAGGAAATAGAGAACCTGAAGCTGGAGGCAGAGCGCGCCGAGCGCGAGGGCGACTATGGCAAGGTGGCAGAGATACGCTACTCGAAACTGAAAGTCCTCGAAGATGATATAGAAGTGAATAGTGAAAAGCTAAAAGTGAATAGTGACAACAATCGTCTCGTGCGCGAGGAGGTGACAGCGGATGATATCGCAGAGGTGGTTTCGCGCTGGACGGGAATCCCCGTGACAAGGATGATGCAGAGTGAAAGAGAAAAGCTGCTCCATCTGGAAGAGGAACTGCATAAGCGGGTGATTGGTCAGGACGAGGCCATCACGGCAGTATCCGATGCAGTACGTCGTTCAAGGGCGGGTCTGCAGGATCCCAAGCGACCCATTGCCTCGTTTATCTTCTTAGGTACGACGGGTGTAGGTAAGACGGAGCTTGCCAAGACTCTGGCAGACTATCTCTTCAACGACGAGACGATGATGACACGTATCGATATGAGTGAGTATCAGGAGAAATACAGTGTGAGCCGTCTGATTGGTGCACCTCCGGGCTATGTGGGCTACGATGAGGGTGGACAGCTGACGGAGGCGGTACGCAGGAAGCCTTACTCCGTGGTGCTCTTCGATGAGATCGAAAAAGCACATCCGGATGTGTTCAACATCCTGCTGCAGGTATTGGACGATGGACGTCTGACAGATAACAAGGGACGTACGGCGAACTTCAAGAACACTATCATCATCATGACCTCGAATGCGACACGGGAACAGTTGCGCAGCACGATGCGTCCGGAGTTTCTGAACCGTATCGATGAGATCATCACCTTCACACCGCTGACAAAGGAACAGATTGCCGATGTGGTTCGTCTACAGATGAAGAAGGTGAAGGATATGCTGGAGCCGCAGGGTATCACACTCGAATGCACACCGCAGGCCATCGCCTATCTGGCAGAAGAGGGCTACGATCCTGACTTCGGCGCACGACCCGTAAAGCGCGCCATCCAGCAGTTCGTACTGAATGACCTCTCGAAAAAACTCCTTGCCGATGAGGTGGATCGCACAAAACCGATCATCATCGACGAATTCGGCGAAGGACTGGTGTTCAGGAACTGAGAAGTGAAAAGTGAAAAGTGAAAAGTGAAAATGCATCTGCTATCTGCGGATGCATTTTTTTGTGGTGCCGTCGGAGTATCTGACGATGTAGATGCCGCGCGAAGGAGTCGTAACAAGGTGACCTTGGAGGTCGTAGACGGCCACGGGGAGGACGTCAGAAGAAATCGGGATGATGGCATCAGGGGTGTCGGAGAAGTGGAAACTGATGTGACCATCCGTTTCGCGGATCTGCGTGATGGGCTTACCCATAAAGAAACTGCCATCGCTACGGGCATGATACAAGGTAGCTGCCGGTGTTGTGGTATCCGTAAGGGCATCATGAACCACCCCCTCACTATCTGTATAGGGATAGGCCGTGTTTTGCAAGCGGATGGTACGCCCATCTTCGTTGTATTTATTCTTCGTTCCGTAGAGATCTTTGTAATAGTTGAAGTCGAGACCATCGGCATGGAATAAATCGTAACGATGGTGATTGACGACGCTATTGACATCATTCCCGGTCCAGGCAGTATAATTATAGTCAACATGTGCCACCAGCAGCCCATGTCCGGGAAGCATAAAGTCCCACCCCACCTGCTGACGGTTCTCCAGAAGGTAATACTCATCAGAAAAGGCATCGTTGAGGATGCGATAGGCAACACCGCTCAGATCGAACGGCTGCATATTGGTGATATCCGTGGAGGTAGTGAGGTCGACAGGTGTCTGCCAATTCAACAGTTGCCGTTCCAGACTGGAAAGATTGACGGGACACCAGCCATCGCCGGAATAGCAGCCGCCATCCATCAGGTCCCATTCATCGACGACAGAGTACTCATTGCCCCTGATGGGATAAAGATCCGGAAGACCGAAGGTATGACAGTATTCATGGCAGATAGTACCGATACCAGCGGATTGGTTGTTAGACCACAGTTCATTGCTGGCAGAATAATACCCCAGCGAGACACCATCAGCCGTCGCAAACGAATAGCCTGTATTAGGCCAGATGCAACCTGTAGCAACATCGTGACTCTCGTTGCCACCATATCCGGCATAGATCAGGATAACTGAGCGAACCGAGGTTTCACCATCCCAAACATAGACGGAAAAATCCACCAGTTCGTCAGCGGCCTTCAAAGCTGCTCTAATCTGTGATAGGCCTTTATTCTCCTCATCACTTGACTTCTGCTTCGACGGCAACTTGACAGGGCCGATGATATCGAACTGGATATTGAACAGTCCATTCGACTGAGCCCGGAAATAGTCTGCTACACAACCTGGGCCCACACCGAGGTTATATCCCTGTTCATTAAACACACGATCGTAGAACTCCCTGGGATCATCGCATCTGAAATCACAATCGGCAAAAGAGAACAAGACCACCGGTACACGATAAATCTTGTTAGTGTCCCAAGGTTTAGCAGGCACATCTCCAATAGGACCCGACTCCTGATGATGTTTGAAGGTGAGTACCGAACCGTCACGCATCCGATGGGTGATATAGCCTCCTGCGAAGACAGAAGACACTATGGCACACAACGCAATGAGAATCAACCATCTTCTCATTTGACAACCACTTTACGCCCCTCAACGATATATATCCCCTTGCTCAGGGGACGGCCAGGTAACAGACGGCCTTGCAAGTCGTACCAACGCTGCGATCCTATGACGGAATGCTCCACGGACTGTATCGCCGAGGCATCCTCCATGAAGTCGAAGGAGGCCAGACCATCGCTATCGACAGAGATATTATACAAGGGCTTCGACATCAGCAAGCTGCCATCGGAACTCTCATGCCACAATCTGGCTGCAGGCTGCGAGGTATCCGTCAGACTGTTGTTGACACCATAGGGATAAGCCCAGCCAGACCCAGAATAGATTGAGGTCATGTTGTTGGCAGGGAAGATTGTATAATGCTGACGATAGCTGGTGTTGACTTGTATATTATAATCATAGCTTGTCCATAAGGACTCGTCGTAATCGATATGGAAGATAATCACGCCAGAGCCAGGCAACTTTGTATCAAACCCTATAGGCTGACGGTTCTCAACGATGTAGTATTCGCTGGGATAGTCGTCATTACGGATGAGATAGGCCTCTCCCTCCTCGCTGAGGGCATGAATACCCGTAATCGTCGTGGGGTCTTTCAATTCGATGGGTTCAAGCCATTCCATCTGCCAACGCTCATGGGCAGAATAGCCGGCAGGACAATAACCATTGTCATTCATATTGCCATAGTCCATCAGATCCCATTGTCCCACATACATCTTTTGGCCCTCATAGAAATCAGGAAATCCGAAACAGTGGGTATACTCATGGCAGATGGTGCCAAAGGAATCATAACCACCTTTAGACCCGATTTCCTGAACTGCGCAATAGACGTCGACGGTATAGATATTCCCATTGCTTTCGAAAGTACAGGCATCGCGGAAATCTGAAGGATCTGACGTCGTCAGGTCAAGATGTTCATTGAGCCGCCACTGGTGGGGCCAGATCGTATCGTAGCCACCACCATAGCTGCCATAAGAAGTGCCTTTCCCCGCAAAGACAATAATCAATTGGTTGATATAGCCATCGCCATTCCAATCGTAGAGACTCCAGTCAATATCACGCGTCGACAGTACCTCGAGGACATCATCCACTAAGTACTGTGAGTTCTCATCATCATCCATAGTGCTGCGGTATTTCTTGCATTCATCAACCTCAACATACTGCAAGTCGAACACTAAATCGAACAGACCATAGCTCTGGGCATAGAAATAATCGTGTACGGAGCCATAGAACGGGGGCTCCGAGAGATTCTTGGTATTGAAGATCTTATCCCACTGCTCTATCGTGGCATTCTCATCACCCTGAAACGTACGGTCCTTGAACGAAGCAAGAACCACGAGCTGGTGACGGGTACCTTTATAGAAATCGCCACCACAGCGGAATGGCGGATACTGGGCACGACGCAGAGCCGTCTCCTGACGCGGCGTACCTCGTCGACATCCTTGCCGTGGAATATCTTCTGCTGCTACCGTCAATGTGACGAGCAGCAGCAGAAAGACAGTTATTTGGCGCACGGAGCCCATGGTTTAAGGGTCTTGAAGAAATCGTTTCCCTTATCATCGACAAGGATAAAGGCAGGGAAGTCTTCCACATCGATCTTCCATACAGCCTCCATGCCGAGTTCGGGATACTCCACGCACTCGATGCTCTTGATGCTGCTCTGCGAGAGAACGGCTGCCACACCACCAATAGAGCCAAGATAGAAACCACCATATTTCTTACAAGCCTCTGTCACCACATCGGAACGATTACCCTTGGCAATCATCACGAGACTTGCACCCAACGACTGGAACTCATCCACGTAGGGATCCATACGGTTGGCCGTGGTAGGTCCCATTGAACCACAAGGATAGCCCTCCGGTGTCTTGGCGGGTCCTGCATAGAGCACAGGATATTTCTTGAAGTAGTCGGGCAATCCCTCACCGGCATCCAGACGGGCCTTCAGCTTAGCATGGGCGATATCTCGGGCTACGATGATAGTGCCCTTCAGGTTTACACGGGTAGAGACAGGATATTTGCTCAACTCAGCACGAACAGCATCGATACCCTCGTTGAGGTCGATGGTGATGGTGTTCTGTCCCTCACCTGCCTGGGCATACTCCGCAGGAATCAGTTCTGAGGGGTTCGAGTCCATCTTCTCGAGCCAGATACCATCGGCATTGATCTTTGCCTTGATATTACGGTCGGCAGAGCAGCTGACACCCATACCTATCGGACAGCTGGCACCATGACGCGGCAGACGCACGACACGGATGTCGTGAGCCAGATACTTACCACCGAACTGTGCACCCAGACCTATCTTATGAGCCTCTTTGAGAAGTTTTTCCTCGAGGTCGACATCACGGAAGGCACGTCCTGTCTCATCGCCTGTAGTAGGCAGACCGTCATAGAACTTGATAGAAGCCAGTTTTACGGTAAGAAGGTTCTTCTCAGCTGACGTACCACCAATCACGAAAGCAATGTGATAAGGCGGACAGGCAGCAGTACCGAGACTCTTCATCTTCTCTACAAGGAAGGGAATCAGCGTACCCTCGTTCTGGATGGTGGCCTTGGTCATCGGATAGAAATAGGTCTTATTAGCACTACCGCCTCCCTTGGCCACCATCACGAACTTATACTCAGCACCCTCTGTTGCCTCGATATCAATCTGGGCAGGGAGGTTGCAACGGGTGTTCACCTCGTCGTACATGTTCAGCGGTGCATTCTGAGAGTAGCGCAGGTTGTCCTGTGTGAAGGTATTGAACACACCCAACGACAGGGCTTCCTCATCCTCAAAGCCAGTCCATATCTGCTGGCCCTTCTCACCATGGATGATAGCCGTACCAGTGTCCTGACAGAAAGGCAGGATGCCGCGTGCAGCAACTTCAGCATTACGCAGGAACTGCAGGGCGACGTACTTATCATTCTCTGAAGCCTCAGGGTCATTCAGAATCTTTGCCACCTGAAGATTATGCTCACGACGCAGCATGAACTCCACATCGTGGAATGCCTGCTGGGCCAATAGTGTCAAGGCCTCCTTGGAGACTTTCACGATCTGCTTTCCTTCAAACTCGGCGGTTGTCACACCTTCCTTACTCAACAGACGATACTCTGTTTTGTCCTCGCCCACCTGAAACATCGGGGCGTACTTGAATTCTACGTTTTTAGCCATATTCTTAAAATAATTAGGATATCCTAGATAATCTAGAGAGACCAGCCATACCAGCAAGCCTAGTACCCGAAGACCTCCTCTGTTCTAAGCCTGCGGATGGGCCCGATCTTTTCGAGAGATTTCATGTCGAGCTCCTTTTCATCGCCGAGGATGATGTAGCGATAAGACTTGTCAGCGATTCGCTGCTTGGCGAAATCCACGACATTCTGGAGCGTGAGCTGTGGCAGCTGCTCATAGATCTTGGCATTCAGATCATAGTCGATGCCAAGTTTCTGGGCTGCAATGTAATTCCAGATGATACTCATCTTATTAATCCGGTTGCTGGCCAACTGCTTGGTCAGTGCCTCCTTGGCAATCTTGAATGCAGCCTCGCTGGCTGGCATCTGGTTCATGATCTCATTGAAATGGTTCACAGCGTCCATCATCTTATCGTTCTGGGTGATGATATGTGTCATAAACGACTCCTTGCGCCCCTTCACTGCCGGACGGTTGTAAATGGCGTAGGCATTATAAGCTAAACCACGTGTCTCACGCATTTCCTGGAACACGATGCCATTCATGCCACCGCCAAAGTACTCATTGAACAAGGCCCGTACGGCAGACTCCTCAGGATTCCAGTCGCGTCCTTCATTATGGTACATGCGCATGTAGATGTTCTTGGCCTGATAAGGCGCTATCCATACCTCGTTCTCGTTAGCCAACTGATCCAGATAGGGTTTGTTCTCGAGGGCGGGCTTCAAGTCATTTGCAAACAAGCTGCTGACTGATTCAGACACCTTTCCCTCATCCAGCGGGCCATAGTATAACACCTTGTGCTGATACTGGTTCAGACCCTTCAGCAGGTCTACGAACACCTGAGGATCCGTTTCCTTGAGTTCCTGCTCCGTCATCATGTCGCGATAGGCATTATGCTCGCCCTGGCTACCATATCTGTATAGGAACTCAAAGTAGTTACGCTGGTTCTTCTTGGCGTCGTTTCTGGTCTTCAGCATCACGTTTACCATCTCATTATAGGCCTCCTTATCCACCTTGGCATTCTGCAGTACATTCTGCATCAGGGCAATGGCAGCTTCCATGTTCTCGCTGAGTCCATACAGGCTGACGTTGATATTCTCGGCACCAACACTTACTGAGCAGTCGCAGGCCAACTCATAGAATTTCTGTCGGACATCGGCGGCAGAGAGTTTGTCTGTACCCAGATAGTCGAAGTAATCAGATGCCACATCATAGCGACGGTCGGCACTCTGACCGAAGTCGTACTGGAATACCAGCTCGAAGAGACCATTGGTGGAGTTCTTGACATAGTAGAGAGGCTGATTGTTACCTGTCTTACTGAGGGTCAGATCCTTCTGATAGTCCACGAACTTTGGCTGAATAGGATCAACCTTTGCCTCCTGGATAGCCTTCACAAATTCGCTGATCTGGTCACGGTTAGCCTGAATCGGGGTGATGGCAGGCTTGTCGATCTTCTTCTGGGTGTTGTCGATACCCTGTTTCTTGAACACGGTGACATACCCTTCAGTGAAGAACCGGTTGGCAAAGTCAACCAGTTCATCCTTTGTGATCTTCGAGATACGGTCGATCTTTCCCACTTCCTGTTGCCAGTCGATCTCATTGATAAAGGCATCCACAAACATATCAGCCCTACCCTCGTTACTCTCCAACAGCTCAAAGTGGTTACGCTTCATGTTGTTGATGATGCTGGGCATCAAGTTGTCAGGGAAGTCGCCTTTCTTCAGTTTCTCAATCTCTGCCAGCATCAGACTGCGGACCTCTTCCAACGACTGTCCCTCCTTGGGGCTACCCATCAGGATAAAGCCGCCGTGGTCGTGCATCAGCTCGGGTGTGGCGAAGGCACGCTGTACCTTCATCTGCTGGTTCAGGTCGAGGTCGAAGAGTCCTGCCTTACCGTTGCTCAGCACATTCTCCATCAGTTCGAGTGTATCTGCCTGCTGGGTGTTGGCCTGCAGGGCACGCCATCCTACCCAAACCTGTTCAGCCTCCTGACCAATCACCGTCGTATCCTGAGGCTGGTTCAGTTCTGTCAGTGGTTCGAAAGTAGGCTGGGCCACATCGTCACCAGGTTTCCAACTGCCGAAGTACTGCTCAATGATCTCCATCGTCTTTTCAGGATCCAGATCACCGCTCATACAAATAGCCACATTGTTGGGCACATACCACTTCTTGAAATAGTTCTTGATATTGGTGATCGATGGGTTCTTCAGGTGTTCCTGCGTACCGATGGTTGTCTGAGTGCCGTACGGGTGATTGGGCCAGAGCATCTTGCTGATGGTATAGTAGAGCTTACGCTGGTCACTGCTCAGTCCGATGTTATACTCCTCATACACTGCCTCCAACTCTGTGTGGAAGCCACGGATCACCATGTTCATGAAGCGGTCGCTCTGGATCTTAGCCCAGTTCTCCACTTCGTTGGCAGGGATATTCTCCGTGTAGCAGGTCACATCGTTGGAGGTATAGGCATTCGATCCCTCGGCACCGATAGCCGCCATCAGTTTGTCGTATTCATTGGGAATGAAATACTTGGCAGCTACCTGCGAGATGGAGTCTATCTCATGGTAAGCCTGCTTACGAGCTTCAGGATCCGTCAGTTTGCGATAAGCCTCGTAACGTTTCTCTATCTCATCAAGCAGTGGTTTTTCTGCCTCAGGGTCATTGGTTCCAAACTGGCTGGTTCCCTTAAACATCAGGTGCTCCAGATAGTGTGCTAGACCTGTTGTCTCTGCCGGATCGTTCTTCGAACCAGTACGCACGGCGATATACGTCTGAATACGCGGTTCTTCCTTATTCACACTCAGATACACTTTCAGTCCGTTCTCCAGAGTATAAATGCGCGTCTGCGCCATATCCCCTTTCACAGACTCATACTTGTACTTGCTGCATGAACTCATGCCAAGCACCACCAAACCCAAAAGAAGAATAACCTTTTTCATATCACAATTCTATTCTGATTAGTTCTCGTAGTCAATCTCATGATCCAACTTCTCCAGGAAGTCATCGAACACCTCGCGTTCGACATCACCCATGGCAAATTCCTTCTCGGCATCTTTACGGATCTCTGCTATCCAAGCACGACGGGCCTTGACATAGTCCTCATGGATACGCTCACAGGCAGCAGCATCGAGTTCCTCGAGCTGATAGTAGTCGAGAATCATCTGATAGCTCCACGCCCAACGATAGTCACTGTAATGACTGTTGATCTCAGCAAAGCGGTCCAGCACCTGCTGAATATTATCAATGTCACCGCTCTTGATGTCATTGATCAGACGCAACTCCTCACTCTCAGGCAACAACAGACCACTCAGATCCACCCAACGGCCCTTTCCCACGCTGTTCACGGGCTGTCCAATATAGCCTTCCTTCTGGGCACGTTTCAGCACGGCACCCATATAGATACGCAGGGCGATATCGTAATACTTCAGACCTTTCTTCAGCGAAGAGCATGCAATCACATATTCATGGAAGTTATAGTTCGACACATTATCACCGGAGGCATGACGCAAGTCCTTCAGGATCTGGATACCCTGGATGATCTCACCCACGGTATAAGGAGAAAGCCAGTCGAAATTGATGATACTCTTCTTCGACTGCTTCGAACGTTTGTCACGCTTCGGCCATTTCTTGATATCACGATAAAGACCCACAGTGGTAATGTTACGACCTGGCACCAGCACCATCTCATCACCGTAGGCAATCAGATAGGAGAAGGGCAGGTTACGTGTATCGGGGTGGTGCATCAGTTTACCGAAGCAGACTGAGAAGGCTCCAATCGTGGCGGGCATCAGGATATAGGCTCCTGAAGCGGTCTTCGTACCACGCTCCAACGTTCCCCAGTGCATGGGTCCCATCTTATAGGCATGGTTCGAGAAATTAGTGTTAGAACCGGCGTTATAGAACGAGAACTCACCACCAATCAACAGCGAGCTCTTGTGGTGCGATGCTGAGAAGGGTCCGCAGAACGCTGCACAGGCCTCACCATTGGCCATAAACGAATTGGCAAAGAACAGGGAAGCCTCAGCCGTGAAGCCATTGGTAATCTGACAGGCTTCTCCCACGAAACAATCCTGCATCTTTACGGAATTGTTGATGGAGCAACCGTCACAGATAATCGAGTTCTCACAGATGACACCTGTACCGATGAATACAGGGGCATCCATCGAACTCATCACCGTACACTCGGAGAGGCGGGCTGCACCAGAGATCTCACAGTCGCCTTTGATGATGGTGTTGGTGATGTCCTTCGCATTGATGATCTTCACATTATTGCCGATATAGCCACGATCAGGTCGCGACACACGGAGTTCATCCTCGATCATCTGCTGCATGGTATGTTTCAACTGCTTGTCGGTATTGTATTTTACCATCAGAGCAGCCAACTGACTGTTCAGTTCACGGAAGATGGTCACGTTGCCATCACCCATCTCGTTAAGGACGGAAATCACCGAGCCCTCACCATAGGTGGCATCATCCGTGGTTTCCAGTGTACATATATTAGAAATGTAGCAATCATTACCGATGGTGTAGTTATTGATATAATTACCCACTTTCTCAATCAAGCAGTCATTGCCTACGGTAACATTGCGGAGCGTGGCATCGTTGATGCCCGAGTGTTTCAAGAAGCCCTTGCTCACTTCCACCATCTTATCGAAAGCCCCCAGGCGGATATCGCCATAGAAGATGACACGATGGAAATTGTAAGGTTTAAAGTCTTCTGCCACTAAAACACGCTGCCAATCCTCGGCCCAGCAGACATTGTTTTCTAACACTTCAATCTCAGTCTGTGTTAAGTTTCTGTAATTACTCATAATCATTATATAAAAAATCGTTATACGGATATTTCTGTACATGCAACTCGCGCACCCGCTTATAGAGTGTATCGCGTAGTTCATCAATATTCTCTTTCTCTCTTGCAGAAATGAAGAGGCACTCCTGATAATGATGGTTCTCACCCGTCTTGGCCATCCAGGTATTCTTCAGATCATCGAGGGTGTAGTTCTCTTTCTGGACAGGTGTCAGGTCGTCTTCTTCCTTCTCCACCCAAGTATAGGCATCTATCTTGTTGAACACGAGCATGGCAGGTTTATCGGCACATCCCAGTTCCTTGAGGGTCTCCTCCACCACACGGATCTGCTCCTCAAAGTCCGGATGGGAGATATCTACCACATGCACCAGCAGATCTGCCTCACGAACCTCGTCGAGGGTACTCTTAAAACTCTCTACAAGGTCTGATGGCAACTTACGGATGAATCCTACGGTATCAGCCAGGAGGAACGGCAGGTTGTCGATGGTCATCTTCCTCACCGTGGTATCGAGGGTGGCAAAAAGCTTGTTCTCTGCAAACACCTCACTCTTGGCCAGGAGGTTCATCAGTGTGGATTTTCCCACGTTGGTATATCCTACCAGAGCCACACGGATCAGACGTCCCCTGTTCTTTCTTTGTGTCGTCTTCTGCTTGTCAATCTCAGCCAGACGCTGTTTCAGCAATGTTATACGTTGGAGGATGATTCTCCGGTCCATCTCCAACTGCGTCTCACCAGGTCCGCGAAGACCTACGGAGCCTTTTCCACCACCAGAACCAGAGCCTCCGCCCTGACGTTCCAGGTGGGTCCAGAGACGTTGCAGCCTGGGGAGCATATAGCGATGCTGCGCCAGTTCCACCTGGGCCTTGGCCTCTGCCGTCTGAGCCCGCATGGCAAAGATATCTAATATCAAAGAGGTACGGTCGAGGATCTTCACCTGCAGTTCCTTCTCGATATTACGCATCTGTTTGGCAGAAAGCTCATCGTCAAAGATAACCATACCCACAGGCTGTGGCGCATTGGTCTCATCCAGCAATCCCTCCGCAAAAAGCGAGGCATCCTGGGCATTCAACCAATCATCATAAGCATCTTGACACTGCTTAATGTATTGCCTGATTTCCTGCAGTTTACCACTACCCACGTAGGTAGTCTGACTAGGACCACCCACTTTCTGGGTAAACCGCTTAACTGTGACAGCTCCTGCCGTATCGGCCAGGAACTCCAGTTCGTCGAGATATTCTTTAGTCTTGGCTTCGTCCTGTTCCTTCGTGATGAGTCCTACCAGAATAGCAGTCTCAGCCTTCGCCTCAGATATTACAAATTCCTTCATATTTGCTTGCAAAGATACGAATAAGTGAGCATCTCTGAAAAAAAACCGTGTTAATCCGTGTTAATACGTACTTAAAAAAAATTTTTCGTTGTATATTTGCAGCAAATTTTTACGAACCAAAATCAAAATCAATTATGAGAGTAATTATTCAATCTGACTACCAGAAGTTGTCTCAGTGGGCTGCTGAGCATGTAATTAAGCGTATTAACGAGTTCAATCCGACCCCGGACCACAAGTTTGTGCTTGGACTGCCAACCGGTTCTTCACCCGTAGGTATGTACAATGCCTTAGTATCCGCTTGCCGCGAAGGACGTGTATCTTTCAAGAACGTCCTGACCTTCAACATGGATGAGTATGTCGGTCTGCCAGAGACCCATCCGGAGAGCTATCATGCCTTCATGGCCCGCAATCTCTTCGACCACATCGATTGTCCGAAGGAGAATATCCACATTCTGAATGGAAACGCTCCCGACCTGGCTGCCGAGTGCGCCCACTATGAGGAGATGATTCAGGAGGCTGGTGGCATCGACCTGTTTATCGGAGGAATCGGTCCTGACGGTCATATCGCCTTCAATGAGCCTGGTTCTTCGCTGAGTTCAAAGACCCGCATGAAGACCCTGACCACTGACACCCGTATTGCCAACAGCCGTTTCTTCGGTGGCAATCCCGAGAATGTGCCTGCCCATGCCCTGACCGTTGGTGTTGGTACTGTGATGGCAGCCCGTGAGGTGATGATCCTGGTGAACGGCCATGCTAAGGCCCGTGCCCTGCAGGCAGCTATCGAGGGAGCCGTGAACCATATGTGGACCATCAGTGCCCTGCAGATGCATGAGCACGGTATCATCGTCAGCGACGAGGATGCTGCTGATGAGCTGAAGGTGAGTACATATAAGTATTTCAAAGACATTGAGCGTGAGAACTTGCTATAAAATGAGGAAACTGTTCTTGTCAATTTTACTAACGTCATCAGTCTTTGCATGGGCTGGTGACGTTAGTGTTTCTTCACCTGACGGGAAGTTGCAGGTGAGTGTCAGCGATGCGGGGGGAAGGTTATACTATAATGCCACGCTCGACGGCCAGCAGATGCTGTTGCCTTCTGCCCTTGGCATGAAGACCTCGATTGGAGATTTCACCCGCGACATGTCAATTAAGAATTATGAAGTAAGGCCTAAGAGTTATGATTACCAGATGCGGGGAACAAAGGCTTCAGCTGCTTCATATCAGGCCAACTGCCTGCTGATGGATATTCAGACCAAGGATGGCATGAAGATGGGCATCGTATTTCAGGTCAGCAATCATGACATCGCCTTCCGCTATACGCTGCCCAGACAGAACGTTGGTCGCAAGGAGATGAAGCGCGTGAGGATCATGAGTGAACTGAGCAGTTTCAATTTCCCTGATGGCACAACAACATTCATTTCCCCACAGATAGGCCCGGAATCAGGTTGGGAACAGACGAAGCCCAGTTATGAGGAAGGGTATTCGGCTGACGCTCCCATGGATGCAGCCTCCCAATATGGGCATGGGTATATCTTCCCGGCACTGTTTCATCTGCCCTCTGGCTGGGCACTCATAGCAGAGACTGGCGTAGGAAGTAATTATTGCGGTTCTCACCTGTCTGATTATCAAGCCGGAATGGGCTATACTGTGGCCTATCCCGACAAGGGGGAGAACAATGGCTTTGGTTCCGACTTCGCGGCTATCCCCTTACCGGGAGAGACCCCCTGGCGCACCATCACCCTGGGCACCACGCTGAACCCCATCGTGGAAACCACCATCAGCTACGACGTTGTGGAACCCCTCTATGCCCCCAGTACCGACTATCAGCCGGGACGATATACCTGGAGCTGGCTCATCTGGCAGGACAACTCCATCAACTACGACGATCAGGTGAAGTTCATCGACCTCGCCGCTGCTATGGGCTTCGAGTATTGTCTTGTCGACAACTGGTGGGATACACAGATCGGTCGTGACCGTATACCCGAGCTCTCCAGATACGCGCAGTCGAAGGGTGTACACCTCTTGTTATGGTATAATAGCAACGGTTTTGCCAATGATGCCCCTCAGGGTCCCCGTGACTGCATGAACACCGCCATTGCCCGTGAACGGGAGATGAAATGGATGCAGTCGATAGGCATCAAAGGTATCAAGGTCGATTTCTTCGGCGGTGACAAACAGGAGGTGATGCGTCTCTATGAGGATATTCTCTCTGATGCCAACCGCTATGGTCTGCAGGTAGTCTTCCACGGCTGTACTATCCCCAGAGGTTGGGAGAAGATGTATCCCAACTATGTCGCCTCAGAGGCCGTCCTGGCTTCGGAGAACGTGTTCTTCAATGAAGGTGCCGCCATCAAACAGCCGTTCGACCTCACCCTCCATCCTTTCTGTCGCAATGCTACGGCCTCGATGGACTGGGGAGGCATCATCATGAACAAGTATCTCTCGAAAGACAACAAGAGCCGTCACTCCCGTAAGACTACGGATATATTCGAAATGGCTTCAGGCATCATCATGCAGACCTCCGTACAGTGCGTCGCCATGCAGCCTAATAATCTCGAAGAACTCCCGCAGTTTGAGATGGATTTCCTCAGGAGTCTGCCCACCACTTGGGACGAGACCCGCTATGTGGACGGCTATCCCGGCAAGTATGTTGTTCTGGCCCGTCGTCATGGCAACGACTGGTATGTGGCAGGTCTCTCTGCAGAGAAACAGCCCTTGTCACTCACCCTTGACCTGCCGATGTTTGCTCCGGGACAAGCACTCCAGTATTATGTCGATGACAAGAAGACGGGCGAGCCCACACTCACCACCCTCAAGATCGACAAGAAAGGCCAGGCCAAGGTCATCCTACAGCCCAATGGCGGACTGATTCTAAAACAATAAACATATTTATATATGAAAAGGATAATATTATTCTTATTGGCAATTGTCAGTTGTCTCGGTATGAAGGCCGAGGACGGAAGCCGTCTGTGGCTCCGATACGACAAGGTGCAGAAGGCACAGGTTTCCGGACCAGAGTGCCTCGCTGCAGAGGAGTTGCGCAACTATTATAATGGTGACAAGGCCACCCTCGTCATTGATCCTACCATCGCCAACGACGAAGGCTATCGCATCAGTGGCAGCACCGTCAGTGCCAAGACGGAAATGGGTCTGCTCTATGGCGCCTATGCCCTCTTGCGTGGCGAACAAGGAGCCTCTGCCCCCTATTACAAGCTCCGCATCCTGAACCACTGGGACAATCTCGACAGCAGTATTGAGCGTGGCTATGCTGGACTCAGCATCTTCTGGGCACTGGAAGACCCGAAGACCCGCAGGAACAGTGATCTGTGGAAACCCAAGCCCATCAATACCGGGCTTATCAAGGAATATGCCCGTGCCAATGCCTCCATCGGCATTAACGGCACTGTTCTCAACAATGTGAATGCCTCGCCGAAGATGCTCTCTGCCCTTTATCTTAATAAGGTAAAGGAGATTGCAGACATCCTGCGCCCCTACGGCATCAAGGTCTACCTGTCTGTGAATTTCGCCTCACCGATGTCGATTCCTGCCAAGGGGTTCAACGGTGGCAAGCCCGTGAAGACTGCCGACCCACTGAATCCGCAGGTGAAAGCCTGGTGGAAAGCGAAGGCCAAGGAAATCTACGCCCTGATTCCTGATTTCGGTGGTTTCCTGGTGAAGGCCAATTCCGAAGGCCAGCCGGGACCCTTCGACTACAACCGTACCCATGCCGATGGTGCCAACACACTGGCAGATGCCGTGAAGCCCTTCGGCGGTATCGTCATGTGGCGTTCGTTCGTGTATGGTGCTGCCCATAAGGGTGAAGACCGTGTGAAACAGGCCGTCAGCGAGTTCAAAGACCTCGATGGTCAGTTCCGTGATAATGTCATCCTGCAGTCGAAGAACGGTCCCCTCGACTTCCAGCCCCGTGAGCCTTATGCCCCCATTTTCGACACAATGAAGAAAACGAAGCAGATGGCTGAGTTGCAGATCACCCAGGAGTATCTCGGACAGTCGCGCCATCTGGTCTATCTGGCACCGATGTGGCGTGAGTTCTTCGGTTTTGTAGAGCCGTCACGTCTCGTGGGAATCGCAGGCGTCTCGAACATCGGCCTCGACAAGAACTGGTGCGGCCATCATTTCTCGCAGGCCAACTGGTATGCTTTCGGTCGTCTGGCATGGAATCCGGAGCTCACGAGCGAAGAGATTGCCAACGAATGGCTGAGGCAGACATTTAATTCAGAGTCTCTCAACTCTCAACTCCTTAACATGATGCTCCGCAGCCGTGAGGCCTGCGTCGACTATATGATGCCTATCGGACTGCACCATATCTTCGCCTTCGACCAGCATTATGGTCCTGAGCCCAATGGCTTCATTGCCCGTTATCCCATCGAGTGGTGTCCTGTTTATTACCACAAGGCTAACAACGACTCGATCGGTTTCGACCGCACCCACACTGGTTCCAATGCCACAGCCCAATACCGTGAGCCCTATTGTACGCTCTACGACGACATCAACACCTGTCCGGAGCGTTATCTGTTGTGGTTCCATCGTGTGCCTTGGACCTATCGCCTGAAGAGTGGCCGCACAGTCTATGAGGAGATGCAATACCGCTATGGTCGTGGTGTGAAGGAGGTGGAGGATTTCATCCGTATCTGGAACGAGGCCAAGCCCTTCATCGATGAGCAGCGTTGGCAGGAGACCGATGCCCGTTTGCAGCACCAGTTGGAAAATGCCAGACAATGGCAGAAGGTATGTCTCGATTACTTTGGAAGTTTCAACAAGAAATAAAGCAAATCCCGCCAATTGGCGGGATTTACTTTTTATACTGTGATTTCACCTGAGCCCAGACAACGGTGGTGATCCTGGTCATAAATGACGCAGAACTGTCCCGGCGCAACCCCATGAATCCTCTCTTTGGAATGCACCACAAATGTCTGAGGTCCCGTCCACTCCAACGTCGCTGGATGATACTCAGGCGTATGGCGGATTTTAAATGTCACATTGGGGTCAGGAAACTTTGTGACACCAGATGTCACAAAGTTTCCTGACCCCAATGTGACATTCAGCCAATGGAAATCATGCACAGGGAAGTCCTGCTGATAGGCCGTCTCAGGGTCATAGCCGTGGGAGACGTAAAGGATGTTCTGCGCCACATCCTTCTTCACCACGAACCAAGGCCCGCCGCCGAAGCCCATACCCTTACGCTGACCGATGGTGTGGAACCACAGACCCTTATGCTCGCCGATGCGACGACCGGTTTCGAGCTCGATGACATCGCCTGGCCTCTCACCCAGATAACGACGGATATAATCATTGTAACTGATCTTGCCCAGGAAGCAGATTCCCTGCGAGTCCTTGCGACGGGCGTTCACCAGATGCTCGCGCTCCGCTATCTGACGCACCTCATCCTTCACATAGTGTCCGATGGGGAAGAGCGCCTTGCGAAGCTGCCAGTCGTAGATCTGCGCAAGGAAGTCGGTCTGGTCCTTCACAGGGTCGGGACTCGTACAAAGCCACTTCCGGCCTTCTGCGTCGATTTCGGTCTGGGCATAGTGACCTGTGGCAATGAGGTCATAGTCATGGCCACGCTTCTGGTCGAAAGCGCCGAACTTAATCAACCGGTTGCACATCACATCAGGATTCGGTGTCAGACCTGCACGCACTTTCTCCATCGTGTAGGTTGTCACCTGGTTCCAGTATTCCTTATGGCAGTCGATGACTTCCAGCTTGCAGCCGTACTTATGCGCCACCGCCATCGCCATCTCAAGATCCTCCTCCGACGAACAATCCCATTCCTCGTTTTCCTCCGGACCAATCTTGATATAGAAACAGTCCGGATGAAGTCCGAGCCGTGCAAATTCATACACCACCACACTGCTATCGACACCTCCCGACAGCAGCACTGCAATCCTTTTATCCTTTATCTCCGCACTATTCACTTTTCACTATTAACTAAAACCTGAATCCAAGCGACGCATTCGCAGTCCAGTCAGTCACGCGCCCTGAGACGAAATCATTACCATAGCGGAACTGATTATAATGACCATATACGCGCAGATACCAGCGGTCGAAATTATAGACCACGCTCAACCGCGCGTCGAAGTTCAGCTTCACCTTGTTATTGGACGTCTCTTTCCTCTCGTCGACTGTTACAATCTTGGTATCCTCGTCACACAACCATTCCACAGCCTCATCTTCCGAAAGCGTATCCCAATCCTTCACGTTGGGATTCACCAAATCAAAGTCATACATATACTCCGTGGTGCGGTTGTAGAGGGTGAGCATCGGCATGGCCATCGCACTGACGAGCCATCCGCGGGCGGGCACCCAGTTGTAGGCATAGCCTGCACCAATGCTGCCCTGAGAGAATTTCACTTTTCCAACACCTTCCATCAATGCTGTCAGCAACCAGTTGGAATCAGCGCTATAGTCTGCGCGGCTGTGGCAATACATACCTCCCACGACAACCGATCCGGCCGAGCGTTTCTGGATGAGCGAGTTATCATAGGCTGCTGCATAAGAGAAATGCTTGCCGTTGAGCATGTAATAGCCGTCGAGGAAGAGCGTACGCACCTTGATGGGATCCTCCAGACGGTCGTCGTCTTCGTCGTATGACGACAGTTTCTCCCCGTCAATATAAAGGTCGGGCATATCACTGTGATAGGAGCTGATGCGCATGTTGATGCCGAAGCTGCCGCCCATGGCTCCGAAAGACAGCGTAGAGCCGCTGGTCTGCCCAAACTCTTTGGAATAGCCAAAACCATAGCCGCGATAGCCCAACCACAGGCCTGCGGAAGTGGAGAGACCGTTCTTGCTCTTCGCCCACAGGTTCGTGTTGCCATCTACAGGATCCTCCCACGTAGACACCATCTTCAGTGTCGCTTGGTTCAGAGTGGTCCTGGCTTCTATGGCCCACTCCTGCTTAGGCTGCTCGATATAACTCCGGTCGACAGTAGCTACGGCTGAGGAGTCGATCAACGTCTTTACCCAATAGAGCGGCTGCAACAATACAGGCTTTCCCTTGGCCGATTCGGAAGCCATATGGAACAAATTACCATCCTTCTGCGCCATAGCTGGAATTGGCATAGTAGCAGAAATATCCTGCGCCATTGTCGCAAGAGGCACCAACATCAGCAGCAGATATAGGATTCTTCTTACCATCGTTTCTACATTTTACAGATGTTTCTTGGGGAAGAGGGCATCCCACCACGAGGAATCATCCTTCAGCCATTTCTGGAACCAGGCCATCTGTGCACCAAGCCACTTTATTTTCTTATTGTAGTCGAGCACATGGTGGTTCTCGCCGGCTATCTCCACAAGGGCCACGTCGCGTCCCAGCAGTTTCAGGGCGGTAAACATCTGCAGACTCTCGATGATGGGCACGTTCGTATCCACTGTACCGTGCAACAGCAGCAGCGGCGTATGGATCTTGTCGGCATTAAACAACGGACTCTGATCCACATACAGCTCGCGATGACTCCAGGGATAACTGTTTGCCATACTCACCTCACTGTAGTTATAGCCCCAGTAGCCTTCGCCCCAGTAGCTGGTGTGATTAGCGATGCCCGCATGGGATATGGCGGCAGCAAAGATATCTGTCTGCGTCTGCAGATACATCGTCATGAAACCACCGTAGCTGGCACCCATACAACCCACTTTCTTCGCATCGATAAACGGATGTTCGGCACAAATACGCTTTACCCCCTCTATGATATCCTCAGCCGGACCGCGCCCCGCCGTATTCACATGGCGCGAGGCCCATTCCTGTCCGAAGCCCGAGGCACCGCTGGGCTGCAAGATATAGGCCACATAGCCCAGCGAAGCCCAATAGTGCCCGGAATAGACACCGTCGAAATAACGGCCCACAGGCGAACAGCCACCATAGTAATACACAATCATCGGGTATTTCCTGGTCGCATCGAAATCCTGCGGCAGATACATCCGGCCATAGACCGTCTCACCACGGGCATTCACATAGTTCCAGTCTTTGCAGTCGGCCACAGCGATATCACCCATGATGCTTTTACCGTCATACAGGCGCACCTGCTTCATCGGAGCCTTGCCTTTAGCAGTGTAGGCCGCGAAGGCCGAGGCATATTCCGAAACACCATTGCTGATATAGCCGACGATATTCGAATGCGACGATACATTCATCCGCGTCACATTGTCACCCGCATGCTCCAGTTGCACTATCTGCCCGTTCGCAGGATTCATCTGGTAAAGACGAACGAAGTCGCGGTCTTCGGCAGTGAAATACACCAGTCCATCGCCCCAAGCCCAATCGATGGTCTGCACCGAAGGATTGAAGTCCTTGGTGAGCGGTTTCACCTGCTTGGTGGCAATATCGTAGAGATAGAGCTGATAGTCGTACATGTTCGGTGTCACATTGGCGGGCAGTGTGCAGCCAATACGGTCGAAGGCCTCAGGAGAGCCTTTGAAAAGAATCTGCGTACCGTCGGGCGAGAACGAGGCATTGGATAAGAACCCACGACCTGCGAAGATGGTATCAGCCTTGAAGGTCTCGGCATCCACCACCATCACGTCCATCACCTCAGTGGGGCGCTTCGCCAGTCGTGAGTACGACTGTCCCACAAGCAGTTTCCTGCCATCCTGTGAGATATCCATCAGCATCGTCTGCTGGTGGCCGAAGGTGATGCGGCGTGTCATACCTGTCGCCACATCGTAACGGGCCAGATAATTACGGTTACGCCAACCCGGCTGACGGTCGTCCATCTCCACCACCTCAAACATCTCCTTATCCTCTTCAGGTCCTTTCTCCTCAACGGTCAATACCAGATAATCCTCTGTGGGAGCTACCGTATAACCTCCCTCGGGCAGACCGCTAATCCAACGGGTACGTTCGCCTGTTGGTCTCACTTGATAGAGCACACGTTTCCTGCCCTCACGCTCCTCCTCTATCCAGGCGATGGTCTTCGGCAGCCATCGTGCCTGGCGCTGGGGTTGCATAATGGTGCGGGCAGTCTTTACCTCCTTCAGTTCGTAGTTCCAACGCGATTGTCCGCCACGCTCTGTGGTCTGCCAGGCTATGCAGGCATACTGCCCGTCAGGCGAGACAGAGATATCACGCACGCGCTTGCCATCTGTGATGTCGTGTACCATAAAGGGATGCTTGGCATCGAGTGTCGTCGCCACCTCACGAGGTGCATCGATCGTCACGCGGATGGAGTCCGTATCTTTCGGCTCAGCCAGATATTGAATGGCGATGGTGTGGTGCTCGGGGGCGAGTTTCAGTTCAGGTCCGGCAGGCTCACCGTCGATAAAGAGCTTATAGTGCTTGGGGCCCTTCACCTCAATCTTACCTTTCAGATAGTCGCGGTTGTTCACATAAAACGATAACAGCCCCACGCTTTTCGAGTCTGGCAGCGAGGGGAGCACCTGTCCCTCGAAACGGCCCGTAGCCGGCGAGGTCAAGGGGATGTTGCTCATCAGCGAGTTCTCATCGAACTTCTGGCCCTTCACATTCACGGTATCCAGTCCCAGCGGCGCACTTACCGCATAGGGTCCAGCCTGGTTCATCGTCTTTATCTCAGTCTTAATCTGTGCTGAGACGGTCATCGTCCCAGCCAGCAATGCTGTTATCAACAGGGTTCTCATATACATTATTTCTTTTCGCCTGCAAAGGTAAGCATTTATTTCGAAATAACAAAAAAATTACACAGTAGGAACCGACCCTACTGTGTAATTTCTATCTGCGGCCGCCTCCACCGCGATTACCGCCACCACGGTTTCCGCCGCCTCCGCGGTTGCCGCCTCCGCCACCGCCGTCGTTATTACCCCATTTCTTGTCATAGCGGCCTTCGGTATCGACCTTGCCACCGAACATGTTCAGACGATAGCGCACATGGAGCATAGCATACGAGTTGATGCTGTTGTAACGTGACTCGCCTCGGCCATTGGCATTCACCCAGGCGCTGAAGTTCGACTGCTGGCGCAACAGGTCGTAGAAGTTGAGTGCCACGATGAGCGACTTGTTCTGCAGGAAACTCTTCGAGATCTGTCCGTTCCAGATCAGCTCGTTGGTATTCTGCGAGGGATCGTTGTAGCCTCGGCGTGAGTTCTCGTGGATATTGGTGGAGAGCTCGAAGTCGAGGGGCAGACGCAGCAGCACCTGTCCGCCGTAGTTGAACTGCCAGGTATCCTGATCTGCTGAGGGCTGAAGCTCATTGCGGGAGTGCTGGTAGTTACACCATCCGTCGAGCGACACTTCGAGCCAGTCATTGCGATAGCTGGCCGTAAGTCGCTCAGTGAGGTTGGTGGAGCGGGTATAGTTCTTCTGCGATTCTTTATTGTGCTCGGCATAATAGCTCACATAATTATTATAGCGCAGGCGCGTGTCCGCACCTACGTTGAAGTGGGCTGCAGAGTCGAGGGCAGTACTGAAGTTGAAACCACCGTTCACGTTCCAGTTGCCGTTGATGTTCTCCGGTCGCGAGATACTTCCACCGGTCTCAGGGTTGTAGCGCACGAAGTTCGAGATGGAGTTACGCGTGTTCGAGTAGTTGGCATATACCACTATCGAGCGTTTGAAGCGCTGAATGTAGTTGTTGTAGTAGACGTTCAGCGAATTGGTGAACTGCGGTTTCAGTCCCGGGTTACCCTGGGTGATGTAGAGCGGGTTCGAGTCGTCGGTGATATCCAGCAGCTGGGTGATGTCAGGCTGGCGGGTATCACCTCGGTAGTGGAACCAGATATTCTGCTGGTCGGAGAACTTATAGTGGAAATCGAGCGTGGGGGCGACGTTAATCACGTTGCGGATGGTGTCCACATATTTATTCCTGTAGTCCTGGATATAGTTGGAGTGCTGCGGCTGCACGAGAACACCCACGTTGTAGTCGTACTTCTCCTCCCAGTAGCGGAGCACCAGACGGATGTTGTGCGTGTAGTTCTTATACTCAGAGAACCGGCTCAGGCTCTTGTCGAGATAAGGGTCGAGACCTGTTTCTCCTGAGAATCTCCCGAGCCAGGGATCCCATTCGCGGTAGATGGGATGGATGCCCTCGAAGGGGTTCTGCGGGAGACGGCTGAAGTCGTAGGTCTTACGGTCGCTCTTGTTCTGATTATAGCGCAGCTCGTAGCTGGCCTGCAGGTGGGCACCCTTCCAGAGGGGCTCGCTGTACTGGGCGTTGATGACGTAGCCGCTGTTGTCCGAGGGTGTGAGGTTATAGCGGGCAGTGAAGTAGGTGGAGTCCTGCCCCGCCTGGTTCTTCACGCGATAGAGATACACCTCGTTGTTCGAGGCGTTGTTGTTCTTGTTATCGCCCAAGCTGCCCTCAAAACGTAGCGTGACATTCCTGCCGCGGGCATTCAGACGACGGTAGAGCTGGATCATACCCCAGAAATTCTTGTTCTCGCCGTAGGTGAGACTCGCCTGACGGTTACGGTTCACGGCGAGATTCTTGGCGTGCATCGTGGAGATGCCCTCGTCGGAGAGCGGGTCTGTGACGTAGAGATAAGGATCGGCATTGAAGGTGGCCGAGAGCGATGTCGAGGTACCGTCGTTGGTACCCGTACTACCATTGGCGCGGATCAGGATGTTCGAGAGGGTATCGGGCTTCCACTCGAAACGGATATTACCGTTCCAGCCGTTGTTGCGCGAGAGGCTCTTCGAATTCGAGTTCGAGAAAGTGCGGTTGGTCTCGCTGTAGAAATTCTCGCTGCTGTTCTCGTTGATATTGTCGCCACCGCGGTGGTTCCAGCGGATACTGCCGTCGATCTTGAGTTTCTCGCCGTCGTCGTAGTTGAGGTTGGCACCGAGCATCTTACGGCTGTTCAGACCGCGACGGTTCCACCAGCCTGCGTTCTCCTCCTTGTTATTGAAGTTGCCGGTCACCATGATGCGCGTATTATCGGTGAAGCTTGAGGCCATACCGCGCGAGGCATAGCGGTGCTGCGTACCACCGGCCAGGTCGAGATTGGTCATATAGCCGCGATTCATACCTTTCTTTATGGTGAAGTCGAGCACCGTCTCCTTATTGCCATCCTCAATACCCGTGATACGGGCCTGGTCGCTCTGCTGGTCGTAGAACTTCACGTTCTGGATGATGGAGATGGGCAGGTTCTTCAGGGCTGTCTCGGTATCACCGAGCATGAACTCCTTACCGTCGATGAGGATCTTCTTCACCTCCTTGCCGTTGACGGTGATATTACCGTCTTCATCCACTTCTGCGCCAGGCATGCGCTTGATCAGCTCCTCGATGGCGGAGCCCTCAGGTGTACGGTAGGCATCGGGGTTGAAGACGAGCGTGTCTTTCTTCACGATGACCTGTGCGGCGCGACCCGTGATGACCGCTTCCTTGAGCAAGATGCTCTCCGGCGACATAAGCAATATGCCGAGTTCCTGATTCTGATTCCGGCGCAGGGTAACATCGCGCTGGATGGTCTGGAAACCCACCGACGAGATCCTCAGGCGGAAAGTGCCGTTGTTCGGGGCCTCGACGGAGAAGTTACCGCGGTTATCACTGACGGTACCGCCTACGAATACACTGTCGGTGACGGTGAACAACTGTATGGTGGCCTGCGCCATTGGCTCGCGGAATTCAGCATCCATGACCTGTCCGCTGATGGTAAGACGACGGGGTTCGTTATCGTCTGTCTGGGCAGCGGCTGACGCTGCCAGTAAGAGAAGGAATCCGAATACTCCGAGTCTTCCGAGTACTCTGAATTGTCCGAGTATTCTGAGTACTCCGAGTACTCCGAATTGATTATTCTGCATCTGTGTGTGATATTATTTAGGTGAAACAATGTTTTTCAGCGCGGAGCCGAAGATGATATACTGTGTATTGCCGGCGATGGTGCCCTCGTTCTGTCCCCAGAGGAAAGGCCAGTCGTCGTAGTTCTCGAAATGATCGGGCTTGCGGAACAGCAGACCGGGAGCCACATTACCAGGAATGGCGGAGAAGTCAGCGCGGTTATTGCCGTAGAACACCTGCTTGGGACGGGTGGCACCGACCACTGCCACAAACGAGTAGTTGTGATAGGGATGACATCCATAGAGCCAGTTGCTGACGCGATAGACCTCATCTTTCCTGACGATATCGGGGAAATAGATATGAGCATAATTGACGGTGATGCCGAAGTTCAGCACAGCATTCACACCTGCCCAGTTACCCAGTCCGATAGGTACACCGTAGGGATTCTGCGTGTCGAAACTCCTGATGTATTGCTCATATTTCTCCACATAGGGACGGAGCTTCTGTTTATAGTCAGCATCCATATAAGGCACGGCATCGAGGGCCGTCTGCATGGTGTTGTTGACATTGCGATCAAGAGCCTGCCAGATCTGGGCGAGGAACTGGTCTCGGTATTGGGTATCCTTCGTGGCGGCATAGAGTTGCAGGTTGGTGCCGAGGTCGCCGCCGCGGTTGTTGCGACGGTTGTTCGTCTGGCGGTTGTTAGCTTGTCGCTGGGCCATCAGTTCGGTAGCCTCCTGCATCAGCCTCTTCGACTCGGTGAGGGCACGCTGGGCCAGATTGTCATTATAACCCTTGAGCGCACGACTGGCAGCAGCAAACATCGTGGCAGCCTGAAAGTCGAGACTCGGATTGCGGTTGGTAAATGCCCACATATCGTCGGGTGTGCCCGAGCGCTTGCCGTCGGCAGAGACCTCATAGGGTTTCAGCGAGGGGTCGTAGTGCAGACCATCGGTTATCGAGGCGGCATCGCCCAGGTGATGATAGTTGTCGAGGATGGAGTTGGAGAGCGTCGATGCCATGTGACCGATCTGCTCTGCCTGTGCCACGAGGTTCAGCGTACCGTGCTCTATGAACTGCAGGATATCGGGAACACCATCAGGACGGTGGAGTTCCACATAACGCTGCTTCTGGCTGACGAAGGTCTCGTCGCGCTGAGGATTGAACAGTTCCCATGTGCGGATGAAATTCTGCACCACCGAAACGTTCGACCCTGTCTCGATGTCGAAGTCTCCGGCATCGAAGAATCCGCCGACGTTCAGGCCGGGGATAAGCTCGAGGGGCTTGTACTTCGTATCAGTGCTGGGACCCTGGCGGTGCAGGTCGAAGTGGTCGCTCTCAGGTGCCTGCAGATAACCCTCCTTGAAGGGCTCCCCGTGCCAGGTGCGATAGCCCTCAGTCACATACATGTGGTTCATGTGGATAGGCACCCACACATCGGTGGTGGCATCGGTGATCTTGTCGTAGACATGGGCATCGATAAGGAAGTCGTTGGTCTTGGTATTACCGTATTGGATATAATAGACACCGGGCTCCTTCACGCTCGAGAAGTCGAACTTCACATAATTATATTTAAAGTAGGGTCCCCACTCTTTCACATCGCCCTTGAAGGCCTGCTCGGTGGTACCGTCGGTCTTGATGCGCATCAGCGTGGCGGTGGGCAGCATCTTGTCCTTCTTGTCGAGCTCGATCACAGCCACCTTCGGCTGCTCGGGGATATAGCCGATCTGCGAGAAACCGATATTCGGCTCCCGTATCCAATTCGGGATGGCGTGGGGCTCTACCATCCAGGTGATCACCTTGCCCGTCTTTCCCTTCGGCAGTACGCTGCGGAGCACGAACCAGCCGTTCTGGGCGAGCATACGGCCATCGAAGAGTTTCAGCTCGGCATCATCGCTGCTGATTTTTATCATACGGCTGGGGTCGTCGGTAGCCACGATGAGCTGATGACCGGTCTCCAGAGGCAGCGGATCAACGAACCGGTCTGTCCCACGGTCGTCATAGGTCTTGAAGCCCTTGAACTGTCGGGGTTTCTCACTGTTGGGACGGGTGATGGTCTGACTGGTGGCATAACGCGGGAACCGGTTCAGACGACCGTCCATCAGGAAGGTCTTCAGCCAATACTGCGAGGGCAGGAACTCGATGTTGAATCCGGCCTCGCCCGCCAGCTTCTCCGGCACGGGCTTATCCAGATAGACCGCTATCTCTACGGCCTTCCCCTTGGCGGTGACCACCACACGGCTGTCGAAGTCGTAGTCGTCATAGCGCATGGCCACCTCGATGCTGCCGTTCTCACGATCCACCTTACGGTTGGTCATCTTGGGCACGAGGTCCCACTGTTCTGGGGTGTTGTTCAGACGTACGGCGCCTCCCTGCACTGTACGCACGCCATGATGGATGATCTCAATGCCCGAGTTTTTCTCGTCGTTGAAACCACCGTTGAAACTGTTGCTGAACACCAGCACATTGACACCCTGCCGCTCGAAATACTCGAGATCGTTCAGTTGCAGATCCTGACTCATGGCCGGCATCGCCAGCAGGGCTGTGAATAGAAGTAAGTTTTTCATTTTCTAATAGTTTCTATGTTGATGACTATGATATCGGTATGGTGAGGATAAAGGCAGCGCCTGTATGACTAGCAGGAGCCAGCACCAGGTCTCCGCCGATACGCTGGGCAGCGCGCTTGCTCAGCGGCAGGCCTAGGCCAATGCCTTCTGAGAAATGATCCACCTTGGCAAACAGCGTGAAGATCATCTGACGGTCTGCCTGGGCGATGCCGATGCCCGTATCGATGACGGCGATGCTCACCGTCTTGTCGTCCGGCTGGCCGCAGCTGACGGTGATGGTGCCCTGCTGCGTGAACTTATCCGCATTGCTGAGCAACTCTTCCAGTATCAGACTCACGCGCTGCTTATCGGTATGCACCATGAAGTCGTCAGGCAGTGTGGTCTCGAAACGCAGCTTGACGGTATAGGGACTGGAGAGACGGAAATTCCCTACCATCTCCCGGCAGAGTGCATTGCAGCTGAAGGTCTCCTTCGTAAGCGCTAAACGGCCCTTCTCCGACGAGAAGTTCACGAGCATCTTACTGATGCGCACCACCTTACGGGCGTTCTCACGCATCATCTGGATGATGTTCTTCGACTCCTCCTCAGGCAGCTCGTGGAAATTGTCATCGAGCACCTGTGAGAAACCCACGATGATATTGAGGGGCGTACGTATCTGATGCATCATATCCTGCAGGAAGGCCGTCTTCTTACGGTCTGCCTCCAGGGCCTTCTCATTGGCGGCATGCAGCTCCTGGTTACGCTGCTCCATCTGGGTATTGAGGCGGTTGATGTCGTCCACATAGTCTGATAGCGACTGCTGCATGTCAACGAAGCTGTTCTGCAGCTGTCCGATGGTATCGCCGCGCGTAGTCTTCGGCAACCGGCTGCTGTAGTGTCCCTCCGCAATGTCATGGGCCTGGTGCGCCAGCAGATGGAGGGGGGTAATGGCACCGCGGATGGTCTGGAAACAGAAGATCATGATGACCAGCAGACCAATGAAGGCGGTGATCCATACGATGTAGAGCAGGCGGTTATAGCCGCTGAACACATCGTCCTCGGGACAGACGATGGCCATACTGCCGTCAGTCTTGTCCATAGGACGGTAGAACACCAGTGCATCGTTGCCGTCTACCACCATCTGCTGTACACCGCTCTCGCGGGCTATCATCTTCCTGCCCAACGAATCAGCTGCCGCCTTCGCCCTGGGGTCGGGATCCGAGAAGATGGTCTCCTTGAGAAGCTTCGTCGTATCAGGATGCACCAGGTACTGGCCTTTTCCGCCAATGACGATGCTCGAAGAGTGGGGATAGGGCGATACCTTTGTGATCTCCTGCGAGAGCCACCTCAGTTTGACGTCGATGGCCACCACACCGATGAAATAGCCCTCACGGCTGTAGAGCGGACGGGCGTAGGTGGAGATGATATCCGCCTGGTACTCGGCCTTGGGATTGGTGTTCAGATAGGGGTCTATCCAGCAACCCTGCCGCAGGGCCTGTGGCTTCGTATACCAGTCGAGGTGGAAATACTGGAAGTCGTCGCTGCCGTACTGGGCCGTGCTGATACTGTCGCCATCGCGCACGGAATAGATGGAGAAATAGCGGCCGTACTGTTTGAAATAGTCGGGCTCCATCGAGATGGAACAACTGATGAAATGGGCGTTTTCCTCCAGGATCTCCCGGGTGAATCTGATGAGGGAATCCGGATCCTGACAACCGTCCACATACCACGCCAGATTATCGGCAGTCATCTCCACCTCACCCATGATATCCGAGATGCGCTGGGCCGTATTGTCGAGAATCAGCGAGGCCCTTTTCACAGCGCTCTGACGTACGAAATCCTTTGTGATCGAGAAGAGGAAGCTTACCGAGACGATGAAGATCACCGTCACCACCAGCGCGATGGCAAGCCCGAGCTTTACCGACAGCCGCTTTACGATATGGTTCCACAGACTTCTCATGGTTCAGGCATTTCAGGTTCGTTACTATTGCCGGCATCCGTTGCACGCTGCGAGTTGAGCAGCGTCTGGTCGATCAGGCTGGTAATGGTCTCAGTATTGGCACTGATGTGATGCTGCAGCCGGCTCATCTCCTCCTTCGTGAAGTTCTGGTAACGGCCGTCCAGACGGTCGGCTGCCACGAGTATCTTGTTCACGGGCATCATGATCTGCTCCGAGATACGGCTGAGGAAAGCCGTCTTCGTACGCTCATCCTTCCGGCCGCGCTCATAAGCTGCCTTCAGAGCCTCGTTCTGCTGCTTCAGCGCCTCCGTCTTCCGGTGCATCTCATCCAGATGGCTGGCCAGTGCCTGCTGCATGGTCGAGAACCCACGCTGCAGCTCGCCGATCTCATCCTGACGGCTGCTGGTGGGGATGGGCTCGTCAAACTGGTTGTGGGCAATACGCCGTACCTTCACCGACAGGAGATCCAGGGGTTTGATGTTACGGTCGATGACGATTCTGCAGATCAGCAGCAGGAGCAGCAACGCGGCAACCGTCCAGAACACGCCGATCATCAGCAGACGGTTGAAGCCGCCCATGAACCCATGCTCCGGACAGAGCATCGCCAGGCCCCATACAGAATGACTGAACGGACGGTAGAAGTGGTAGGTATTCTTGCTGTCATCCTCCAGATGCCAGCCGCTTTCCTCCTGCCGGTAGTGTCCGCCCACGCCCTGCAGGAAGCACTGTGCGTAGGGTATCTGCTTCGTCACGGCGGTATTGATCTCCGCCCAGTCCATCTGCACGTCCACTGTGAGGGTCAGACAGTGCTTTCCCCGGGCATTCTGCACGGGCAGATAGTAGGTCAGCACCATCGGCTTCAGGGGCACGCTGTCCTTCACGGCATCCAGTTCCTTCTCCCTCCAGCCGGCCATGCTGACAGGCGACTGGCCGACAGGTATCACATAGCAGCTGTCTATCCAGGGGTTGGCCTGCATCACCTCGTGGCACAGCCCCGCCACGATGGTGGGCGAAGACAGGTGGTGACGGATGATCCAACTTGCCGTCGCAGCCGTCGTCTCCGTCTGATGGAGCAGCCTGTCCACACGCAGAGCAGCCTGCTCGAGCACCTGCATATTGTGTTCGAGCGACTCGTCCTTGACCACATCCTGCGAGAAACGGAAGAGCAGGGCCAGTGCCACCACGAATATGGCGGTCACGAACCCCGTCACCCACAAGCTCAGCTGTGCGGAGAAACTACTGCGCAGATACCGTATTATATTCACCTGGCCATCTTGTAGATCGCTTCCATATCCTCGGCCTTCAGCACCTTCAGGCAGCCACAGGTCGACGAATAGTTACGACTGCACTTACGGGTCATCTCCTTGATTTCCTCATCGGTGATGTCGCGGCCTATCAGTTCCTTGATATTAACGGGCATACCGATGGCGTGATAGAAACGCTCCATCGCCTCGATGCCTTTCAGTGCCGTTCCCTCAGGATCGGTAAAGTCGTTAGGCACATCCATCACGTTCACGGCGAAGCGCACGAAACGGCTCAGGTTCTCATGCATCACATAGCGTGCCCAGCTCGGCCAGACGGCAGCCAGGCCGGCACCGTGCGTCACATCAAACATACCGCTGAGCTCATGCTCCAGCTGATGGGTGGCCCAGTCGTCGCTGACACCACAGCCCGTGAGTCCGTTGTGGGCCACGCTGCCGCCCCACATGATCTGTGCACGGTGACGATAGTCCTCGGGATTCTTCAGCACCTCAAACACGGCCGTCTTCATCCTGCGCAGCACCGCCTCGGCCAGGTCGGTGGTCAGGTCCATATCGTCGTCCTTGGTGAAATAGCGCTCCATGGTGTGCATCATCATGTCGGTCACACCGGCAGCCGTCTGATAGGGCGGCAGGGTGAACGTACGACGGGGGTTCATGATGGCGAACTTCGGACGCGACATATTGTTCGAGTAGCCCAGCTTCACGTCGCCCTCCTCATTGGTGATGACGCTCGCCTCGCTCATCTCACTGCCTGCAGCGGGGATCGTCAGCACGGTGGCCACGGGAAGCATACGCTCCGGCTCCGCCTTACCCAGGTAGAAGTCCCACACATTGCCCTCATAGCCCACACCGTAGGCGATACACTTGGCAGAGTCGATCACGCTGCCGCCACCCACGGCGAGGATAAAGTCCACACCCTCCTGACGGCACAGGCCGATGCCCTTCTGCGCCAGCGAGAGACGGGGATTGGGCACCACGCCGCCCAGCTTCACATAGCCCACGCCGCCTGCTTCCAGCAGACCGCAGATCTTATCGAGCAGGCCTGAGCGCACGGCACTCTGACCACCATAATGCACCAGCACCTTCGTGCCACCATATTTCTTTACCAGCAGGGCCACCTGCTCTTCACTCTGTTCACCGAACACCACTTCCGTCGGTGCATAATACTTAAAATCCTTCATATTATATCCATTGTTTAGCTTTTTCAATTGTTGCAATCAAGATATCACACCAGGCATCAAACTCCGGGTCCTCCACCTGCAGTTCCGGGTGACTCAGGATATAGTCCACGCAGCGGCGCACCCCCTCGTCAAACCGGGTGGTGGCGCAGAATCCCGGCACCGCCCGCTTCAGCTTGCTGCAGTCGAAGGCCACCGTCACCGCCTTGTCGCCCAGCAGATTACCCGTCAGGTCATATTCCTTCGGCGCTACGGCAGCCAGGAAGTCCGACGACACATGGTATAATTTCGGCGTGGTGTGGAGAGCCCTGCCAACGCACTCATAAACCTGGTTCCACGTCAGCTGCTCGTCGCTCATGATCTGAAACGCCTCGCCGATGGCCTTGGGATTGCCCAGCAGACCGATGAAGCCGCGGGCGAAGTCCTCATTCCACGTCAGTGTCCACAGCGAACTGCCGTCGCCATGCACAATCACGGGCTTTCCCTCCATCATACGCTTGAGCACCTGCCAGCTGCCCTTCGGTCCATGCACGCTCACGGGCACGCTCCTTTCACAATAGGTATGGCTGGGGCGCACGATGGTCACCGGGAAGCCGTCCTCGCGCCACGCCTTCATCAGCAGGTCCTCGCTGGCAATCTTATTGCGCGAATACTCCCAGTAGGGGTTGGCCAGCGCCGTACCCTCCGTAATCACATGACTGGCAGCGGGCTTGTTATAGGCCGAAGCACTGCTGATATACACATACTGGCGCGTCCTGCCCTTAAACAGACGGATGTCGCGCGCCACCTGCTCCGGCAGGAAGCCGATAAACTCACAGACGGCGTCGAACATCTCCACCTGCTCAAAAAGCTGTTGCAGAGGGGTTGCAGCCCCCGCCTCGTCATTGATGTCACAGACCACCTGTCTCACGCCCGCAGGCACCTCGTCCTTACGGTTACCGCGGTTCAGCAGCCACAGCTCGTGACCGCTCTCCGCCAACTGTCTTGTAATGGCACTGCTGATCGTGCCCGTACCTCCTATCAGTAAAATCTTCATATGCGTTTCATATTGCGGTAGCAAATTTTTCACTTTTCACTTATCACTTTTCACTTATTCTTCGTCCATCGGATACCTCACTCCCCACTCTTTCCGCAGTCCGTCCATCAGCTCCATGATGTACAGCGTCTCCTCCAGCGGCATCTCCTTCGGCTCCAGGAGCCCGTCGATCAGCGCCTGGCGACAAGCCATGAACTGATACTCATAGCCCGTGATCTGCTGGGGCACGTGGATGGTCTCGATATAGGTACGGTCGGGACCGTTCACCGTGATTGTCTGCGGATTGTTGATGTTGTCGATAATCAGGTTACCCTCCGTTCCGGCTATCACGCCGATATTGTCACCCACACAGGCGGCACTCGACTGCAGGTTGCAGAGCACGCCGTCGCTCAGCGTCAGCGTCATCGCATTCGTCAGGTCCATGCCCGTCTGGCTCTTCACACACTGGCTGCTGATGCTCACGATGTCGGCATCGAAGAACATCCTAACGAAGTTCAGGGCATACACGCCCAGGTCGAGCAGGGCGCCGCCACAGAGGTCAGCCCGCATGATACGCGGTTTTTCGCCCATCGAATAGCCCAGCGTGGCGGTCACCAGCCGTGGCGTGCCGATGCGTCCGCTGCCGATCAGGTCGCGCATCATCTTCACCACCGGCTGATAGCGGGTCCAGATGGCCTCTGCCAGGAACACCTTCCGTTCGCGGGCCAGGTCCACGATGGCCTTCGCCTGACGGTGATTGGCCATAAAGGCCTTCTCCACCAGACAGGGTTTGCCGGCCAGCAGTGCCTCGCGCGTCACATCGTAGTGATGCGAATGGGGCGTTCCCACATACACCAGATCCACACTCGGGTCGGCTATCAGTTCACTGTACGAGCCGTAAGCCTTCCTCATCTTCCATTTCTCCGCGAAGGCGTCTGCCTTCTCCTGTGTACGCGACGCAATGGCATAGGCCTCGCAGTCAGCAAGGCCGTTAAGCGTGATGGCGGCTTTTTCCGCTATCCATCCCGCACCAATTATTCCGACGCGTAATAATCCGTCATTTATCATACATTCCCCGTTTTTAGTTGGTTATTCTTTTAGACATAGTCTAAATCCCTTCGTTTAATTCCCTCCTCCCCTTTTTATGTTTTCTTAACAAAAAAATCCCCCCGCAGCACCTACTGCGAGAGGATTTTAAACTATTCACAGCGCTCACTAGAGCGCAATCGGCCCATAGCCCATACAACTCGTGGTCGTGATGGCCGTCAGGAATGCTGTGAGTGCGGCTACTACTACCTTCACCGCCACCTCAATGATCCTTTTCTTCATACGCATCTCCATTTTTTACGTTTGCTTTACTCATGGCGTCGTAGCGCTGCTCACTGGGGCCTGACCCAAATGTGATATCTTTGATCTCACAGAGGGGTCTGTCTCCCAGTGTGCTGCGCCTCTATGGCCTTAGTCGTTCGTCAGCCCGTCGCCACCATCAGCGGTACCCGTATTGATCACGAGGCTCGAAGCCTGTCCGGGCATCGCGAACGAGCCGCTGTACACGCCGTTATCCTCAGTCAGTTCGATCGAGGAGCCATTGATGGTTGCTGTGGGCGTCGCACCGCTGGCCGGCGTGATGCTGATCTCCACCTCGGCATCCTCACTCAGGCTCGCCCCGGAAGTCACAGCGTTACCACCGCTGGTGACACTTGCGGTACCAGTTCCGCTCTTCGAGATGGTCAGCGCATAGCCCGTAGCCTGCTGGCCCTGCTCACCACCATTCTGCTCACCACCGTTCTGGCTACCACCGTTGCTCTCACCGGAGCCACCCGAAGACGATCCACCACTGTTACCACCCATGGCGGCATTCTTTGCAGCTGCGATCTCGGCAGCGGCCTTGTCGGTCCAACCCAGCTTACCGTCCTTATTCAACTCCTCGCGGGTGTACTCGCCAGTAGCCTGTGCCAGCAGCTTCAGGCTGTTCACAGCCGGACCCGTCTTGTCGTTCTTACCGATGGTACCGATGCTCGCGGTGATGGTCTTGTCCAGGTCTGCATCATACAGCTCCTTACAACCGTTACCGATCACGCTCACCTTGAAGATCGCCAGGTTGTCCACCTTCACGGTGTTACCATTCAGCGTCTGCTCTCGAACGCACTTCACGAAGTCTCGCAGGATACCCTCGATGGTACCTTCAGAGAACGGGGTGTTGTGCTCAGCCATGTGAACCGCCATGTCATGGATGTTCATGGTCTGCTTGTAACTCACTCGGGGGTAGTACTTACCGTACGCCTCACTTGCAGTGTTCTTGTTTTGAGAAATGTAAAGTTCAATCATTGTTCCTAAAAAATTTAATGGTTAGAAATTCAGTTAATTAGTCTCTGGATCCTTTTGACGATGCAAAGTTACGAAACGAAACGAGCGTGTCATCGAGTTATATCGAGTTATATCGAGTTTTATCGAGTTGTACGCCTCGGAAGCCGCAAAAATTTGGCCATCTCAGAAAAAAGAAGTATATTTGCAGTGAAAATCAGACATGTTTAACCCCATTTAATTCTTTTCTTTTATGTACTACAAACAAAAAAGTCACGCCACATCCTTCAACCGTACCGCTCTCGCTCAGCGTTACTTCCCGGATCTCCTGCCCCTCTCAGCCTGGGCTAAGTTCCGCAGGTGGCTCCTCACCAACCCCCGCCTGAAGGGCCTCCTCGCCTCCCGATCCCGCTCCTTCACCCCCGCCCAGGTGGCTTTAATATACAGTGAGCTAGGAGAGCCTTGAATAAGAGCCTCTTAATTTCTGATAATCGATTTTCTACATAGAGATAAGCGCCATTGGAATAAAATCTGGTGGCACTTATTTTATACCCACAATTTAGATCAAATAGAAACTGGTCTTATACTGATACAGGTTGACAATTAGTGAAACATGTGAAACACCGAAACATGACGTAAATCGATGTTACGTACCCACTAATCTAATATATTATTATAATAATTATATTATAATATAATTATTATAATAATATATAAATCCTATATTCCCCGCCGACAAAAATTATTGAATTTCACCAATGTTTCACTGTTTCATGTGTTTCATATGTTTCATAAAAAAGGTTATGAACTGACTATGATGTATTGGCATATAGGCGAGCGCATTAATCGTGAAGTGCTTGATAATCAGCGTGCAGAGTATGGAAAGCAAATTGTCGCGACAGTGTCGCAACAATTATCCTGGTCCAGTGAAGTCGTATAATGCACTTAAGCCCCGCATCTCTGCGAGGCTTAAGCGTTTCTAACTAATTAACTAAAACTAAACGTATGAAAAAGAAACAATCTATGAGTCGTACGAAGGCAAAATATAAAAAGACGTCCTACATCATGCTTTAGTGAATCAATGAAACAATGAAACAGTGAAACATTAGCAATTCCTAATTAAATGAAAGAAGTAAGTAGCAATAAGAACATTAAACTCTCCGAGCATTTTACGCTCGGGGAGTTGACGAAGACGAGTTACATCACGGCGGATGGGAACATCCCGAGCCGGGTGGCGATTGAGAATCTGAAGAATATCTGTGAGAATTGGCTGGAAGATCTCAGGTATAGTTATAATACGCTTTACGGAGAAAGGAAAGCGACACTCCTACTGGGGCCAGGCCCCAACAAGAGGTCAAACCTTTTGCCGGGGCCTGGCCTAGGGTGTTAAGTTAATCTGTGCATTATTTGTTAATTTTATAGACAATTATTTAACTAAATATTTTTATATATTTTAGCATAATAATTGCCTGTTTTCTTGTATATCTCGTTGATTTTTAGTAACTTTGTAGAGAATATAATCCTACTCAGTTATGGTAAAATCAGACAAAGAAAAAGAGATCAAGGCACT